>Ga0137389_10000374_pt1 | contig 23887 bp, 24 predicted proteins | sample 15con2h14BmetaG_FD_104645 | JGI IMG/M metagenome (GOLD analysis project Ga0137389, IMG submission 104645) | Vadose zone soil microbial communities from Angelo Coast Range Reserve, California, USA - 15con2h1.4B metaG | ecosystem: Environmental > Terrestrial > Soil > Vadose zone > Saprolite...
CAGGCGCGGAGATTGCGATTGATTTCGATCAAGTGGTCGTCGGTGCCGCAGGCAATCCAGAGCAAGTGCAGCTGCTGATTGCTTTTCGCGTCAAGCGCGGGAAATTCCTTGTCGAATTCCGGCCTGAAGCCGCCGGAGCTGAAGGCGCCGATCCAGGAAAATTTATCCAGGGTATTGAGGCCGGTCAGCAAAGATTCTGAGCCGCCCATGGAGAGGCCAGCAATGGCACGGGAGTTGCGGTCCTTCGTCACCAGATACGCCGATTCCACTTTAGGGATGACTTCGGTGAGCAGAGCTTCGCGAAATTTATCGAAGTTGCGCTGCGTGATGTCGGGATCGTGGAAAACGCCGGAATGGGGCTCGAGAACTTTTGGTTCGCCGTAGCCGAGGGGCATGACCACCAGCATGGGCCTGGCTTTGCCTTGGGCGATGAGGTTGTCGAGGATGACGTTAGTGCGACCGACGGCGGTCCAGCCGCTGGCGTCATCGCTGTACCCGTGCAGGAGATACAGGGCGGGATAAGTTTGTTTGCCGCGAGGGTCGTAGCCGGGCGGAGTGTAAACGAAAAAGTCGCGATAATCGCCGACTATCGCTGACTTGTAGAAATGATGATGAATTTCGCCATGGGGAACGTCGGAGGTTTCCCAGGAAAGCGATGGCCCGGGGACGTGCACTTCATTGGCGCGATAAAGGAAATTTGGCTTGGTGCGGTAGTTGGAAGGATCGAGGAGGCCGACGCCGTCGGCAATGAAGGAGTAACCGTAATAATCGGGAGTGAGAGGATCGGTGGTGACGCTCCATACGCCTTGATCATCTTTTTGCATGGGCACGGGCTTGGCAGAGCCTTCGATCTGGACGGCGACTTCTTTCGCGTTGGGAGCACGGAAATGGAAGGTGACGGTGTTGTCGGGATGAAGGTCGGGAGAAACGAGAGGAGGCGGTGGAGTTTGCGATCGCGCGACCTGGCAGGTGGCGGTTGCGGCCGTGAAGAGCATTACGAGAGTAAATAATATTCGTTTCATGATTCACCGCTGCGTCGCTGCCGTTTACCAAGAGTTCGATTCCTTCGAGCGGCTGCGGCGGGGGATGTTACACCATTTTGAGTTTTGTTCGCGCGGCAATCGTTCATCTGGTTGTAACAGGAGTTCGTCCAGACTAGGAGTCCCAATTAACGAATGCAGGTAGGGATTTCCTCGTTTTTTTGTTGAGAGCACAACCATGCGCCGAACGATTCTGGATGACCCGCGATACTACTTGAACCGCCATGTGCAATGGCTGGACTTTAACCGGCGAGTGCTGGAAGAGGCGTGCGATCCGGGAAATCCGCTGCTGGAGCGCGTGAAGTTTCTGGCCATCACCGCGAACAACCTCGATGAATTTGTGGAAGTGCGGGTGTCGAGTTTTCTGCAGCGAATCGAACACGGCTCGGCGGAGCGAAGTCCGGACGGGCTCTCGACCGAAGAAGAGCTGGCGCTGGTGACACAGGTGATGCACAGCCTGGTGCGCGACCAATACAAATGCTTGAACGGAGAATTGCTGCCGCAACTGGCCAAGGAATCGATTCGCGTGCTGCGATTTTCGGAGCTGGATGCCAAGGCAGAGAAATTTGCGAAGAATTTCTACCAGCGGCGGGTGGCGCCGATGCTGACTCCGGTTACGGTCGATCCTTCACATCCGTTTCCGCATGTGCTGAACAAGGCGCTATGTATTTCATTTTTGTTGCGGCGGCGGCGCGGAGGGAACGACAAACCGTATTTCGGAGTGGTAACGGTGCCGCGCGCACTGCCTCGGCTGCTGCGCGTGCCTGCGGTGGGGAATGCGATTCACTATGTACCGCTGCAGGAAATTATTTCTGAATATGCTCCGAAGCTTTATCGCGGATACGAGATTCTGGCGTCGGCGCCATTTCGCATCACGCGCAACAGCAATCTTTATCTGGAAGAGGAAGAAGCGCGCAATCTAATGGAAGCCATCGACTCGCAGGTGGCACAGCGGCGGAAAGGCTGGGCGGTGCGGTTGGAGATTGAGGCGGGCGCGCAGGCGGAAATTGTGGAACGGCTGGTGACGACGTTCGAACTGGATGAGCCGCTAGTGTTTCGTGTGCCGGGCATGGTGAATCTGCAGCGGCTGTTTCATTTGTACGAGGAAACGCAGCGGCCAGACCTGAAGTACGGACCTTTTGCGGCGCGGCAGGTACATGTGGGCCACGATGCAGATTCGATGTTCGCGGCGTTGCGGCATGACGATGTTCTGCTGCACCATCCGTACGAGTCTTATGACACCGTTGTGAATTTCGTAGAGAGCGCGGCGCACGATCCGCGAGTGCTTTCGATGAAGCAGACGCTGTACCGCACGAATACGGATTCGCCGATTGCGCAAGCGCTGCTGGAAGCGGCGTCAAAAAAAGAAGTGACAGTGGTGGTGGAGCTGAAAGCGAGCTTCGATGAGGCTTCGAATATTCGCTGGGCGCGCAGCTTTGAAGATGCGGGTGTGCAAGTGTTTCACGGCCTGGTTGGGTTGAAGACACACGCGAAGCTGGCGCTGGTGGTGCGCGAAGATCCGGACGGAACAATCCGGCGATATGCGCATTTGGGAACAGGAAATTACAATCCATCGACTGCGCGGTACTACACGGACTTCAGCTTGCTGACTTGCGATGAAGCGATCACCGCTTCGGTGAATGATGTGTTCAATTTTCTGACGGCCTATGCGGAGCAGCCGAATTACAAACCGCTGCTGGTGGCGCCGCGCGATCTTGCCAGGGGTTGTATCGCGTTGATCGATCGCGAAGCACGCAATGCGAAGCGCGGACGTCCAGCGCGCATCATCGCCAAGATGAATGCGCTAGTCGATCCTCCGGTGATTCAGGCCTTGTACCGCGCGTCGCAAGCTGGCGCGGAAATCGATCTAATCGTTCGCGGGCAGTGCGCGTTGGTGCCGGGACTGCGCGGAGTGAGCAGTCGGATTCGTGTGCGCAGCATTGTGGGAAGATTCCTGGAGCACAGCCGTATCTTTTATTTTGGCAATGCGGGCGAGCCAGAAATTTATCTGGGCAGTGCGGACTGGATGCAGCGGAATCTGTATGAGCGTGTGGAAGTGCTATTTCCGCTGAAAGACCCGCAATTGCGGCGGCGGATCACGGAAGAGATTCTGCCGGCGTATCTGGCGGACACGCGTGCGGCGCGACTGTTGGGCGCAGACGGAAACTTCAGGCGTTCGCGCGCAGGCCGTAACGGCCGCGGAATTTCGGTGCAGGAACAATTGATGCGCGCAGCGCAGCATTCCCCTTCCGCATTCGACACGCGCATGGGGAAGACCAGACACAAGATCAATGGGGCGGTCTATACTGATTCGGCAGGCAGCGCCGCCCCCGATGACCCCACGGCCGAATCCGCCTCGCAGGATTCCCTAAATGCAAGCGTATGACTTGGTTGTGATTGGTTCCGGGCCCGGCGGCCAGCGCGCCGCTATCCAGGCTGCAAAATCCGGCAAACGAGTGGCGATGATCGAAAAGGGCGTGGGAGTGGGAGGAGTGTGCACGAACACCGGCACGATACCCAGCAAAACCATGCGTGAAGCGGTGCTGCACCTTTCCGGATTTTATTATCAGAATTTTTATGGTGCCAATTATCGCGTGAAGGAAACCGTGACCATGGCGGATTTGAATTACCGCATACAACGAGTGATCGAGAGTGAAGTCTCGGTAATTCAAGCTCAGTTGCAGCGGAATGGCGTGGATCTGCTACACGGAGTGGGAAGTTTTCTGGACGCGCACCGCATACAAGTGGAAAACGGCAACGGACGGAATGAGCTGGAGGCCGCGAACGTCTTAATTGCGACGGGAACCAAGCCCGCGGTAAACGCGAAAGTTCCGGTGAACGGAAGAACGATTATCGATAGCGATCAGATTTTGCATATGACGCAAATTCCCAAAACGCTGATCGTGGTGGGCGGCGGCGTAATCGGTGTCGAGTATGCTTGCATGTTTGCGACGCTGGGCGTGCGCGTAACGATTGTGGAGAAGCGGCCGCGGCTACTGGAATTTGCCGATACGGAAATGGTGGAAGCGCTGACCTACAACATGCGCGACCGGCGCGTGACCATGCGCCTGAATGAAGAAGTGGAAAGTGTCGAGGAATTGGCGGACGGACGTGTTGCCGCAATGCTGGTAAGCAAGAAGCGGGTAATGGGTGACGCGCTGTTGTACGCCGTAGGGCGCCAGGGAAATGTGGACGGACTGAACCTGGCGGCGGGAGTGACCGCGGATGAACGAGGACGTATTCATGTGGATGCTGACTACCGAACCGCACAGCCGCATATTTTCGCGGTTGGCGATGTGATTGGGTTTCCCAGCCTGGCTTCGGTTTCGATGGAACAGGGCCGAATCGCGGCCGCAAACGCGTTCAATATTAAAATTCGGAGTGATCCGGCGACGTATCCTTACGGGATTTATACCATTCCGCAAATTTCGTTCATTGGGAAGACGGAAGAGCAATTGACGCAGGAAGACGTGCCGTATGAAGTGGGCGTGGCTTATTATCGCGAAATCGCCCGCGGGCAAATTAGCGGACATACGGAGGGGCGGCTGAAACTGCTCTTTCACCGCGAAACGCTGGAGCTGCTCGGTGTCCATATTTACGGCGAGGAAGCGGCAGAGCTGCTGCACATCGGGCAAGCGGTTTTTTCCCTGAAGGGCAAAGTGACGTACTTCGTGAATACGGTATTCAACTATCCGACGCTGGCGGAATGTTATAAGGCCGCCGCGTTTAACGGGTTGAACCGGCTGAATTAATTCCCCCCTAAAAAGCCATCAGGCAGCGTGGACTGACCGGGAAGAACGCGGTATCTAGCTTTGTAAGAAAAAGTACTTGACAATACGAAGGCAATCTCGTATCCTGCAACGCAGCCTGCAGAACTAACTTCGCGAGGTGCACATGGAAACTGCCCACGCAGACCCCTCCAACAATTTCCAAAATCCTTCCGCTCCACTTCGAGAGCTGCTGGTTGATGCGGTGCGGTATTGGGAGCCGCGCCGAATTCCATATAACCTCACGTTAATCGCGATTGTCTTTATCTGGGTGATCGCGACCTGGCCGCACTTCCGCCCTGCGCTGACACTGACTTCGCTTGGGATCTTCACAGTGCTTGGGTTGATTGCCAACGTTTTGTACAGCGTCGCTTACCTCATCGACATCGTGTTGCAGACTGCGTCGTTTCGCAACGCGTGGAGACAGCGGCGCTGGGTGCTCTGGCTGGCCGGACTGATCCTCGCGATAGCGCTGACCGACTATTGGATCGCCGACGAGATCTATCCTTACATACATTAGAACCGAAGGCGAGTAGCCTGACGGCTCGATCGCATCCACCGGTCTCGCTAGGCCGGAGGCTAGAGTGCGCCGAGCCAGATGACGGGCAGGCGAACGCCTGCCGTGTTGACCAGTTTTTCATCCGCTGTGACCAGTTTTCCCCCGGTCTCGAGCGCCAGGGCTACGTACATGCTGTCATACACGCTGCGTCCATAGACAATGGCTTTGTCGAGTGCAGAATCGAGAAGAGGTAAGGCCGGAAGAGTAGGTATCCCATGACGACGCAGAGCGGACAATGCCATTTCGGCCGTTGGTCGTGTGCAGCGGCCGGTGCGGATCGCTTTCCAAAGAAGGTTTGTGACCTCGATCCAGAAAAAATCCGGGACGATCAGCTTTACCTGCCCATCAACGGACTGCCGAAGCAGATTCACAGCTTCTTGCTGAAGAGGCTCTGAGGCGCCAGGCAGCAGCCATTTTCCGGCCACGCTGACATCTACGACGTACAAGTTCACCGTTCGCGGTCCTCGCGGATCATTTCTTCGCTGGAAGGGAAGGGTCCGGGTAGAGGTGTGCGCGAAGTGCGCAATTTCGTCAACTCAGCGAAGGCCTTTCGTCGGGAACGCAGCACCTTTTCGGTGGGGATGTTCCATTCGAGCAACTGAATTACTTCGGCGGCGATGGAGCGGCGCTGGCTGCGGGCGCGATTGCGGAGCGCTTCGTAGAGATCGTCAGGCACGTTTTCCACGTATAGTGTAGCCATAGGGAACCCTAGGAAAAGCATAGGACCATGCTAGGAAAATAGGCAAGCCTTGTAAATATAGCAAGTTCACGGTCGCGGGAATTGGCATTGCTCAAAGTCAGGTTGGCAGGATAGAATTAAGAGTTCAGGAGGAGTGTATTTGTGCTGACGATTCGCCTTGCAAGGATTGGGAAGAAAAAGAAGCCGTTTTATCGGGTGGTGGTGATTGAGAGCAGCAAGCCGCGCAACGGGCGTGTGGTGGAATTGGTCGGGACGTATGACCCGCTCAAGAAGCCGGCAGAGATTAAGTTGAATGCCGAACGCGTGAAGTACTGGCTTGGAACGGGCGCTCAACCGAGCGACACCGTGCGCAGTTTTATTCGTTTGCAGAAAATCGCGTAATCCCAGCGCAACCCGCGCATCGTATCTGAGGCATTTTTTCCACCCCCCGACGGCATCGGGGGGTTCTGCATCTAAGAAGCTAATCCGTTTGGTCCCCGAACGTGGACGGGGTGCGGGGTTTGTAGTTACAAACTCTGCGCTGGAAAAGGAGGTGCCGGAATGAAGGAACTGGTGGAGCAGATCGCCAGGGCCCTCGTGGATCACCCGGACGACGTGAAAGTCGAGACCGTCGACGGGCCGCAGGCAACGGTGGTTGAATTGCGTGTGCATCCCGAGGATTTGGGCAAAGTGATCGGGCGGCAAGGACGCACGGCCAAGGCCATGCGTACGCTGCTGGGTGCATCTGGAATGAAGCTGCACAAGCGCTTCACGCTGGAAATTCTGGAAGAGTAAGCCTTCGCCGAATGAGTGTTTCGCCAGAGCAGAAGTTTGTGGCCGTGGCGCGCATTCTGCGCGCGCGGGGCAATAAAGGCGAAGTTGCCGCCGAGTTGTTGACCGATTTTCCTGAACGGCTTCCTGAAATAAAAGAGATGTTTCTTCGCGCGGAGTCTGGCGCGCGACGTGGAGTCGTGTTGCGCGAGTTTTGGGTGGATCGCAATCATCCCGGGAAAGCGGTATTTCATTTCGAAGGCATTGATTCGATTAATGATGCGGAGAAACTCCGCGGGCTGGAAGTACAAATTCCTTTCGAGCAGCGCGCGGAGGTGCCCTCGGGAAGTTTTTTCGTGACGGACTTGATTGGATGTTCGGTATTTGAGATTGCTGCGACCGCATCGCCCATGAGTTCTTCGCCGTGTTCGCTGGCGGAGGCTCCTGTGCTGCTGGGCAAGGTTCGCGACGTTTATTTTCCCGGAGAAGGGCAGCCCGGAACTCCGCTGCTCGCAGTGGATACTTCGCGCGGTGAAGTACTCGTGCCCCTCGCCGAAGATATCTGCACGATGATCGAAATCACGGCTCGCCGGATCGAAGTTAAATTGCCAGAAGGCCTGCGGGACTTGAATCCCTAAGTTGGCTACACTGAATTGAACTTCAAACCCATGCGTTTTGACCTGATCAGCATTTTCCCGGAGTTTTTCACTGGGCCGCTAGAACACGGCATCGTGCGCAAAGCGCGTGAAGGTGGATTGATCGAAATCCATGTGCAGGATCTGCGGGTCTTCACAAAGGACAGGCATCGCACCGTGGATGACCGGCCGTTCGGCGGCGGCGAAGGGATGGTGCTGAAGCCGGAACCGCTGTTCGAAGCGGTGGAATTTTTGTTGGGGAGTTCAATGGGCGACGCGACGGCGAAACGCGAGCTCGATTCGAATACTGCGATCGTGCTGCTCTCGGCGGCTGGCAAGCGATTCACGCAGGAAACAGCGCGGCGGTATGTGCCGCTTGAACGGATCGTATTTATCTGCGGAAGGTACGAAGGAGTGGACGAGCGCGTGGCGGAGCATCTGGCGACGGAAGAAGTTTCGATTGGAGATTTCGTTTTGTCTTGAGGCGAATTGCCAGCGGCGTTAATTTTAGATGCGATAACGCGGCTGCTGCCTGGAGCGCTGGGGAATGAGGCGTCTTCCCAGAATGAATCGTTTTCGCAACGTGGGCGCGTTAAGGCTGACTCCTCGGTAGCTGGGGCGCAGCCCCGGGCCGTTCGGGGTGAACAAGCTGCGCCCCTACGGGAGCCGGCTGCAGACCTGTTGCTGGATTTTCCGCACTACACGCGGCCGGCGGATTTTCGCGGATGGACGGTCCCCGAGGTGCTGATCGGCGGCAATCACGCCGAAGTCGCGAAATGGCGGCGCGAACAGGCGCTTGCGAAAACACGACGCAACCGGCCGGACCTTGGGAACGGTAGTTGAATGCGAAACGCTTGCGAATTCCACAATACCCGTGGGAGACTCGGGGTGAGATTACAGTGAAGACGCGCAACCAATCACAGTGTTTCGGCTGCTGTCACTGTTGTGGTGCTTGTTGGCATCCAACGAAGAGCGACATCGGAGCGTCTTAGGTTCAACTGAAACACCGAAGAATCCCGAAGCCGCTCCCAACGAGCGGTTTTTTTGTTTATGCACGGCGATAACAAGGGTGAGGCCTGATGAGCAGCGGCGCGACAGGACAACGGCACGAATTGCAGAGACCGATTGCGATTTACTACGAACATCCGGACTGGTTCCGGCCGCTGTTTCAGCGATTAGACGAGAGTGGCGTTGCATGGAAGAAAATCGACGCCAGAAATCATCAATACGATGCCGCGTCCACGGAAGAAGAATTTTCTTTATTGTTCAACCGGATGAGTCCGTCGGCGTGGCAGCGCGGTTTGGGCCATTGCATTTTCTATACGCTGAATTATCTGGCGCACCTGGAAGCGAAAGGGGTGCGCGTGGTGAACGGCTTTCGCGGCTTTGCCCACGAAATTTCGAAAGCGCAACAGCTTACGAACCTGGAAAAGTTGGGATTGCCGTACCCCAAGGCGCGGGTGATCAATCACGTTTCGCAGGCACTGGGCGCGGCGGAGGCGATTGGCTATCCGGTGGTAATCAAGCCCAACATCGGCGGGAGCGGGGCGGGGATAGAAAAATTTTCCTCGACAGAAGCGTTGCGTGCTGCCGTGGACGAAAATCGCCTGTATTTTGGGATCGATTCCACCGCATTAGTGCAGGAGGCGTTCACTCCGCGCGATGGCGTGATTACGCGGGTTGAAGTTCTTGGCGGAAAATATTTGTACGCGATCAAAATTCACACTACCGGTGAGAGTTTTAATTTGTGCCCCGCGGATATTTGCCAAAGCACAAAAGGCGAAGAGTTGACACGCATTGCCTGTCCGGCGGATGCGCCGCGAACCGGGATGACTGTCGAGGGCTATGAGCCTCCGGCACGAGTGATCGAGGACGCGGAACGAATTATGGCGCTGGCCGGAGTGGAGGTGGGCGGGATCGAATATGCGACCGACGACCGCAGCGGGCGGCAACTCTATTACGACGTGAACGCGTTATCGAACTTCGTTGCGGATCCGGTGCGCGTGATCGGATTCGATCCCTACACGCGGCTGGCGGATTTCTTGATTCAGGAAGCCATTCGCCATGAAGCCCTGGTCCAAGAGGCAAGCGGTGAAGAGAAGACGATCGCAAGCGGGGCGCGGCGATGAGATATGGATATTGGCTTCCCGTTTTTGGTGGTTGGCTGCGCAACGTTGAAAACGAGAACATGCAGGCCAGCTGGTCGTATGTGAAGAAGCTGGCGCAGCGGAGTGAGCAGGTTGGTTTTGATCTCACGCTGATCGCTGAACTGAATCTGAATGACATCAAGGGAGTGGAAGCGCCGTCACTCGACGCCTGGTCGACTGCGGCCGCGCTTGCCGCCGTAACCGAGCGGATCGAATTGATGGTTGCGGTGCGTCCGACGTTTCATTTACCAGCGTTGCTGGCGAAGCAGGCGGCGAATATCGATCACATCAGCGGCGGACGACTCACTCTGAATGTGGTGTCTTCATGGTGGGCCGAGGAAGCGCGGAAGTACGGCGTGACCTTCGAGCAACATGACGACCGCTACGCGCGTACCCGGGAATGGCTGGAGGTTCTGGACGGCACTTGGAAACAGGATCATTTTTCATACTCGGGCAAATACTATCGCGTGGAAGACAATGTCCTGGAGCCAAAACCGGTTTCGCAGCCGCGCCCCACGTTGTATGCAGGAGGTGAATCGCCGGCGGCGAAGGAGTTAATCGCGGAAAAGTGTGACGCGTACCTGATGCATGGCGACCCACCGGAACGCGTGGGCGAAAAAATCAAGGACCTGCGTGAGCGCCGCGCCAAGCACAACTTGCCGCCGTTGAAATATGGCGTCGCTGGCTATGCCGTAGTTCGGGAAACGCAGCGGGAAGCCGGGGACGAAGTGCGGCGGATCACGGACGTGCAGCAATCGGCTGCGGGCTATGCGAACTATCAGGAATGGCTGGCAGGAACACAGTTGGAGCAGCGCGTTTCGCTGGAGGATTACTCCGTTTCAAATAGAGGACTTCGTTCAGGCCTGGTCGGAACAGCGGAACAAGTAGCCGAGAGGCTCGCTGAATTTGAGAAGGTGGGCGTGGATTTGGTATTGCTACAATTCAGCCCGCAAATGGAAGAGATGGATCAGTTCGCGAAGACCATCATTAAGCGTGAATCGCCGCGGTCGGTATCAGCCTAGCGTCCAGGCCAGCGAGGCAGCGCTTCGCTTGGCGCGATCAAGCGAAAAACGAGGGCGATTTTGCGAGATTCACGCTAGGAAATCCTGCGAATTTTCAGTATAATTCTAGTTTGTCTTGGAAGAGCTGGCCCCGCCTGAGTGGGTCTGCAGGGAATAAGGAACATGAATCCGGTTATTCGCAAGCTACACGAAGCGCAACTGCGCAAAGATTTGCCAGAATTTCGCCCCGGCGATTCGGTCAAGGTGAATGTGCGCCTACAAGAAGGCGAAGGCGAAAAGGTCAAGGAACGCATCCAGGTGTTCGAAGGCGTGGTGATTTCGAAGAAAGGCCGGGCCTCGAGCGCGACTTTCACGGTGCGTCGTGTGAGCTTTGGCACTGGAGTGGAGCGCATTTTTCCGCTGCACTCGCCTACGATTTCGTCCATCGAAGTTACTGGCAAGGGCAATGTGCGCCGCGCACGGCTGTATTACCTGCGCGAACTGCGCGGTAAAGCGGCCCGCATCAAGCGTGCCAGCCGAGTGCAGGAACAAGCGGCAGTTGCCAGCACCGACGCGAAGGCATAAAGAGCCGTTCGTCGACTGGTTCCAAACCTTCAGCAGAGGCCCCTATTTGAGGGGGCCTCTTTTTTTGACTTGTGCAGGAAAAGAAAAATAACCACGGACGCAGGCAGTACACTCAAATCAGATGGCGGCCAATACCTGCCAAGTGGCGCCAAGCGAACTTCAATGCCCGATGTCACCGTACTTTTTGATGGAGGTTGCAATTTGTGCCGAGGAAGCGCAGAGCGCGTAAAGCGTTTTGACACCGCGCAGCGCATCGAGTTTCTGGACTTGCACGGTCCATCGGCGCAGCAACGGTTTCCGCAGGTGGATCGAGAGGAAGCCATGCGCTGGATGCTGGCTATCGATTCGAATGGAAGCGTCTTCAGTGGCAGCGATGCCTGGGCGCGGATCGGAATGTTGCTGCCGGGATGGAAATTCCTGGCATGGATTCTGCTGGTTCCGGGAATTCGCTGGGTGGCGGGAAAGTTTTACGCGTGGATCGCACGCAATCGCTACCGCTGGAACCGCGCGGTATGCGAGGACGGAACCTGCAAGGTACACCTCGAGAAGAAGTCGTCTTCCCATCTATAACTGCGTAATCCGAGACCCTCCTGCGGGTTATCATTTTCGGCGATGGAGAATTTCGCTTCCAGGATGGCTGGCTGGTGGGTAGGCCCCGGACCAGCGGGACCGCCGAGCCATCTGGTGCCGCGCTGGTTGTTCCTGCGCGCGTTGGGAATAATTTACTTCTCGGCATTTTATTCGTTGTTGTTTCAAATCCGCGGGATGCTGGGGCCGCAAGGTTTGTTGCCGGCCGGTTCCTATCTGCAAGAAGTTGCCAAGGTCATGGGGCGGGCGCGCCATTGGTACGCGCCGACACTGTTGTGGTTTGCGAGCGGGGACCACGCGCTCATGCTGTTGTGCTGGATTGGCTTGATCGCTGCGGTGCTGCTGATTAGCAATCTCTGGCCGCGAGCCATGCTGGCGGTTTGTTTTGTCTGCTTTCTCTCGTTTGTCGCGGCTGCGCAGGATTTTTCCGGCTATCAATCGGACGGAATGCTGCTTTGTGCTGGATTTGTCTGCTACTTCCTCGCGCCACGCGGCTGGAGGCCGGGCTTGGGAGAGCAAGAGCCTCCTGCGCGAGCGCCGCTGTTTTTGTTGCGGCTCTTGTGGTTCACGATTTACTTCGAATCCGGCGTCGCGAAATATTTTGGCGGAGATCCGACCTGGCGCGACCTGAGCGCCATGAATGAGTATTACCAGAATGGCCCGCTGCCGACGTGGGTTGGCTGGTACGCGCACCAGCTGCCGCGCTGGTGTCACCAAACCAGCGCGTTTGTGACTCTCTTCCTGGAATTATTGGTGCCGTGGATGTTGTGGCTGCCGCGGCGGGCCCGAATTGTCTGTTTCTTCTTCGTGACGATACTGCAGATAGGAATCATCTTCACCGCGAATTATGCTTTCTTGAATTACCTGGTGCTGGCGCTGGGCATTTTTCTTTTGGATGATCTTTTCCTGGTACGTTTCATTCCGAGAAGTTGGTGCAGAGCTCTACAGTTGAACTTGCAGCAGCCTTCCCCCGAACCTTGGTATGCAAGCCTGCTGGCAGCGCTCGAAGGACCGAGCGAGCCAATTTCTCTTTCGCTGGCTGCCTCCGGTGAGGAAGCGTCGAAAGGCGTTATTGCGGAGAACGTTCCTAACCCTGAAGCACGCTGGACTCTGCGTAGTTTATTCGAAGCAATTGCGGTGTGGACAAAGGCATTCTTTGTGGCGTGGGTTTTCTACGCGATGGCATTTCTGATGGTGCGGCAGATTTCGCCGGGATTGCCATTGCCTGCGACACCGGTAACGGCGCTGGAGCCGTTTCGAATCGCCAACTCCTACGGACTCTTCGGGAGAATGACCTGGGCACGCTACGAAATTGAATTTCAGGGTTCGAATGACGGAGCCAACTGGGTCGCCTACCCGTTTCGTTATAAGCCGCAGAATCTGAACGAAGCGCCGGGAATCTACGCGCCCTATCAGCCACGTTTCGAATGGAATTTGTGGTTCGCATCGCTTGGAACGTGGCGCGAGAATCCGTTCGTGATTCGAACCGAGCAGCAACTCCTGCTCGACAATCCAGACGTATTGGCGCTTTTTCGTTCCGATCCATTTGCCAAGGGACCGCCGAAACTGATGCGTTCGGTGGTGTGGCAATACTGGTTCACCGATCGCGCCACAAAACGAGCCACCGGGCAGTGGTGGCGGCGCGAATTCCGTGGACTTTACGCGCCAACCCTGGAACGGACTGCCGACGGCAGAATCATCGTGTCCGAGTGGCCGCAAACTTTCATTCCGCCGCCATAATCGACGCGTCCGCAGAAGTATTAAACAATTTCCTCAACTCGAAGACGAAACTTCCGGTGTTCGGCGTGCTAGAATTTGCGCGAACAACGCATGACGCGCATGTGCTCATCCCGTTTCGAACGAGCCGCGCGGCAACTTGGCTGGACGCGCATCGCCGGCATTGACGAAGCTGGGCGGGGAGCGCTCTTCGGTCCGGTGGTTGCCGCGGCGGTAGTGCTCAATCCCAAGCGCCGCATCGTTGGCCTGGACGATTCCAAAAAATTGACGCCTGAAAGACGCGCCGAACTGGCTCCGCGCATACACGAACACGCGTTGGCATGGGCCGTGGCGGAGATCGATGCTTCCCGCATAGATGCCTGGAACATTTATCAGGCCAGCCGCCAGGCCATGATCGCCGCGTTGCAACAGCTCTCCATCATCCCGGATTATTTGCTCATAGATGCCATGCAGTTGGACGTGCTGATTGAGCAGAAATCGCTGATTAAGGGTGACGCGAAGAGCATCTCCATTGCCGCCGCCTCTATCTTGGCTAAAACGCATCGCGACGCACGCATGAACGAGTGGGACGTGATTTATCCAGGATATGGATTGGCACAACACAAGGGTTACGGAACGCCGGAACATCTAGAAGCTTTGCGCAGGCTTGGCCCCACGCCGCTACACCGCAATTCATTTGCGCCGGTGCGCGAATCGCGTTGTTGGTCCACGGGCGCCACCCAAACACCCCTACCGCTATAGAAAAGACGCAGCAGTGGCCTAACCGCGGCGACGGGAGTTCCCGACCTGCCCTCGAGGATCTTTATTGCCTCCGAACACGACCTCGAAAAATGGCGTATCCGCCACGGGGATAACTGCCTGCTCACACCGCATGGAGCCCGCGTTGACTCTCCTTTCCCCCGCCTGTAGCGTACAAGAGTAGCGTGCTGTCGCCTTTTTGCGGCGCTCGCCGATTTGTGTTTGAGCCGACCATTCGGTGGTGGCAGGTTGTTGTCGGCGCAACGGCATCAGAACCGAGGAGAAAGTCCCGGAAGCGCCCTGGCAACCGCTTAGCGGTTGCGTTTGAGTCAATCGCCGAGCGATTGAGATTAAATTGAGGGTCGTCCGGGTTCACGCATGGCCTATAACAAGAGCAAATACGTCGAAGCCGCGCAAAAGCTGCTGAACCAGGGCAAAGTGCCCCAGGCCATCGCGGAATACCAGCTCATTTTGAAGTACGAGCCGAAGGATCAGGTCACCTTGATGACCATCGGCGAGCTGTACATTCGTCAAGGCGAGACATTTCAGGCCATCGAATACTTTGAACGGCTGGCGCAAATTTTTGTCGGCGACGGCTTCTTGACCAAGGCCATCGCGGTCTACAAGCGCATCGCAAAGCTGGCACCGGAAGAGATCAAGCCGCTCGAGCGGCTCGCCGATCTGTATGTGCAGCAAGGCGTTATGAGCGAGGCCCGCCCGCTCTTTTTGCAACTTGCGGAAATTCATCTAAAGCACCACCGGCAGACGGAAGCCGTCGCGCTGCTGAAAAAGCTACTGCTCGCGGAACCCGATAATCTTCGTATCCAGATTCGTTTGGCAGATCTGTACCAGGTCATGGGTAAGCCAAACGAAGCAGTGGAGACCTACGTTTCCGCGGCGCAACGCGCGCTGGCACGCGGCGACCACGCGGAATCCGATAAACAATCGGATAAGGCTCTGAAGCTGGACTCGGCCAACGCTGCCGCGCTTACCGTGAAAGCGCGTTCGGCCTCTTCGCAGGGACGTTTTGCGGATGCCGCGGCATTTCTGAAAAACCTGCCCGGACTCGACAAAGGTGGCGAACAAAGCGAATTCTTGCTGGATCTGTACCTCAAGTCTTCCAATTGGGATGAGGCCACGGCGCTGGCTCTGAAGGTGTTTGACGGCGATGAGAAGAATTTTGGCCTGGCGCAAAAAGTTGCTGAATCTCTGCTGGAATCGGAGCAGAACGATCGCGCGCTTGCTCTGGTGTCCCGTTTGCGCATCCCTATGCTTGATTCCGGAGAGCACGACGCGGTCACCAAGCTCCTGAACGAACTCGCCGCCAAAATGCCCGGGCGGCTGGAACCGCTGGAATGGCTGGTGGATTCTTTTGGCCGGACCAGTGATTCCTTCCGCATGCCGGATGCGCTGGCGCAGCTCGGCGATGCGCTGGTCACCGCAAACCAGCTCGCGCGTGCGAAAGAGATCTTCGAACAATTGGTGGATCGCCAGCCGGAAAGCGATTCCAGTAAGCGGAAACTAAATGACGTTTTGCGGCGTATGGGTTTGCCGGCGCCGGAGGACGAACCGGAACCGGTACAAGAAACACTGCAAGCGGAGATCCCGCAGCCGGAAGCACCTAAACTGCGGCCGGAAATTGACACGGCTCCGGAAGACCGAGTAGCGGCTGCGGCGATCGTGGAAGCGCAACTGGACGAAGAAACCCAGAAATTCATTGCGCAATCGCTTACCGACGTCGATCTTTTCGCAAGTTACGGCCTGACGCAGAAGGCCATCGGGTTGTTGGAAGCGATTCTCCGCCGTACGCCGAATCACACCCCAACACTCGAGAAGCTTCTGGATTTTGTGCTGGGAGCAGGTGACGACCGGCGAACCGCGGAACTTGCCGCGCGGCTGGAAGAAATTCACAAAGAACGAGGAGACGCGGCTGGAGCCGAGCGATTCGGCGAACTGCGCCGCAGGTTCCAGCGCGCTGCGGGCCTTTCCGATGAAGAGATAGCTGCAGCCGCGAATCCTTCCGCTCCCGCGGCGAGCGTTGCGGCGTCTTCCGCAGCCGACAAAGAGACTCTGGACGAGCTTCCCATTCCCGTCGAGGAAATGGCGCAAGCGCCAGTCTCATCGGGAGTGCCGCCGCCACCCAAGCCAGAACCAAGCAAGCCGGTACACGAAGTGGATTTGTCCGATGAGTGGGCTTCCCTTCTCGAACAAGCTGCGGCTAACGACGCGCCTGCTCCTGTGCCGCCGATACCGTCTGCTGCAGTAACCAACGTCAAAGAAGTTGCGCCGGCAAGCCAGACGCTGGCGTCAGCCGCTCCAGAAGAATTTACGGTTTCCGAGTTCCAAATTCCGGTCGAGAATCCAGTGGCCGAACAAGCGCCCACCGAAATGGCCCAGGTACCTGCTCTGGAATCGTCCTCAGACGCAGCCGAAGAAACGATAGAGCTCATTCCCGTGCAGGAAGGCGGCAAGGAAGAATTGCTGTCGAAGCCGGAAATTCCAGCGACTCAGCCCGTCACGCCGCAAGCGGCGGCTCCAGAGGAAATTGAACTAGACCAGGAATACGAACTCATCCTTTCGCCCGAACCGGAACCAGAACAGCCGGAATCCACCCCAACCGCTGGTGCAGTGCCGCCAAAACATGCTGCTCCCAGCGGTTCGCAAGTTTTGGCGTCGGACCAGTTCCTTGCCGACCTGGCAAACGAAATCGATCAGCTGGGCATTGGGGAATTGACGCCGTCGTTCTCGGAGCCAGCGGCAAAGGAAAATGCGCCGATCGCTGCGGCCAAAGCAGAAGCTCCGGCATCACCCGCTGAACAGGATCATCTGAAAGAGGTATTTGACGATTTCCGGGCGGAAATCGGCGAAATGGGAGCGGAAGACGAAGACCTGGAGACACATTACAACCTGGGCATCGCGTTTCGCGAAATGGGTTTGCTGGAAGAGGCCATCAGCGAATTTCAGAAAGTCGCCAAGGCCAACGAAAAGGGCAAAGCATTTCGCTACGCCATGCAATGCTGCACCCTGCTGGGTTTGGCTTTCATGGAAAAAGGACAGCCCTCGATCGCCGCAATCTGGTACGAGCGCGCGCTGCGTACTCCAGGTGTGGACGCAGAAAGTACATTGGCCTTGCGGTATGATTTAGGAGTCGCCCAGGAATCGGCAAACGACCTGGATGCGGCGCTGAAGAGTTTTTCTCAGGTCTACGCGGTGAATATCGATTACCGCGGCGTAGCGGATCGCATCGCTGCTCTTCAGAAAACCACGCGCTGATCGCGAGCGTCTCCAGGTCTTCCGGCATTCATGAATAAAGTCTTGCGGGCGATGATAATCGTGCTGTGCTTTGAAATGGGAGCGCTGCTGCTGTATCTGCCGTGGTCGAATTTCTGGGAACGGAACTATTTCCTTATACACTTTCCCTCCTTTATGTCATTCGCGTTGCATCCTTCCGTTCGGGGCTTGATCAGCGGCCTCGGAGTCCTGGATATTTTTGTGGCCTTGGGTTTGTTACAGTCGCGCCCGGAAGCTCCGCGTGTCACTCCTCGCTAAATCGGAGCGGCCGATACTCTGCTACGTAACGGACCGCCGCAGCCTGCCGCTTTCTACCTCTACCGATGCGCACCAGTTGCTGTTCGACAGTGTCGAGCGCGCTGCGGCAGCAGGCGTCGATTGGATCCAGTTGCGCGAAAAGGACTTTTCCGGCAAGGAATGGGAAGAGCTTGTAGTTGAGTCGCTACGCCGGATTGCGCTCGCCGGAAGTTCGTGTCGGATCTTCGTGAATGACCGGCTGGATGTGGCGCTGGCCTGCGGTGCCGGGGGAGTCCACCTCAGCGAAAACGGAATTCCAGTTTCTGATGCTTGCCGGTTAAGAGATGAATTCTTTTCTTCTGGCAGCGAAAAACCTGATTTTCTTATCGGAGTTTCCTGCCATTCGCTGGGAGCCTCACTCGGCGCTGCGCGAGCCGGCGCGGACTATATTTACTTTAGCCCGATTTTCAACACGCCTTCCAAAGCCAATTACGGGCCCCCGCAGGGAATTGATCGCCTGGCGGCCATTTGCCGTGCGGTAGCGATTCCGGTGATCGCCATTGGAGGCATGTCCGCGGAAAATGCAGTGAGTTGTCTTCAGGCCGGAGCCGCAGGCGTTGCCGCCATTCGCATGTTTCAGGAATCCGTGAAACTTACTGATACTTTGCATAGGCTGCACGGCTTTGTGCGCCCGCAGCCGCAGTAATTCGTGAAACCAGATTTTTTCTTACGTTTCCGTTAGCCGCCGTAGAAGCCGGACTTGTCCCGCGTGATATACATCGTGGAAAGCCACTCCCCAGAGCATGCGAAGCACTTTCCCTGAAACGGGTCTCGCTAAGGTGTGTTTGATGGCTGCGCGCAGCGCTACGTGCTGCTTGCGCAGGATTGCCTTATCGGCCTTCCATGCGGCTTCAGTTGAGTCGTTAGGTCGCGGACGGAGAAAGAAGTTGCTCCCCTTGATCGCGAATGCTCCCCGCTTGCCCCCTTGTAAGCGACGCCGGACGGCGTATTTCCAGTAAGCGGCGTGCAGCGCCTCCTCCCAAATGTTGTGGCGATCAGGCCCAGGTCGCCAAGCCGCCTGTTTTGCCGTGACTCCCTTCAACGATTGCCACAGATTGGGCCCGTGCCAGGTTTTCCGCTCGAACGCCTCTTCAAACAGTTGAAGAATCACAGCATCCCGGTTCATCGCCGCCCCCCAGCTCCCAATGCTGAACAGAATCGCGCCCCAAGGCGGTTAGAGTCAAATGCTAAGAAAACGGGCCGCAAAGTATATGCAAGTCACTTGCAACTGATATAGGACTAAGTTAGTCTTATTTGTGTTCTGCAACTCACTTGCAAGGAGATTGGCTTGATCTACGTTCGTTTGACCCTGGTCCTGGCACTCGTGCTACCTTCGCTGGCCTTTTCCGGGTCCGTGGCAGCTCAGGAGAATCCATACTTTGTCGCATACGACCACAATCTTGAGGAGCCGGGAAACCTCGAGGTCGAATACTTCTCCACGTTTGGCACACAGCGCGCCGGAAAGGATTTCCACTCCTACTGGACCGAGTTTGAGTACGGCGTGAATGCCTGGTGGACCACCGAATTCTACCTTGATGCGCAGACCACGTTTCACGACAGCACGGTGTACTCCGGATTCAAGTGGGAAAACCGCTTTCGCGTCCTGAAGCACGAGCACTGGATTAATCCGGTGCTCTACGCCGAATACGCAGACAGCAACGGAACCGACAAAACGCTAAAGGAAGTGGTTGGCCACGACGCGGAATTGGATTATCTGACATCAAATGCGGAAGCCCGGCGGGAGCATAAACGCGAAATGGAACTGAAGCTGATTCTTTCCAGCAACAGCAAAGGCTGGAATTTCTCTGAAAATATCATTGCCGAGAAAAATTTATCCAACGAGCCGTGGGAATTCGGCTATGCGCTGGCGGCAAGCCGGCCGCTGGCCTTGAAAGGCTCCGCGACACGGTGCACTTTCTGCCGGCAGAATTTCATTGTCGGCGCGGAAATGTACGGCGGGTTGGGCGACCGCCACAGCTTCGGACTGCGAGAAACCTCGCATTATCTTGCACCGGTTGCCGGGTGGAACCTGCCGAGCGGATGGACGCTGCGTGTTTCGCCCGGCTTCGGACTGAATGACAACAGTCACAAATTCCTGCTGCGCTGGGGACTTTCCCGCGAGATCAAGGGACTCGACCAGTTGCTGCGACGTCTGTTTGGAGCGAAATCATGAAGCCGGCGATCGGGGCGCTTTTGGTTTGCGCAATGTTGCTTGCGATTTCGCAATTGTCCGCGAACAGCGTTTCCACGCGGCCCGGACTCAATAGTATGCAATTCCACCTGGGCGGAGATACTTACGCCGAGCTTCGAAAAGCGCCTGATAAAGCGGTAAACCGTCCTAATCCGATGGAAAATGATGCGGAAGCGGTTGCCGCCGGAAAATTGCTATTTGCGGATCACTGCTCGGAATGTCACGGTGACGACGCGAAGGGCGGCAGGAAAGGTCCCAGCCTGCGAGTTTCGGACGTGCAGAACGCTACTCCTGGAACGCTGTTCTGGTTGCTGACCAACGGCGTGGTGAGAAAGAAAATGCCTGCGTGGTCCAAGTTGCCGGAGCCGCAACGCTGGCAGTTGGTGCGCTTCTTGAGGTCGCCCGAAGCAGTGCCAAACGCATCGAGGGACGGCGCGACCAAGCCATGACGCAGTCGTAGCTGACTCATATGGCGATTCCACTCGCAGATTCCGTCATTCCGAGCGCAGGAATCTCTCTTCGATCGTTGAACGCTATTGAGCAATCCGTGGCGCGAGGCAGTGCTAGGCACTGAGCCAGCGGCCGATTGGCTTGCAAGCTTCGCTGTGATCGCAGACGACGCGCAGCGTGGCGGTAATTGGAATTGCGAGCAGCAGTCCCATGCCGCCCCACACCCATCCCCAGAAGAGCAAGGACACAGTGATCGCGACGGCGTTTAAGCGCAGCCGCCTCCCGACCAACTGCGGCGCGATCAAATTCAGCGCGAAGATGTGGATGCCTGTTAGTACGCCAGCAATCAAAAAGAACCAACCGATGGTTTGCCACTTGGTGAGCGCCAGCATGAATGCCGGTAGCCACGCCATGACCGCGCCGATGTACGGCACCATATTCAAGACGCCGGAGACAATGCCAAGCAGGATCGGATAATCGAGACCCAGCACCCAGAAAAACAGGCTGCTGAATGTGATCACCATCAAGGTGACCACGCTCATCCACAGCACATAGTCGCGAAGGACGATGCGCAAGTCGTCCAGCATTTCTTTCACTTGCGTGCGTCGCGAAGCAGGAAAAAGTTGCAGCGTGCCGTGCCAGGCTTCGCGTTTTCCAGCCAACATGAAGAAAACCAGGAATGGAACGAATGTCACTTCAAGAAACAGCGCGTACAGCGATCCAATACTGCGAATAATCAGGTTGCGCACAATTCCGCTATCACGCGGCGGTTCGAATTGCGGCGCCGCCTGCGTACTCTGTGGTGGCGATGTGCCATCGACGCCATGCTCGATGCCGCTGATCTTAGCTTCCACGGAATTGGCGGCGTGACGCAGCACGCCGCTATATTTCGGCCAGCTTTCGGCAAAATCCGACGCGCGGGACCACAGCCCATAGCCTACCGCGCCGATCACCGCACATAGCAGAAGCACCATGACCATGGAGCCGATAGTGCGTGGAATATGCCAGCGTTCCAGAAATTCGACGACTGGATCGAGGCAATACGCCAGAAGAATTGACAGCACCAACGTGATGACCACGCCTTGCGCGTAGTACGCGAAAAGCAAAATAATAGCGGCGGCAATCACGCGTAAGCTGAAGGTCGAGCCGATCAGGCGCGCGTATTCCTTCTCACGCGGTGTTTCAGTTACGGGCAGGCGCGTCTCCGTCATTTCCAGACATCAAGGTATCACATCATCCGAGCCGCGAATTTACGGAGAGCTGTAATGTTTCTCCATGCTAACAGCGGTTTGTTGCACCGGAAGCAGAAACCCCTTGTGCTAAACTTTTCTCAGGCCGTGCTATTCCAGTCGCAGCCGATAACAACGCAAGCTTTGCACGTACAACTTATTCCTCTATGGCCAAACAATTTTTCGGCACCGACGGCATTCGTGGTGTCCCGGGAACGCCGCCCCTGGATGACGCGACGCTACACGCAGTCGGCCGGGCGGTTGGAGCGTTCCTTCACAAAAAACACGCGGCGCCGCACGCGCTGATCGCAATGGACACGCGAGAATCGGGGCCGCACATTGCGGCCATTCTCGCGGCTGGCTTGCAACAGTCGGACGTGGCAGTGACTTTCGCTGGCGTTTTGACGACGCCTGGAGTGGCATGCCTGGTTCGCCAGAATGATTTTGACGCTGGCGTTGTCATCTCCGCTTCGCACAATCCGTTTCCGGACAACGGAGTCAAACTTTTTTCACACGCCGGAATGAAATTTCCGGATGCCGTGGAAGAAGAAATCGAATCCGAAATTCCAGGATTCTTGTCGGAGGCGGCAAAGCCTGCGCCGGCACCGCTGGCCACCGATGAATCGCCGCATTCACAGTATCTCGATTTTCTGCGTGGCCGGGTGCTAACCGGCGCAAATTTGCAAGGCTTGCGAGTGGTGCTGGATTGCGCAAACGGCGCGGCGTACCGGCTGGGACCGGAGTTATTTCGGTCCCTGGGTTGCGACGTGGTAACGATTGGAACCGAGCCGGACGGGAGAAATATCAACGCAGGATGTGGTTCGCTGCATTTGGAAAAATTGCAGCATCGAGTACCAGTTGAAGAAGCCGCCCTGGGCGTGGCGTTCGACGGCGATGCGGACCGTGCGTTGTTTGTTTCCGCAAGCGGAAAGATTATCAACGGCGACGGTGTTTTGCTGGCCGCGGCGCGTTTTTTGAAAAGCACGGGGAAGCTGCCGGGAAATCGCGTGGTGGCCACCTCGATGTCCAATCTGGGGCTGGAGCGCGTACTCGCCGACGAAAATATCGCCATGGCGCGCACTAATGTCGGCGACCGGTATGTGTTGCAAGAGATGCTCAAGAGCGGCAATGCGCTGGGCGGGGAACAGTCCGGGCACATTATTTTTCTGGACGATTCTCCCGCAGGCGATGGTTTGCTGACGGCGGTAAAAGTTGCGTCGCTGGTAGCCATGCGGGGAAGCCTCGATACGCTGGTCGCAGGCCTCAAGGACTATCCACAAACGATTGTAAACGTGAAGGTAAAGAGTAAGCCGCCGCTGGAAAATGTACCTGAAGTTGCAAAAGCGTTGCGTGAAGCCGAGTCAGCCCTTGGCAGCAACGGACGGATCGTATTGCGTTACTCTGGCACGGAAGCTTTGGCGCGGGTAATGGTCGAAGCCGAGCACGCAGCAGACGTCGAACGGTTCAGCGAATCGATTGCGTCGGCGATTCGCACGACGATTGGAATTTGAAACAAAGTCTACGTGACGTGATTCCTTGCGTTCGGCCCCTTCTCCCAAAGAATGGAGAGCTGGACGATGCCATCTGTGAGATTTTGTAGGATTTAGGTGTTCCCCTCGAGTCCCTAGATGGTTCCCTTTGGCTAACTCCTATCGTTTCAATCGTATGAATTCGAACTGCAGATAACCCTGAGGCTGGCACCCGACTTGCATTCTACTCCTGCAAATAAAAATATTGGCTTCCCGGGGTGGCCGGAACACAACCTCGACTGTGTTCTGGTTTTGGGGGGTCAGTTGACGAAGGGGGCTTGCACCGGCCCCCTTTTTTATTTTCCAGACCAAAACATCACCGTCAATCCCTAGCCGTTATGCTCATCTCACCAACTGTAGTGGACCCTGTACGCTACCGTTTTTTCGCCGCCGGCCGGGATCTGCACGAGGAACTCTGCCGTCTTGCTGTCCAGTTTTTTAAACCCCTCAGAATTCTTCAGGATGTCCCAATTCGTCCAGCGGTAAAGATGCTCGACGACGCGTACCTCAATGCCTTCGGTCTTGTGATTTCGCAACTTTATTTCGAATGATTCGTCGAGCCAGCGGGCATTGAAATCCGCCCGGTAATCAGTGCGGCTGCGCTCTCCCGTGATGTCAAACGCATTTCCAGTATAAAGGCGAAGTGTCTCGTC
>Ga0137389_10000378_pt1 | contig 23811 bp, 20 predicted proteins | sample 15con2h14BmetaG_FD_104645 | JGI IMG/M metagenome (GOLD analysis project Ga0137389, IMG submission 104645) | Vadose zone soil microbial communities from Angelo Coast Range Reserve, California, USA - 15con2h1.4B metaG | ecosystem: Environmental > Terrestrial > Soil > Vadose zone > Saprolite...
CCAATCAACCATGCGCATCACCGAGAAAGACGTCATCTACGTAGCCGATCTCGCGAACCTGGAGTTGACAGCCCAGGAACGCCAACGCATGGTCAAGGACCTGGACGCAATTCTGAGTTATATCGATCGGCTGAACGAGCTGGATACAACGAATATTCCGCCGATGGCGCAGGTGAGCGTCAATGAAAACAATCCCTGGCGAGAAGATGTTCCCCGTCCATCGTTGCCACACAAAGATGCAATGGCCAACGCACCAGCCACCGATGGTGATTTTTTCAAAGTACCAAAAGTGATCGAGAGATAGATGGACCTCAACACCCTCACCATCGCGGGCACACGGACTGCACTGAAAGAAAAGAAAATCTCCGCGTCGCAACTAGCGCAGGAGTTCTACAGCAGGATCGCAGCCGATGATGGTGAGATCCACTCCTACCTCACTCTCAGCAAGGACCGCGCCGACCAGCAAGCCGCAAAAATCGACGAGCTTGTGAAACAGGGCGCACCATTACCTCGCCTTGCCGGCGTGCCCGTCGCAATCAAGGACGTAATGTGCACCAAGGGCCTTCGCACCACTGCCGGCTCAAAAATTCTGGAGAATTTCATCCCGCCTTATGACAGCACGGCCGTGGCGCGCCTGGAAGCTGAAGGCGCCATCATGCTGGGCAAGTTGAATTGCGATGAATTTGCCATGGGCTCTTCCAATGAGAACTCAGCCTATGGGCCCGTCCGTAATCCTCGAGATACAACGCGTGTTCCGGGCGGATCGAGCGGAGGATCAGCCGCAGCCGTAGCGGCAGGAATGGCCGTTGCTACGCTGGGTTCAGATACTGGCGGTTCGATTCGCCAGCCTGCTTCATTCTGCGGCGTAGTTGGCTTGATGCCGACCTACGGCCGCGTCTCTCGTTATGGTCTCATCGCCTTTGCGTCGTCGCTGGATCACATCGGCCCACTCACGCGAACTGTAGAAGATGCTGCCATCATGCTGAGTGTCATTGCCGGGCACGATCCCATGGATTCGACTTCGGCGAAAATCCCTGTGCCGGACTATCTCGGCGAGATCAATAAGCCGGTTCGAGGCCTGAAGCTGGGAATTCCGAAAGAGTATTTCGCTGAAGGCCTGGACGCGGAGGTACGCACTGCCGTTGAAAACGCGATTCAGCAGCTTGCGGCACAGGGTGCAGAGATCGTTCCTGTTTCCCTGCCGCACACGTCTTACGCCGTACCGACGTACTACGTGATCGCAACGGCTGAGGCTTCCGCCAATCTTGCCCGTTTTGACGGTGTGCGTTACGGCTATCGGTCGCCAAAGGTACAATCCCTGGCGCAGATGTATCGCAGCTCACGCGACGAAGGTTTCGGAACCGAAGTAAAGCGCCGCATCATGCTGGGGACATACGCACTCAGCTCCGGCTACTACGATGCCTACTACCTGAAAGCTCAGAAAGTCCGCACCCTTCTCGCACGGGATTTTGAGCAGGCGTTTCAGCAGGTTGACGCCATAGTTACGCCGACCGCCCCGACAGCGGCATTCAAATTGGGCGAAAAGTCGGACGACCCTCTCGCCATGTACCTGGCAGACATTTACACCGTTACCGCCGATCTGGTCGGCATCCCTGGCGTCAGCGTCCCTTGCGGCCAGACCAAAGCCGGCCTGCCAATCGGTCTGCAGATATTGGGAAAGCACTTCGACGAAGGCACCGTTCTGCGGGTCGCTGCCGCTGTTTTCTAAAATCCCGAGCGGAGCGAGGGATCCCTATCGCCTGCTACCTCCTAAGGTTGACCATGCTTGCCCATTCCACCTCGATGCCATAGGGATCTCTCGCTTCGCTCGAGATAAACACAATACCTAACCGCTCCCCTCAATTCCGGTCTAAGTTATTCGAATGGAAGTAAGTGACGCAGCCGTTGTGGCGCAGGTACTGGCAGGCGACAAGGAGGCATTTCGCCTGCTCGTGGATCGCCATTCCCGCAGTATCTTCCATGTCACGTTTCGCATGACCGGGAACCAGCAGGATGCCGAAGAACTGGTGCAGGAAACTTTTCTGCGCGCCTACAAAGCATTGGGGCGATTCGAATTGCGGTCGAACTTCAGCACATGGCTGTATCGCATTGCGGTGAACCGGACACTCGATTTCCTGAGCGTGAAGAAAATGAAGAGCAAAGACACATACCAGATTGTTGACGAACCAGATCCCGAAGAGGGTCGCCAGATACAGCTTCCCTCTGAGGGCCCCGGTCCAGAGCGCATGGTCTTGAGTTCGGAAATGAAGAGCAAGGTCGCTCAGTCCATGGCGCTGCTGACGCCGGTTGAGCGCATTGCCTTCACCATGCGGCACATGGAAGGCCGGTCCATTGAAGAAATTGGAGAGACTTTGAAATTGAACACCAGCGCGGCCAAGAACAGCGTGTTCCGCGCAGTAAAGAAACTCAGGCAGCAGCTTGACGTCTATGCGAGTACAGCGCGATGAAACATTTAAACGAAGAACAAATCGTTCTGCATTATTACGGCGACGCGGATGACGACGCCGCGGTTGCGCGTCACATGAGCGAGTGCGCGGCCTGCCGGGCTGAATTCGAACGCGTCGGGTCATTGCTCCAGCAGATTGAACCAATCGAAGTACCCGAGCCTGTTGCGAGCTTCGAAGAAAAGACATGGCTGAACCTACGTGATCGCCTGCCGGAGAAACGGTCATGGTTGGGCAATTGGCTGCCGTCACCGAAGCAGTGGGCTGTGGCCGGATCTATGGTCGCGCTGCTGGTGGCTGCGTTTGTCGCGGGCAGATTCTGGCCGCGTGCGAGTACGGTTGCTCCTGCACCGCCTGTCATCGCGAACGCCAATCCCCAGCAGGTGGTGCTGGTTGCCGTGGGCAATCATCTGGAACGGTCAGAGATGTTGCTGGTTGAAATTATGAATTCGGATGGCAAAGCGCCGCTGGATTTTTCCAATGAACAGGAGCGGGCGCGCGATCTGCTGGACGCCAATCATCTCTATCGCGTGAGTGCGCAACGTGAAGGTGATCCGAAAATTGCGCGGCTGCTCGATCAGCTTGGCCGTGTGCTGGCTGAAGTGGCAAACGGTCCGGAAAAGATGACCCCTGGGGACCTGAAAGAGATTCGCGGCAGGATTGAGTCAGAGGGTCTGCTGTTCAAGGTACGGGTTGTGGGGTCGGATGTTAATTCGCGCGTTCGCGGGCGGGAGCAGTCAGCCGCAGCGAATGCAACACAGAGGCTATAAGGTATATGAAACGTTGGTCCTTAATATTTTTCTTGTTTTTCAACTTGGCAGCAGTGGCTGTCAGGCCACAGGCGTGGGAACAGTCCGAAGCCCCTTTTAATTCTCTCTTCGAACCCCAGGCGGCAGCTAAAGACAGCGGCCAGGAAGACGAGATGTACAACGAGGCAACGGATGCGATGGATGAAGGCCACTACGACGAAGCCGCTCGCACCTTTGACCAGGTAGCAAAGCTGCATGGCCGCAGGGCCGACGGTGCCCTGTACTTCAAGGCATACGCTCTGGGAAAAGCCGGCAACAAGGCCCAGGCGCTGGCAACGATTGCGGAGTTCAAGAAGAGCTATCCGCAGAGCCGCTGGATGCGGGATGTGGGTGCGCTTGAGGTTGAGTTGCAGGGTACGGCTGTAAATCCCGCTACCGTGAGCTCAGAAGAAGACAAGCTGCTCGCTCTGAATGCCATCATGATGTCCGATCCGGACAAGGCGCTTCCTTTCATTGACAAGCTGCTACATGGGCCGGGATCACCGAAACTCAAAGATCGGGCACTCTTTGTCCTGGGGCAGAGCGGCTCAGAGAAAGCGGCGCAAGTGCTGTTGTCCCTGGCGAAAGACAACAAGGATCCTCGGCTGCAAATGCATGCAATTCGCTACCTGGGCATGAACGGCAACTCACGAAATCGGTCTGCGTTGAAGGAGATTTACACCGGAGCCGCAGACCAGGACGTAAAGAAGGCTGTGTTCCAGGGATGGCTGATGTCCGGCGACAAGGAAGACGTTCTGGCCGTCGCCCGCACGGAAAAGTCGCCGGAGCTGCGGAAAGAGGCCATCCGTTATTTGGGCATGATGGGCGGACGCAACGAACTCCGCGAGATGTACAAGTCATCGCCTGATCCTGACACGCGGGAAGCAGTGATCCAGGGAATGATGATGAACGGCGACTCGCAGGGCCTGGCCGAAATTGCCCGCACTGAAAAAGACCCCAAGGTTGCGGAGAAGGCGATCAGGACACTCGGCATGGTGGGCGGCCAGGACAGCATGCAGGCGTTGACAGAGATCTACAATTCCCATTCTGATCTCGAGTCGAAAAAGAGCGTTATTAATGCTCTCTTTCTACACAATGCCGCCAAAGAGATGGTGGCGATGGCGCGCAAAGAAACCAATCCTGAGCTGAAGAAGGCGCTCACGCAGAAGCTTTCCCTGATGCACTCGCCCGAAGTTACTGACTACATGATGGAAATTCTGAACAAGTAAGAGGCTCCCATGAAAACCAGAATGTCAGTTCTACTGCTTGCCGTGATTTCGTTGCTTGGTTCAGCTTTTGCGCAGAGGCCAAAGATCACCAACGCAAAGATTGAAGAAACGGCAGCCGGGACCAGCCTTAGAGGGATCGTCGATAGCGTTGCTCAGAGGCAGACTGGACCGGAATGGATTGGCTATCGCATTCCCGCCAAGGCTACGGAGCGCACCATGTGCTGCTTTGATTCCTGGCAGGATCACTCCGCCGGCTCAAAATGCTGCAAAGGCTGCAGGATGGATTCCGATCACGGCGTTTCGGTGAATGGAACCATGTCAGATTGCGCGCCGCCGGAGCCGTTACCGTATGCGTTCATCTTCTTACGGTTGTCGAACAAGCGCATCGAGAAAGCCCGGGCCTTCAGCGCGGATTGCCCACTGGACTTCGCCGGATTGCCGGTGCATTGGTCCGAGGGAGTGAAGCCGGAGGAGAGCATTGATCTGCTAACTAGTCTCGCTTCTGGTTCAGATGATGAAGATGGTGACAGGAAGGCTGGTCATAACGCAGTGATGGCCATTGCTATGCATGACGTTCCCGCGGCGGATACTGCCTTGGAGAAGCTCATTCAGCCGGACCGTCCATTGAAGCTGCGGGAAAACGTGGCTTTCTGGCTGGGCGTTGAGCGCGGGAAAAAAGGCGTTGAGATTCTGGAAGAAGCCATTAAGGGCGATCAGGACGAACGCTTTCGTGAGAAGGTGACTTTCGCGTTTTCCCAGAGCTATTCTCAGGGTAAACAGGCTCGGGCGCTCCAGGACCTGATCGGCATGGCACATAACGATTCCAGCCCCAGAGTCCGCGGGCAGGCGATCTTCTGGATGGCCCAGATTGGGGGCAAGAAGCAAGCAGAGCAAATCACCGCCGCCATCGAAGACGATCCCGAGACCGAAGTGAAGAAGAAAGCGGTCTTCGCGCTTTCGCAACTCCATGACGGTGAGGGCGTGCCACTGCTGATCAACGTGGCCAAAACGAACAAGAACCCCGCCGTACGCAAGCAGGCAATGTTCTGGCTGGGCCAGTCACATGACGAGCGGGCGCTTGCCTATCTGGAAGAAGTGCTCACTAAGTAGTGGTTAAAAAGAGCAAAAAGGCCGGGGCGTGAAGCCTCGGCCTTTTTATTTGCTTTGAAATTCTAGTGGACCGTAATCAGTGAGCGGGAAAGATAGTCGCTCAGGCTCAGCGTGATCAGAATCAGCAGCCAGAAGAAACCCGCACCGACTGTCACCATGGTCAGCCTGTCACTATAACGCACGTGCATGAAGTAAAGGATTACCAGCACGGCCTTGATGCAGGCGATTGCCAGGGCAACTACGGGATTGAATATCCCGAGGTTGAGGAAGGCAATGCCCCATGTGAGGCACGTGCCTACGATCAGTGTAAGCAGGATAACCACATAGAGCTTGGGAGTAGGGTGCGCGTTTGAATGGTCCGACATATCTCTCGTCTCCTCAGGCCACGTGTTTGTGCCGGCTGATCAGGTACAGCAGCGGGAAAAGGTAAATCCAGACGATATCGACAAAGTGCCAGTACAATCCGCCCAACTCCACTGGAGTGAAATAGGCGGGCCCGAATTCGCCCCGGTTGGCTCGCAGAGTCAACCATGCCAGCAACCCCAAACCAATGATCATGTGGAAGGCGTGCAGGCCGGTCATGGCAAAGTAGAAAGAGAAAAATATCTCCGACTGCCTTGCAGTTTGAACGGCGGAAACTTCGGGCACAGTAACGCCCGCGTCCTTTGCTTTCTCCTGAATCTCGTCCGCGATGTTGCCAAGCCTGGGATTGTTCACGTCGCAGCCACCCCAGGCGTTAAAGCCTTTGCCGATGACGTGGCCTGGAATATGGCACTCGTCCCATTTGTCGTAATATTCCTTGGCCTTTACACCCAGGAAGACCGAGCCCAGAATCATGGTCGCGATCAGGAGCCGCACCTGCGCCTTGCGTTTGCCCAATTGCGCCGCCCAGACTGACATCGCCATAGTGAAGCTGCTGAGAATCAGCACAAGCGTATTGGCAAAGCCCCAGGAGACGCTGATGCTGGTGCTGCCGGCGACGAAGGCGTCGTAATATTTGATCCTGTAAATAAGGTATGCGGTGAACAAACCACCGAACATCATGATTTCCGTGAGAAGGAAGACCCACATGCCGAACGTGGAAGCGCCCTGCTGCTGCTCCATACTGTCAAAGTGATGGGCCAGCGCCGGGTGGTGTTCGGTGGTGGTTGTATCGGTAGTGGTTGTCTGAGTGGTAATCGTCTGGTTAGTGGACACCGGCTACCCCCTCTCCATAAGCATACGGTTCTTCGGTTACCACAGGAACTTCATGGAAATTGTGCGTGGGCGGTGGCGAGGCGATTTGCCATTCCAGACCGGTCGCTCCCCAAGGGTTGTCACCGGCAACTTCACCGTACTTTAACGACCAGAGAAAATAAATGAGTGGCAGGAGGAACCCGACTGCCAGGACGGAGGCTCCGGCGCTGGAGAGAACATTCAAAACCTGGAATTCTTCCGGGTACGAATGGTAGCGGCGCGGCATACCGAGATAACCCAGAATGAACTGCGGGAAGAAGGTGAGATTGAAGCCGATAAAGGTGATCAACGCGGCGAGCTTTGCCGGTGCTTCAGGGTACATTCTTCCTGTGATCTTGGGCCACCAGAAATGAAGTCCACCCAAATATGCGGTGACCATGCCTCCTACCATAACGTAATGGAAGTGAGCGATGACAAAGTAGGTGTCATGAACGTGAACGTCCATACCGAGGGCGGCCAGCATGATTCCGGTAAGGCCGCCGATGGTGAACAACCCGATAAAGCCCAGCGCGTATAACATTGGGGTTTTCAGGCTGATGGAGCCTTTGTACATCGTTGCAGTCCAGTTAAAGACTTTCACCGCTGATGGAATTGCTACGGCCATGCTTAGCAGCGAGAAGACCATGGCGGAATATTGAGAGATTCCAGCCACAAACATGTGATGCGCCCAGACCAGAAAGCCGAAAACGGCAATCGCGATGCTGGAGAAGGCAACGAAAGAGTATCCAAAGACACGCTTGCGGGAGAAACAGGTGATGAGCTCGCTGATCACGCCCATCCCCGGCAGGATCATGATGTACACAGCCGGGTGGGAATAGAACCAGAACATGTGCTGGAAAAGTACAGGATCGCCGCCGTATTTAGGATCAAATACTCCGATGTGAAATACAGTCTCCAAAGCGAGAAGAATGAGAGTAATTGCCAGCACCGGAGTGGCCAGAATCATAATCAGGCTGGTGGCGTAGTTTGACCACACAAACAGCGGGAGCCTGCCCCAGGTCAGTCCGGGAGCCCGCATACGGTGCACAGTAACGATGAAATTCAAGCCCGTAAAGATGGACGAGAAGCCGGCCATAATAATGCCGACCGCCATTAGGGCGACGTGGGTACGTAAATATCCGCTGCTGAGCGGTGTATAAAAGGTCCAGCCTGTGTCAACTCCTCCGCTGACCATTGTGGCCAGGGAGAAGAACGCTCCGACCATATAGATGTACCAGCTGAGCAGGTTGATTTTGGGGAAAGCCAGGTCCTTGGCGCCGACCATCAATGGCAATACAAAATTGCCAAGGGTTGCCGGCACGGAAGGCACCAGGAAAAAGAAAACCATGTTGACACCGTGCATCGTGAAGAGCTTGTTGTAGGTGTCTGACTGGAAAAGGTCCCCCTGCGGAGTTAACAATTCAAGGCGAATCAGCGCTGCAAATATGCCGCCAAGAAAGAAAAAGAAAGTTAAGGAGACCAGGTACAGAATCGCAATTCGCTTATGGTCCTTGGTCAAGAGCCAGGACCTGATTCCATAATTGTCATTCAGGTAGTGCTTTGCCGGCATTACCGGCTTCACTGTTGTGGTGACGGTACTCATGGTTTCTTCCCAGGCGTTGGCGCAGGCTGATTGCCCTGCTGTAATTCTTGCTGAATGGTTGGCACTTCATTGTCCCGGAGTTCGGTTGGCGTGGTGCGGTTGTTCAGCGGATCTGATTCCTGAGACGACAGGTGCTTGATGTACTCCGTAATCTGAATCAGTCCTTCTTCACTGACCACGCCCTGGAACGTTGGCATGATCGGCTGGAATCCAGAAACAATTTTCGCATTCGGATTAAGTATCGATTCGCGGATGTAATTATCATCGGCCACTACCACTCGATTATCACTCAATCGGACGGGGCGTCCGTAAAGTCCCTGAAGATTCGGTCCGCGAGCGCCGGAATCAGGCCGGTGGCATGTAACGCAGCCAAATTCCTGAAATAGTTTCTCCCCCATCGAGGCGAGCGAGCCTTCCGCTTTACCATTTGCCAGCCACGCCGCATAGTCATCTGGTTTAAGTACAACGACCTCGCCAATCATGGCGGAGTGTTTAGTCCCGCAATATTGCGAGCAGAAAAGATGATATGAGCCGGGGACCGTAGGCGTGAACCAGCTATATACGTAGCGGTTCGGCAGAACGTCATTCTTTACGCGGAAGGCAGGAACAAAGAAATCGTGAATCACGTCCTGCGAGATCAGCGTGACTTTCACCGGGCGGCCGGTTGGCACATGGAGAGTGTTAATCTCACGCTGTCCACCGGGATGCTGAAACTTCCACATCCACTGTTTACCCACACCATAAATCTCCAGTGCGTTGGCGGGGGGGTTCTCGATGTGATAGTAGAGCACAGCGCCCCAGATGAAGATGACCATGGAGATGCCAAGCGGGATTACAGTCCACACGATTTCGAGCAGCGTGGAACCGTGAATCTGTTCCGCTTCCCGGTCCGGCCTTTGTCTATACCGAATGATAAAGAAGAGGATCAGTAGAGCTATGAGCAGTGAAAAAAACGTGGTAATGAGCACCAGAAACAGGTAAAAGGCGTCTACCTGTATCGCCACGCTTGAGGCCTGCTCCGGAAATAATGGCAATTTGAATTGCATCTATTCGGCTGTCCTAGTTTAAACGGCTCTGCCTGGCTGCCAGCGAGTCCCGACGGAACATAACGATCACAAATCCGCCGAGCACCAGCACTGTCGCCAGCGCGCTAACCCTCATAATGTTGAAAACAATTGCACCGTACTTCCCTTTGGCTGGATCGTAGTGGTAGCAATACAGAATAAATTGATCTACCACGTTGCCAATCTTGCCTTGAGAAGTTTCCACCAGGCCGAGCTGGATATCCCGGGGCGCGTATTCAATCCCGAAATAATATTGCGCGACCTTGCCCTCCGAGGTCAGCAGCATGATGCTGCTGGCATGGGCAAACTGCTGAATTTCAGGATCCCACGCGTAACGGAATCCAACGCTGGAAGCCAGGGCCTTGATCTGGTCTTCTTTCCCAGTCAGGAAATGCCAGCCTTCGGCGGCACCCGCCCGGCGATAGCGGCTCATAAGCCTTTTCTTCGTGGAGACAGCGTCTGCCGATTTATCGCGGGGATCAAAGCTCACGGTAACGATGTCAAAATCGCGGCCAATGTTGAAGCGCGTAATGCCGTTCAGTGCTCCCGTCATTCCGTTCAACACCTGGGAGCACAACATGGGGCATTGGTAATAGACCAGCGTCAGGATGACCGGTTTGGTTCCGAAATATTTGCGCAGTTGAACAGGCTGGCCGTTTTCGTCGGTAAATGTGAGGTCGAGGGGCACCTGCGAATTGAGTTTCTGCTCAATACCCACCTGATCGAAGATGGGGATCTTCTGGTTGGTCGCGCCATCTCCCGGTTGTGTTTTAGGCGCAGGCGTTTGCGCCCAGCCGGCCAAGTGGAGACATGCCGCCAGTGTTGCCGCCGCGGCCAGCTTCCGAATTGTGCTGCTGTAATACAAAGTCTTCTAAATCTCCTAAATCTCCAAACCCTATCGCTTGCTCGGACCTGCCGGAACCATGGGAACGGCCGTAGGCAGATTGTTGGGAGCAAACGGTCCGCTTACCTGCGGCAATCCGCGTTGAACAAGCAACTGCATGGCCTGGTCCACGGGAATGTGCACGGTTCCGTCAGGATCCTTACCAGTGCTGCTTAGCCACTTGTCTTCCGAACTACGGAAGAGTGACATGTCATATTCATCGTCATACTGAAGACGCGGGCCGGGGAATGTGCGATCCAGATGGTCTTCCATCTTTCCGCGACCATACCAGTCGGGCTGCGGCTTGACGTTCTCTTCGCCTTCCGGAACCGGTGTGCGGCTTTGCGTGTTTGACATGGCTTCGCGCTCATCGCGGAGCTGGTCTTCCATGGCCGTCATGGGTGGCTGATGGTCTTTTTCCCACTTTTGCAGTCCCCAGTAGAAACCCAGCACCAGGAGGAATGCGGCTCCGAGAGAGACGGCAAGCGTAATAGCAGACAGAAGGACGGCCCGAATACTGAGATCAGTGACGTCGTGACCTTCTTTCAGGTGTTCGCCGCCGGATTGAGGATGAAAGTTATCCATGTTTAGCTTCCAGCATCTCCACAAAATTGGGATCGTTGACCGGCATCAGCGATCTCTGTGACAGACGGAAAAAGAAGAAGAACAGCCACAGACCGCCGATCGCGACGGCACAAACAACGTAGAAGATCCCGTCAAGAATTCCGAAATTCTTCAGGCCTTCGCCGTTTGGCCCCTGATAGAAGTTTGGCGCCGTTATCCAGAACAGGTCAATGTAGCGCATGAACATGATGAATAATGCGATCTTGACCACGCGCGAGGCATGACGTTTCAGGTTGCGCGAAAGCAGCAGCGCGAACGGGAACACAAAGTGCGCAAGGATCAGGATGGTACCGAAGTATTGCCAGCCGCCATTCAGACGGATGAGGTACCAGCGGATTTCTTCCACCAGGTTGCCGGACCAGATGATGATCCATTGCGAAAATGACAGGTACGCCCAGAGGACGACGAAGGCAAACATCAGCTTGCCAAAGTCGTGCAGGTAATCGACCTTAAACATCTTCGAAAGCGGTTCAATTGGCGCCAGACGCGTCAGCAGAAAGATCGTGAAGCAAAGCGTGCTGAGTACCTGCCCTACCATGAACAGCATGCCCCAGACAGTTGACCACCACTTGGGGTCAAGGGACATGGAGAGATCAATGGAGAAGAAGGTAATGCTCGCGGCGTAAAACACGATGCCGAAGCCGCTCACGTTCTGCACGCGCACGAACTCTCTCGGCGTGGTATTGCCGGCTTCTTCCTTGTCCGCCCATTGGCGCAGGAACCAGAGCAGAATTCCCCAGACCGCGAAGAAAATGATGCCGCGCAGCCAGAAACCCGTGGGGTTGAGATAGTACCTGGCTTTCTGCCCCAGATCGGCAACGGCTTCAGCCTGATCTTTATAGCGCGCCCAGGGATAGAGACTCTTCACGCCGAAAGCAATCGGCAGCCAGAGCAGGAACATCAGCCAGAGATTGCTGGCGGCAGCTTCCCATATGCGACGCCCAAGGCGTCCCCAGTTTCCGCCGCTGGTGTACTGCAACATGAGCAGGCATAGAGAACCAGTGGTGAGTCCCAGCCAGAAGAGAAAGCCTACCAGCCATGCCCGAAGAAAGACATTCCAGTCGAGAAAGGCGCAGATGAGCGCGCCGGAAGCACCGACGGCGGCAACAATCATGGCCAGTGATCGCATGCGGCCAATCATGGCCGGAGGCGCATAGTCCTGAGGTGTAACGCGGAGAGTAGTCTGGCTCACGGCTTTACGCCTCCTTTCACCGGCGTAGGCACAGCCACGGGCTGCGGCTGCATCGCCGTGGGACTTATGTAAGACGTATCGGGTACGCGAATGGGGCTGGAGGGTTGATTCAACTTGTCACGATCCTGCGCGGGAATGTCAGCTTCCTGGGCATTCTGGCTGAGCTGCAAGGCGCGAATGTAAGCGGCGATGGCCCAGCGATCTGCCGGCGGTGTCTGTGCGGCGTAGTCCGGCATCGCACCCCAGCCGTGGCTGATTACGTCAAAGAAGTGTCCCAGCGGCGCATTACGCAGTCTGGCTTGATGAAATGTTGGCGGATGTTTAAAGCCGCGCTGCACGATCATTCCGTTGCCGTCACCCACGCGCGAATGGCACGGAGTGCAATAGATGTTGAAACGTTCCTGGCCCCGCTGGATGAACTGCTGATTCAGCGTGAGCCCTTCAGGCAGTTCGTTACCGAAATTCGCGCCATGCTTGCCGCTGAGGAAGTAGCTGCTGGGATCAAGCTGCTCATGGTCCAGTTGAGCGTTTTCGTAACGCGGCACTGTGCCGCCAACGGGATAGCGTGCGGACCGGCGGTCAGGATAAAACTCACTGGAGCGCAGCGGAATAAACTTGGGCTGGTTTTGCATGTCCTGGCGGCAGCCGGAAAAAACAGAGATGGCTGACAGCGCGAGAAGCACGATGCGGAATTGTGCCGAAGACTTAATACGGCACCTCCGTAACCAGTTCAGGATGAAACCCTTCAAGAAATCTGCGGGTATCACCCAGGCTGAAATATGGGTCCTGCGATTCAATGCACAGGAAAAATTTGTCGCGGCTTGAGCTGGTGAAATTGGGAGCATTAAAAACCGGATGATAAGGCTGCGGCAGTCCATTCAGCGCCAGCATGCCAAAAACACAGGCCAGTGAAGCGCCCAGCACGGCACACTCAAACGTGACCGGAATAAACGCCGGCCAGGAATGAAATGGCTTGCCGCCGGCGTTGATAGGATAGTTGATCGCGGATACCCAGTACTCCAGCGAATAGCCCCCGATCATGCCCAGCATGGCGCCGATCAGGGTAATCAAAGCTACGCGATTATGGTGTGCGCCAATGGCTTCCGCCGCTTCCTCTAATGGATACGGAGTATAGGCATCCATCTTGCGATAGCCGGCGGCAAAAGCGCCTTTGGCAGCGTGCACGAGGTCGGTCGGATTATCGAACTCGGCCAGCAGTCCGTAAATGGGATCAGCCGTCATTCCTTCACCTTCGATTGCGGCAGCAGAGTGCGAATTTCAAAGATCGAAATCGCCGGCATAAACCTGATGAACAAGAAGAACAGGAACGTAAAGAAGCCCATGGTCCCCAGCAGGGTCATAATGTCCCACTTGGTGAACCAGTACATTCCCCATGCGCTGGGCAGGTAGTCGCGCTGCAAGCTCATCACCACGATCACAAAACGCTCCAGCCACATGCCGCACTGCACCACACATGCGATCAGGAAAAGCGCCAGCGGTGAAGAGCGGACCTTGTTCAACCAGAGCAACTGGGGCGTGATGATGTTGCACAGCACCAGCATGAAATAGTAGCCGGAGTAGGGACCATGAAGGCGATTATGCACCATGGCCAGTTCGTACTTCTCATTGCTGTACCAGCTGATAAACATTTCAAAAATGTATGAGTAGGCCACAATCATTCCCGTGGCCAGCATCACCTTGGCGCAATTCTGGAGATGGCGCAGCGTGATGAAATCCTGCATGTTGTAGAGATAACGAAACGGGATGGCCAGGATCAACACCATGGCGAATCCGGAGAAGATGGCGCCGGCAACGAAGTACGGTGGGAAGAATGTGGTATGCCAGCCGGGGACTACTGAAACGGCAAAATCGAGGCTGACTACGCTATGCACGGAGAGGACCAGTGGAGTGGCCAATCCGGCGAGCAGCATGTAAGCCGTCTCATAGCGGTTCCAGTGCCGGGCCGATCCGCGCCAGCCCATCGCCAGCATGCCGTAGATGCGGCGCACCAGAAGAGTCTTGGCCGAATCGCGCAGCGTAGCAAAGTCCGGGATCAGGCCGATGCCCCAGAACAGGAACGAAACGGTGAAATAAGTCGATACGGCGAATACATCCCAGATCAGCGGGCTGCGGAATTGTGGCCATACGCCCATGGTGTTGGGGATCGGGAATAACCAGTAAGCCGCAAGCCACGGACGCCCAGTATGAATCAAGGGGAAAAGTCCGGCCTGCATGACAGCGAAGATGGTCATGCCCTCAGCGAAACGATTGATCGAGGTACGCCAGCTCTGCTTGAAAAGCAGAAGGATGGCCGAGATCAGGGTGCCGGCGTGACCGATACCGATCCACCAGACGAAGTTAACAATGGCGAATCCCCAGCCAACCGGGATATTGATGCCCCAGATACCGGTACCGCGCCCAAGAAGATACGCTATGGCCGTATTAAGGATGCCCATGATCGCCACGGAAAGAGCAACCACGGCAAACCAGAAGATGGGCGTGTGCTTGGTCAGCACAATGCCGCCAATGCGGTCGGTAACCGTGCCCAGCGTCTGGCCCGGCCCAATCACTGGGGGCCTTACGCCTTTTGGCGGCAGTACATCGATTTCTTCTTCAATCCTCGGGGCCATTCGCTATGCCTTCTTCAATTCTGGGTTAGGATTGCGCACCTCAGCGATGTACGTGGTGCGCGGACGCGTGTTCAACTCAGCCAGCAGCGCATAATTGCGCGGCTGCGCCTTGAGTTTGGCGACGCGGCTGTTGGGATCATTAATGTTGCCGAAAATAATCGCTTCCGTGGGGCACGCCTGCTGGCAAGCGGTGAGGATTTCTCCATCACGAATTTCGCGATCTTCCTTCTCTGAAGCTATGCGCGCCGCATTGATGCGCTGCACGCAGTAAGTGCACTTTTCCATCACGCCACGGCTGCGGACGGTAACGTCCGGGTTGCGGCCAAGCTTCAGGCTGGGCGTGGTGTAATCAGCATAGAGAAGGAAGTTAAACCGGCGGACTTTATACGGGCAATTGTTGGAGCAGTAACGAGTGCCCACGCAGCGGTTGTAGACCATGTCATTCAGGCCTTCCGTGCTGTGCACCGTTGCGCCTACCGGGCAGACCGGCTCGCAGGGCGCGTTTTCACACTGCATGCAAGGCACCGGCTGGAAATGGACTGCCGGATTCGCGGCGTCGCCTTCATAGTAGGCGTCAATGCGAATCCACATCATTTCGCGTCCGCGCTGCACCTGCTCTTTGCCGACGACGGAAATGTTGTTCTCCGCATAGCAAGCCACCGAGCAGGCCTGACAGCCGATACACGAATTCAAATCAATGGCCATGCCCCAGGCATATTTCTTGTACCAATCGCGTTCACGATAATCAGGGTAAAGCGAATCTTTCACCGCAGGTGTGTCATGTGGCTCGCCTTCTTCATGAGCAAAGCGAGGATTCTTTTCAAACTCTTCCAGATCGGCGACCTTCACCGGCTCGCGATTATCCATTGTGAAGTGGCCCTGCGTAATGGCCAGGTCCCAATGGTCTTTGGTGACGGCAATGGAGCCCACGCTTGCATACTGCGCAAAGGTGGAGCGAATCTGATAGGCGTTGTAGCCCGTACCGCTGCCAGTGCGTCCGGTCTTGGCGCGGCCATAACCCAGGAACACAGTGATGGCGCCATCGGGATGACCAGGCTGAGGCCAGACGGGGCCTTTTACTTTGCGTCCGCCGAGAGTCACTTCGATGACGTTCTGGTCGTCGGACTGGTGATCACGATTCGTGTCCTTATCCAGATCGGACTGATTGATCGAGCCTGACTCCAGAACAAAGAAGCCCATGCGCTTCGCCATCGCCGGACTCATAAAGATCACATTGTCCCAGGTGGTGCGGGAGAGAGGTTTAGGTGTTTCCTGCAACCACCCATTATTGATGAATGTTCCGTCATAGATTGTCGGATCGGGGCGGAAGATGACTTCAACCGGCGTGCCACCGCCAGCAGTGATGTAGTACGTTGATGGCGCGGGTACGCCGCCCTTCGCCGCAACCTCCTTTGCCGCGAAGGCGCTGCCGCTGACGTAACCATCATGCAAGGTACGCCGCCACCAGGCTTCAAAGTCATCACCGGAGTGCTGCGAGCGCCAGTAGGCCTGGACCAGATCGTAACCTGAGGCCGTAGGCTGATCGGTAAAGATGGCCACAATTTCATGCGCACTCTTGCCGTCGTACAACGGGGAGATCATTGGCTGAATAATGCTGGCAGCGCCGTCATAGGAACGGCCGTCACTCCAGGCTTCAAGATAATGAGTCTGAGGAACATGCCAGGCGGCAAAATCAGTGCTCTCGTTGTTATAGAGCGAAAGCTGAATGATTTGTTTGTTCTGGTCGGCAGCCATCTTCTTCAGCGCATCGCCGAAATTGAGATCAGCCGGAGCGTCATAAACCGGATTGCTGCCCAGCAGGATCAGCGTTTCTACTTTACCGGCAGCAATATCTGTCGCTAACTCGCGGATGGATTCAATGTGCTCGACCGGATCGCCCTCAACGGGATCAATGTAGCTCACCGTCTGGCCAACGTTGCCGAGCGCTGCATTCATGGCATGAACCATGGCCGTGATTCCCGCTGATTGAAGAACGCCGGTGACAACCACACTCTTGCCGCGATGTGCCGTTAGATCGGCGGCCGCGACATCCACAAATTTCTGTTGCTCCGGCGTGAGCTGCTCAGCGGCGGCTCCGGCAACACCAACTTTTGCAGCCAGTGCCCGGGCTATCTTTTCCAGCTCAGAGTTGCGGGCGACAACCTTGTGGTCGGCCTTGGCTCCCGTGGTGGTCGGCGTGGTTTCCGCCACATACAACCGGTTCATCTCTTTGCCATTGAGCTTACGACGGCCCATAAAGTCGCGCGAGTAGCGGACAAAGCCGGGGAACCATATGCCGGAGAGGAAATCGCCATCCAGCGAAACCACCACATCGGCAGCGTCGAACTTATACACCGGATCAACGTACGCTCCGAATGCCTGCTTTGCGCCCTGACGTGAACCGTCACGATGCACCGGCTCCCAGCGGTGCCACTTCGACTGCGGATACAGCCGCTGAATGGCCGCCATCTGCGAAGCCAGCGTCGGCGATGAAGTTGCGCCGCTCAGGAAACGAAGGCCTGCGCCCTGATTGGACTTGTGATACTGAACACGCCCGCGGATCGATCCCAGGAATTCACCCCAGGGACGCGGCTCGCCTTTGAACATGATGTTGATGGAACGATCAGGATCGTAAAGGTCGAGAATTGAAGCCTGAGAAAAGAGATCAGAAGACCCCAGGCTGGCTCCGTGTTGCGGATTGCCTTCCACCTTGGTGGGGCGGAACTCATGGGTCTCAACCAATAAAGGATGGACATGCCCGCCCAGCGGCATAGCCGTGGCATAGTAAATCGGCTTTCCCGGAATCAGCTCCTCCGGCTGGCGAACGTAAGGAAGAATCTGCTCCAGCGGCTGCTTGGTGCAACCGGCAAGCCCTGCCAGCGCCATGGAAGCGCCGGCAAGCTTAAGGAAACCGCGACGCGTGACGGGATCAACCCACTCTGAAGCCGCGCGCGGAAATTCGCGCTCCAGCAAGTCAGTGAAGGCCGGCTGTCCGGAAAGTTCTTCCAGTGTGCGCCAGTACTTCGGGCCTTTGGCCGCAGCAAGCTGGCTGCGGACCGCTTCCAGTTCCATGCTGGCCGGCTTGATCGCGTCAACTGGGACCAGGCTAGAAATTGATTCGTTGTTATTCGACATTCGCTTCGTTTTTTATTCCCACTTTAGCGGTGGCACGTGGAACAACTGGTTATGTCCTGCACTGAGCGCAAGTGATAGTTCTGCGCCAGTACTTTGCCGAGCTCAACCTGGCTATAGAATTTTTTGCCCTGCCACTCAACCGCGCGCTCCTCGCTGGGCTGCTGGTAGGTCATATTGAAAACTTCTTCTTTGGGCCTGAGGAATTTTTCCGGCTGGCGGTGGCAGTTCAGGCACCACTCCATCTGCAGCGTGTTTTCCTCATACATGAGCGGCATTTCATTCACCGCACCATGGCAGCTATAACAGCCCACGCCTTTGGCCACGTGAATACTGTGATTGAAATACACATAATCAGGCAGATCATGCACGCGCGTCCATTGCAGTGATTCGCCGCTTTGATAGCTGAAGCGGACTGGATGCAGCATGTCCGCGCTGGTCCATAACTGCGCATGGCAGTTCATGCAGGTCTTGGTTGGCGGGATTCCCGCAAAACTCGACTGCTCCACGGAAGTATGGCAATAGCGGCAATCCAGACCCAGGCCGGATACGTGATGCTGATGGCTGAACGGAACAGGCTGGTCGGGCGCAATGTGCTGGTTGGTAACGTAGGGAGAGCGCTGCAGTTCCAGGAGCGCCGCTCCAACCGAAGAAAGGAGAAGCACCACGCCAAGAATGCTGGCGCGCGCCAGAGTATTTGCACTACGGTGGAAGATCTGAGCCATGAATATTATGTTCGGGAGAATCGCGGTGCTCACAAACACCCGGCAGCGGTCCCGCCACTCGCTGCAATCTAAAAGAGCTGCTTACGAAACGGATGATTATAAACAGAGACAGCCCTTTGCAGCTACCCTTGGCGATGCAATTTGGAAAAAAATGTTAGTCACACTTGTTTTCGCACAGTGACACTTGCATTTTTTTTGCCGTCTGCACTGCGGTCGCGAGTCTCGCACTGCGAAAACAGAACATTCCAGCGTCGCCTATCACAAAGCCACGCACATCAGCATTCCTACAGACATTCAGGACATGAAAGTCTCCAGGAGGAGAGCATCCAAGCGAAACGTTGAAGGACACACCTCACTGGTGCACGCACACAGCGGCAATCTTCCCAATGAAGCTGAGCTGAAACGCGCGGCAGAGATCCTGAATACCGGAAAAAAGATCGCCATATTGGCAGGCCAGGGAGCGTTGCGCGCAACTGACGCGCTGCTCGCCGTCGCGGAAAAATTAAATGCGCCGATCGTGAAAGCGCTTCTCGGCAAAGCTGCCGTTCCGGATGACAGCCCGTTCACCACCGGCGGCATAGGCCTGCTGGGCACCAAACCATCTCAGGATGCGCTGGAAAATTGCGACACACTGTTGATGGTAGGAACGTCATTCCCTTACATTGAGTTTTTGCCCAAGCCGGGAAAGGCGCGGGCCGTGCAGATTGATCTTGATCCCATCAAAATTGGTTTGCGCTATGACGTGGACGTGGGGCTGGTGGGTGATACCCGTCGCACACTGGAAGCGCTGCTGCCACTGCTCACCAACAAACAGGACCGCAGCTTCCTGGAAAAAAGCGCAGAAAGAAATGCAGAGCTGGCGTGAGCTGATGGGCAAACGCTCCAGCAACATGGCAAAACTGATGAAGCCACAGGTGATTGCTCATGAACTCGGCAAACGTCTGCGCAGCGACGCCATCGTGAGCTCTGATAGTGGCACGAACACAACCTGGTGGGCGCGGCACATTCCGGCCCAGCGCGGACAGATCTTCTCATGCTCAGGAACTCTGGCCACCATGGCTTGCGGACTTCCGTACACGATTGCCGCACAGATCGCCTACCCGCAGAGACAATGTGTGGCCTTTGTTGGCGACGGCGGCTTCACCATGCTCATGGGAGAGCTGGCAACGGCTGTGAAATACAAATCGCCCATCGTGATCGTGATCATCAAGAACGATACCCTGGGGCAGATCAAATGGGAACAAATGGTATTTCTGGGAAATCCGGAATTTGCCGTGGAGTTGCAGCCGATTGACTTTGTGAAATTCGCAGAGGCCTGCGGCGCCACGGGGATTCGAATCGACGATCCCAAGCAGTGTGGTGTGCTGCTTGACCGGGCCCTGGCTTCAGCAACAGGCGGTCCCGTATTGATTGAAGCAGTGGTTGATCCTCTGGAAGCTCCCATGCCGGCTAAAGTGACATTCGAGCAGGCGGCCAAATTTGCCGAAAGCCTGGTACGGGGTGAACCCGATCGCGGCAAGATCATCTCGACTGCGGTGGCCGACAAAGTGAGAGAGCTGGTTTAAACAGAATTTTCACCATAAAAAAGGCGGCCCTTTTTCGAGAGCCGCCTCCGTGGTGACATTTTTCTTAACACTGCGAAAATCACTTCACGTGCACGGTTACAGAAGCCGAATTGTTGGTCTGGTTCAGGTCCTGGGTTCGCGCGGAAGCCGTTGCCTTGCTTGTGATGTTGCTTCCGGAAGCGGCAATCGCCTGAACGAAGACATTCACGAAAATGTGCTGTCCGCTTTCCAGGCGAGTTCTGCTGCACCTGACCGTTCCGCTGGTTGCGCCCGCCGCAGGCTGGGTGCATGACGTTGCATTCGTGGAAACTCCCTGATACTTGTAGCCCGCGGGAATCGCCTCAGTGAATACCACGTTGTCACTTCCATCCGGCCCCAGATCAAACAGGCTCCCTGTCAGGATTACGTTTCCGTTCCTGGCGACAGACGCCACGGTGCTTCCCAGGGTCACTTTCAGATCGCCGGCAATCACGATCTTCGAAAAGAATCCATCCGTGGCGCCCTTGCGACCTGGCTGGAATGCGTTCGCCGTGACTGGAAAATCCGTCGCGCTGGTATTGCCTGCCACCCAGGCGTTAAATGCGGGATCTACAAAGATGGTGTTCGCGATGGTTGTTCTTTGTGCATTGCTCGTCCCACCGAGAAAGCTTGAGTAAGAAAGGGCGTTTCCGGCTGGCTGGAGCGCCGTTACAAACGCAATCTCTCCGCCGGCAGGTGGCGGTGTTTTCTGGAACGCATTCGCTGTCACCGGGAAGTCCACGGACTGGGTTCCTCCGGTCACGAACGCCATGCCAGTGCTGTTGACCTGAATGGCGTGCAAATCATCCAGGCCCGAGCCGCCGAGCAGAGTGGAATAAAGCAGAGTACCGCCAGTGCTATTCAGCTTGGTAACAAACCCATCCGGACACGGTGCCGGCCCGCCGTTGGAGCAGTTGGTCCCTTTCAGAGTGCGCTGGAAAGCGCCGGTGGTGGTCGGGAAACCGGTGGAACTGGTATTCCCGGCGATGTACACGTTCAATGACGGATCAATGGCGATACCCGCCATCCCTCCATCCACTCCGTGGACCATGCTGGAGAATATTCGAGCCGAGGCTGTTGCGTTGAACTTGGAAATGAAGGCTGGGGTCGCGAATGACGATGTATCCGTGCCAAAGCCATGGGTGTGTGGGTAATTGGTATTCGCGTTGCCGGTTAAATATGCATTTCCGGAGCTGTCAACCACCAGTCCATGAGGTGAAGCGTTGCTGGTTGCTCCCACATAGGTGGTGTACACAATCGACGCGGCCCCGGATTTATTGGTGTCCAGCTTGGTCAGGAACCCTGCCTCGTTTCCCTGTGGCAACGCAGGCTCAACCACTCCCGGAGTGCTCGGGATGCAAGGGTTCGAAGTTGAGCCGGTCATCCATACGTGGCCTGAGTTGTCTGCAGCCAGGCCTTCAGGGAATGAGTCGGAGATTACCTGGCAAGCGGTCGTGTTGCTTGTGGTGGGGCCAAAAGTAAGCGAGTAAAGCAGATGGGAGCCGTCAATGCTGAGTTTGTCGACAAAGATGCCGGAGTCGAAACCGAAGTTGGGTCCCGGATTAGCATCATTAGCAAACTCTGCCGTGTAGGCGTGGCCGCTGGAGTCCACGGTCATGTTGCCGATTCCGGCGTGCAGGAACGTGGAATAAATCAGAATCCGTCCGGTCTTATCGAACTTGGAAACAAAGCCGCTTTGAGAGAATTCGTCTGAGTGAAAGGAGGCTTGCGTATTGGGAGTTCTATCAAATGCACCGGCAGTCGTAGGGAAATCGATGGCGCTGGTACTGCCAGCCACATAAACGTTTCGTGCTCCATCAAGAGAGACGCTGTTAATCGTGCTGAACGCCGGCTCCGTAGTTCCCAGGCTGATATCCTGCTCCGTATTGCCGCCCAGGTGAGTGGAGTAGGCAAGTACCGGATCGATGGTCAGAGGAAGGTTGCGATCGTATGCGCCTACTGAGATGCCCAGACGATTTTCGCTCAGAAGTTTCCATTGGGCCTGAACCGGTTGGCGCGTGCCGTTTTTCGTCTGCCATGCTACAGGAGCCGATTCGCTCAACTTGAGCTTACCTAGTGCCAGTAAGACGGCCCCGGAAGGCTCAAGCGAAGCCCGATCAATACCTTCGAGCCGCAGCGCAATTTGATCGACATTCGCGCCAGGGGCAAGAAGGAAATCATGCTCCAGGTGCAGATCCCGTCCGTAGAAGCGGACGTCTATTCCCGGATAGACTGCGAGATAGCGAACAGCGCCGAAGTTTTTCACGTTGGTGATCGCCTTGTTCGGATCACGGTTGAGATAGTTGCTGCGGGCGATCAGAGGCTCTTCGCCTGCAATCGACGGCGCGGAAGCACCTCTGTCGAAAAGGATACGGAAGCTGCCGGAGTGCGGCAAAGCGATGGTGAAACCGTCCGGCGGCAGGAAGACAACGCCCTCACGGCTGCGGGCCAGATATTGAACTTGTGGTGCGGTTTGTCCCCGATTGGCTTCAAAAGCCAGCGGGGCATTAATGGAGGAAGCGTTGGGGTATCGGGTAGTTGAAGTCTGGGCGGAAAGTGTGGCGGCAGTGGCAAGCAACAAAAGGATTGCTGCCGGAACGAAACGAGTGGCTTTGAGCATAACGGTCCCTCAGAGGCACGATCAATTTTTCCGTTACAGGGGGTCCGGCGTTGGATTGTGCTGCTCGGAAAGATGTGAGCACCAGAAAGGCGGTTGTGCGTTGAACGTCAAAGCACTGCGGAAAATTGCCTTAATCCAGAAAGGCCTGCGGGCACGTCCATCAGCAGGGAAAATCGCGGCGGCAAAGTGCTACTTCACAGGCACCATGACGAGGGCAACCTTCATCTTAGGTTAGGGCAATCTCGCGCGTTGGAGCCAGGCCCCGGGTGTCCATGGAACGTTCCATCTGTATACATGCTCATTTTTACCAGCCTCCGCGTGAAAATCCGTGGCTGGAAGCAGTTGAACGGCAGGATTCCGCGTATCCCTTCCATGACTGGAATGAGCGCGTCACCTCAGAGTGCTACGCGCCCAACGGAGCGGCCCGAATTCTGGACGGCGCAGGACGCATCCGGCAGATCGTGAACAACTACTCGCGTATCAGCTTCAACTTTGGTCCAACGCTGCTCTCCTGGATGAAAGACAACGCCACGAAAACATATGACAGAGTATTGCAGTCTGAGCGGGAAAGCGCGGAACGATTTGGAGGCCACGGGTCCGCCATGGCCCAGGTTTACAACCACATCATCATGCCGCTGGCGAATGATCGTGACAAGCAGACCCAGGTACGTTGGGGGAAGCGTGACTTTGAATCGCGCTTCGGACGCAAGCCGGAAGGCATGTGGCTGGCGGAAGCTGCTGTGGACATCCCCAGCCTTGAAGCGCTGGCAAAGGAAGGGATCAAGTTCACCGTGCTGGCGCAGCACCAGGCAGCGCGTGTGCGCAAGCTGGGCGGCAGAAGCTGGAAGGACGTTAGCGGAGCCAGAATCGATCCCAGCCGCGCCTACCTGGCAAAACTCCCTTCAGGCAATAAGATCAACCTGTTTTTTTACGATGGACCCATCTCCC
>Ga0137389_10000384_pt1 | contig 23633 bp, 24 predicted proteins | sample 15con2h14BmetaG_FD_104645 | JGI IMG/M metagenome (GOLD analysis project Ga0137389, IMG submission 104645) | Vadose zone soil microbial communities from Angelo Coast Range Reserve, California, USA - 15con2h1.4B metaG | ecosystem: Environmental > Terrestrial > Soil > Vadose zone > Saprolite...
CGGAGGGGCGGGAGTGGCTCTGCGCAAACGGGCTGGGCGGGTTCGCGTCGGGGACGGTGGCGGGCCTGGCCACGCGGCGCTACCACGGGCTGCTGGTCGCCGCGCTCACGCCCCCGGTGGGCCGCACCGTGGTCGTGAGCGGGCTCGACGAGCGCGTGGAGTACGACGACCGGCCCTACGCGCTCTCCACGAACCGCTGGGCCGACGGCACCGTCGCGCCCGAGGGGCACCGCCTGATCGAGCGCTTCTATCTCGACGGCACTACGCCGGTCTGGCACTACGCCTGCGCCGACGCGCTGATCGAGAAGCGCGTGTGGATGGAGCCGGGCGCCAACACCACGTATGTCCGCTATCGCCTGCTGCGCGGCGGCGGCCCGGTGCGGCTCACCCTCGGCGCGCTGGTGAACTATCGCGACTACCACGCGACCACGCGCGGCCCGGGTTGGCAGATGCGCGTGGAGCGCGTAGCTCACGGGCTACGGGTGACCGCCTTCGACGGCGCCCGCCCGATCCTGCTCCTGGCCCCCGGCGCCCCGGTGGAGCCGGCCCACGACTGGTATCAGGGCTTCCGGCTCTCGGCGGAGGAAGCGCGCGGGCTCGACGCGCTGGACGACAGCCTGCGGGTCGGGACGTTCGACGCCACGCTCGAACCGGGCCGGTCGCTCACCTGTGTGCTGTCGGTGGAGCCCGAGCCCGCGCTCGACGGCGAGCAGGCCTGGCAGCGGCGGCGCGCCCACGAGGCGGAGGCGCTGCTGGCCTGGCGCAAGGCGCAGCCCGCCGCGGGCGAGGCGCCGCCCTGGATCGAGCGGCTCGTGCTGGCGGCCGACCAGTTCGTGGTGAGCCGTCCGCTCGCCGACGATCCCGGCGGCCTGTCGGTGATCGCGGGCTATCACTGGTTCGGCGACTGGGGCCGCGACACCATGATCGCGCTGCCCGGCCTCACGCTGGCCACCGGGCGGCCGGAGACCGCGCGCCGCATCCTCTCCACCTTCGCCCGCTTCGTGGACCGCGGCATGCTGCCCAATGTCTTCCCGGACGCCGGGCAGGCCCCCGAGTACAACACGGTGGACGCCGCGCTCTGGTACGTCGAGGCGGTGCGCGCCTATCACGCGGCCACCGGCGACGACGGCGCGCTGCGCGAGCTGTTCCCCGCCCTCGAGCAGATCATTGGCGGCTACGCGGCGGGCACCCGCTACGGCATCCGCGTGGATGGCGACGGTCTCGTCACCGCGGGCGAGCCGGGGGTGCAGCTCACCTGGATGGACGCCAAGGTGGGTGACTGGGTGGTCACGCCGCGCATCGGCAAGCCGGTCGAGATCAACGCGCTGTGGTACAACGCGCTGATCGCGATGGCCCGGCTGGCCGGCCGCCTGGGCCGCCCGACCGCGGGCTGGGAGGCGATGGCCGAGCGCGCCGCCACCGGCTTCGAGCGCTTCTGGAACGAACAGGCTGGCCACTGCCACGACGTCATCGACGGCCCCGACGGCCACGAGACGGCGCTGCGGCCGAACCAGATCCTGGCGGTGTCGCTGCCCGCGAGCCCGCTCTCCCCCGAGCGGCAGCGCCGCGCGGTGGACGCGTGCGCCCGCCACCTGCGGGTGTCGTACGGCCTCCGCAGCCTGGCCCCCGGCGAGCCGGGCTACCAGCCGCGCTACGGCGGCGGCCCGCGCGAGCGCGACGGGGCGTACCACCAGGGCACCGCGTGGGCCTGGCTGCTCGGGCCCTTCGCCCTCGCCCACCATCGCGTCCACGGTGACCGCGAGGCCGCGCGCGCGTTCCTGGAGCCGATGGCGCAGCATCTCGCCGACCATGGCCTCGGCAGCATCGCGGAGGTCTTCGACGCGGAGCCGCCATTCCGGCCGGACGGTTGCATCGCCCAGGCCTGGAGCGTGGCCGAGACCCTGCGCGCCTGGTGCGAGCTGGCGCCGCGCGCCTGACCCGTCCATGCCCACCCCGCTCGTCGATCGGGAGATGCCCGCGGCCATGACCCCCGCCGCCATGAGCCTCGGCCGCGCCGGCGGCCGCGTGCTCGCGCGCCCGTCCACGTCGCTCGCGCCGCGCATCCTGATCCTGGGCGGCGGCTTCGCGGGCGTCACCGCCGCGCTCGAGCTCGCCAAGCGGTGCGCGGGGCTCCTGCCCGTGTACATCACGCTGGTCAGCAACCAGAACTTCTTCCTCTTCACCCCGATGCTCGCGGAAGCCGCGACCGGGGCGGTGGAGACCCGGCACATCCTGTACCCGATCCGGCCGCTCTGCGGTCGCTGGGGCATCGAGTTCGGCGAGATGGCGGTCGAGGCGATCGACCTCGAGCGGCGGCGGGTGACGGTGCGGCACCACCGCGCGCCGCTCCGCCAGCAGGTGCACTACGACAAACTGGTGCTGGCGCTGGGCGCCACGCCCAACGTGTCGATCGCCCCGGGCGCGGCCGAGCACGCGCTCACGTTCAAGGGCGTGGGCGACGCGTTCACCATCCGCAACCGCGTGATCGAGTTGTTCGAGGCCGCCGCGCTGACCGACGATCCCTGGGTTCGGCGGCGCCTGCTCACCTTCGTGGTGGTGGGCGCCGGGCACGCGGGGACCGAGCTGATGGCCGCGGTGGAGGAGCTGACCCGCGGCATCCTGGTCCGCCACTACCCGAGCGTCCCGCCCGAGACGGTGCGCCTGGTCCTGGTGGGCAGCCAGGTGTTGCCCCAGACCGCGACCAACCTCGCGGCCTACACGAAGGAGAAGCTGCTGGAGCGCGGGATCGAGCTCGAGACCGCGCGGGCCGGCTCGGTCACCGCGGAGGGCCTGGCGCTCCAGGACGGCCGCTTCATCCCGTCGAGCTGCGTGATCTGGACGGCTGGCAATCAGGTGAGCCCGGTGGTGGCGGCGCTGCCCCTGCCCAAGACGCGCGATGGCCGCCTCGCGGTCAACGGCTTCTTCGAGGTGGCGGGTGCGCCCGGAGTGTACGCGCTGGGCGACAACGCGGCGCAGATGGACCGGCATTCCAACGCGCCCTACGTGGCCACCGCCCAGGTGGCGCTGCGGCAAGGGCGGGCGCTGGCCGCCCAGCTCGAGGCGGCGCTCACCGGCCGGGAGCGGAAGCCGTTCGATTTCAAGCTCCTGGGCGAGATGGTGCCGCTGTCGCGCCACACCGCGGTGGCCGATCTTTCTGGTCTCAAGCTCTACGGGTTCCCGGCCTGGTTCATGTGGAAGACGATCTACATGATGAAGCTGCCGACCTGGGCCGCGCGGTTGCGGGTGGTCCTGGACTGGACGGTGGAGCTGTTCTTCGAGCGCGACGTCTCCGAGGTGAGCGTCGAGGCACGGGAGGAGCGACCATCATGAACACGGACGGGACGCGGCCGGCGATCCGCGCGCGACTGCCCATCTGGCGGCGTCTCGGCTGGCGGCTCACCGCGACCGTGCTGCTGCTCACAGCGCTCGGGATCCTGGTGAGCGGGCTCTTGCAGTACCGCGCCCAGGAGCGCTGGCTACGCGAGTCGCTCGGCTCGCTACTGCTGAACATCGCCCGGACGGGCGCACTACTCGTGGACGGGGACCTGCACGAGCGCGTGGTGCGGGCGGGGCGCAACGACACCCCAGACTACGCAGTGCTCCGCACCCGGCTCCAGCAGATCCAGGAGGCCAACCAGCTGCGCGACGCCGTGTACACGCTCTCGAACGTCGAAGGAACGGCGGCCCGCTTCGCCGTGGTGAGCAACGGGCTCGCCCCGGTCGGGCTCGAGTACCGCCTGGCGGCCGAGATCCAGTTTGTCGTGAAGGACGTACTGTCGACGGGTACGCCCGCCTACACCGGGATCTACACGAGCTCGAGCGGCACCTGGATCACCGCCTTCGCTCCCGTGCTCAACTCTGCCGGCAGGCCCGTGGCGGCGCTGGACGTGGACTTCCGCGCCGACGTGTACCTCGCCCAGCTCCGGTCGGTCCGCGGGCGGCTCTATCTGCACTCGCTGGTGGCCGCCCTTCTGGCCCTGGGCGCCGGCGTCCTGATGGCGCGGCGGATCACTCGCCCGGTCGGCCAGTTGGCCGCCGCCGCCCGGCGGGTGGTCGAGGGCGACCTCACGAGCCCCGTGCGCGTGAAGGCCCGCGATGAGATCGGTCTTCTGGGCAACGTGTTTCACCTGATGGTCGATCGGCTGCACGCCTCCCATCGCAGCCTGGTGGACGTGCTGGTCCGCGCGCTCGAGTCGCGGGAAGGGGAGAGCGGCTCCCTGGCGCGGCTGGCGCGGATGAGCCTCGCGCTGGCGGACGGCCTCGCGCTCGACCGCGCCCAGCGGGAAGGTCTCGAGCTGGGCGCGCTGCTGCACGACATCGGCGAGATCCGCGTCCCGGAGGCGGTGCTGCGCAAGCCCGGCCCGCTCACCGCCGAGGAGCGGCTGCTCGTGCAGGGCCACCCGCAGGCGGGCGTGGAGATCCTCGAGACGGTGCCGCTCCTCACGCCCGCGCTCGACGTGGTGGGCGGCCACCACGAGCGCTACGACGGGGGTGGCTATCCGCAGGGCCTCAAGGCCGCCGAGATCCCCTTGGTGGCCCGGATCTTCGCGGTGGTGGACGCGCTCGACGCGATGACCCACGATCGGCCCTACCGCGCGGCCCGCCCGCTTCCGGACGCGCTCGACGTGCTCAAGAGTGAGGCAGGCCAGCAGTTCGATCCGCGGGTGGTCGAAGCGGCGCTCGCGCTGCCGCCGGAGCGGTGGAGGGAACTGCTGTGCTAGGCTCGGCTCCGTGGAGAATGCGGAGCCGAGCGCCGCTCATCGCACGCTACTGGAGATCAACAATGCCATCATCTCGAACCTGACGCGGGACGCGCTGTTCCACGCAATCGCCGAGGCCCTTCGGCCCGTCATCCCGTTCGACCGCACCGCTCTCTTCCTCCACGACCCCGCGCGCGACGTCCTGACCCTGTCCATCCTCGAGTCGTCGCTGCCCACCGCCTACTTCTCGGTCGGGCTCGAGATGCGGCCGGGAGAGAGTCATGTGGGCTGGGTGTTCAAGGAGCAGAAGGCGCTGCTCCGCCGCAATCTCGAGGCCGAGCGCGTCTACCCGGCCGACGGCTGGGCGCACGCCGACGGGGTGCGGTCTTACATCATCGTGCCCATGGTGGTGCGCGGCCGGAGCGTGGGCACCCTCGCGGTGGCCAGCACGACGCCCGATCAGTACACGGAGGCCGACGCCGCGCTCCTGCAGGAAGCGGCCAAGCAGGTCGCGCTCGCCATCGAGAACATGCAGGCCTACGAGGCGCTCACCCGCGCGGAGGAGATGGTCCGCGAGATCGCGGAGGGGACCGCCGCGGTCACCGGGCGCGACTTCTTCTTCTCGCTCGTGCGCCACCTCGCCCTGGCGCTGCGGGTGCGCTATGCGTTCGTCAGCGAGTGCCTGCCCGATGGGAATCGCGTGCGCACCCTCGCGTTCTGGAAGGGGGGCGCCTTCGCGGAGAACTTCGAATACGACGTGTCGGCGACGCCGTGCCGCATCGTGCTGGACGGGAAGTCGGCGGTGTTCCCGGCGGACGTGCAGCGGATCTTCCCGGACGACCGCGACCTGGTGGACCTGGACGCGCAGAGCTACCTGGGCATCCCGGTGCTGGATTCGGCCGGCCGCGTGATCGGCCACCTGGCCGTGCTGGACGACAAGCCGTTCGGCGAGGCGGGCCGCGCCGCGCCGGTGCTGCGCGCCTTCGCCGCCCGGGCCGGCGCCGAGATGGAGCGCCTGAAGGCCGAGGATCAGCTCCGGGCCGCGCTGGCGGAGGTGGAGGCGCTGAAGAACCGGCTGCACGCCGAGAACGTGTACCTGCAGGAAGAGATCCGCGGCGAGCACAACTTCGTCGAGATGGTGGGGAGCAGCCCCGCGCTGCTGGCCGCGCTCCGCCAGGTCGAGCAGGTCGCGTCCACCGACTCCACCGTCCTGATCCTGGGCGAGACCGGCACCGGCAAGGAGCTGATCGCGCGCGCGATCCACAGCCGCGGCACGCGGCGCGAGCGCCCCCTCGTCAAGGTCAACTGCAGCGCGATCTCGGCCGGGCTGGTGGAGAGCGAGCTGTTCGGCCACGTCAAGGGCGCCTTCACGGGGGCGCTGGAGCGGCGGATCGGCCGCTTCGAGCTGGCCGACGGGGGGACGATCTTCCTCGACGAGGTGGGCGATCTGCCGCTCGAGACCCAGGTCAAGCTGCTGCGCGTGCTCCAGGAGCGCGAGTTCGAGGTGGTGGGCAGCAACCGGACGCTGCGGGTGAACGTGCGGGTCATCGGGGCCACCAACCGCAATCTCGAGGAGGCGGTCGCGGCGGGCCGCTTCCGCGCCGACCTCTTCTACCGTCTCAACGTCGTGCCGCTGCGGGCGCCGGCGCTCCGGGACCGGCGCGGCGACATCCCCCAGCTCGTCATGTTCTTCCTGGCCCGCTTCGCCAAGGAGTTCGGCAAGCCCCTCGAGATCGTCTCCCAGACGAGCATGGACCGGCTGGTCGCCTACGACTGGCCCGGTAACGTGCGCGAGCTGCAGAACATCATCGAGCGGGCGGCCGTGCTGTCCGCGGGCCGGATCCTCGATCTGGGGCCCGATCTCCTGCCGGTCGGGGTCGCCGCGGCCGCCGATCGGCGGCCGGGGGCCACGCCCGGGACGCTCGAAGACCTTGAGCGCCGGCATATCCAGGAGGCCCTGGAGCTGAGCCGCTGGGTGATCGAAGGCCCGGCGGGTGCCGCCAGGAGTCTCGGGCTACATCCCAACACCCTGCGCAGCCGCATGGCGAAGCTCGGCATTACCCGGCCCCCCCACGGTCGGTCGTAGCGCCCCACGAGCCTCCGTGGGCGCTCGAAAGGGTGCCCTGAGACGTGGGCCCGCAAGTAGCTGATTCGGTGTAGCTGTCGGTTGTTCGATCGGTCGGCCCCTCCAGGCACACCGTTTGCGATAGCGAACAACGCGATGCTCAAGATCGACGTGGCCGACCAGGCGGGGCAAGGGATCACGGTTCGGCTCGAAGGGCGGATGGTCGGGCCCTGGGTGGAGGAGCTCCAGCGCGCCTGCGAGCCCTACCTCGGCAATGGTCACGCGCTCACCCTGGACTTCGGCGGAGTTTCCTTCATTGGTCGGGAGGGGGTGGCTCTCTGCCGCACTCTCCGGCAGGGCCGCGCCAGCTTCACGAACTGTTCTCCCTTCATCAAGGAGCAGCTCAATGCATGACCAGGAGCGGAGCCCCGCCCGGTCCACGCTGTCCGAAGCGGCCCTGATCGCCCGGCTGCGCGCCCGGGACGCGGGCGCGCTGGAGATCCTGATGGAGCGCCACGCTTCTCGCGTCTTCCGCGTGGCCTTCGGCATCACGCGCAACGAGGCCGACGCCGAGGAAGTCGTACAGGACGTGTTCCTCTCGCTCTTCGAGAAGATCGGGGCCTTCGAGGAGCGGGCTGCGCTCGGCACCTGGCTCTACCGGGTGACCACCAACGCGGCGCTGCTCCGCCGTCAGGGCAAGCGCGTGGAGCTGGAGGTGAGCCTGGAGGACCAGCTCCCGACCTTCCGCGACGACGGGCACCGGGCAGGGGAGCGCTCCTTTCTTCTCGCCGACTGGTCGGGCAACGCGGAGGACGAGCTGCTGGTGGGCGAGACCTACGCCCACGTCCACCGGGCCATCGACATGCTGCCGCCGCACTACCGCGCGGTCGTCCTGCTGCGCGACATCGAGGAGCTGTCCAACGAGGAGACCGCCGAGATCCTGGGCGAGCCGGCCTCCTCGGTGAAGTCGCGCCTGCATCGCGCGCGGATGGCGCTGCGGGAGCAACTCACGCGCGTCATGCCCACAGCCCCCGCGCGGTCTCCCAATTGATCCGGTAGACTGTCGCCGCGATGTCACTGAAACAGGAGCTGAGCGCGCTGCGGGCGCGGCTCGAGGGGCGCCCGCCGGAGGTGGTGGCCGCCATGCACCGGACCATCCACGAGCTGCGGGCATCGGACGCGCCCGCGCGTGTGAAGGCCGGCGCCCGCGCACCCGACTTCGCGCTGCCCGACGCGTACGGGCAGACGGTGGACTCCTGGCGGTTGCTCGCCTGCGGCCCGCTGGTGGTGACGTTCTACCGCGGCCGCTGGTGACCCTACTGCAATGTGGAGCTTGTAGCTCTACAGGGGATCCTCACAGAAATGAAGGCGCTCGGCGCTGGCCTGGTGGCCATCTCGCCGCAGCTGCCCGAGCACAGCCGCGAGCTGATCGAGCGGCGGCACCTGTCCTTCCCGATCCTCACCGACCGCGGGAACAAGGTCGCGGGGAGGTTCGGGCTCCGGTTCAGCATGCTGGAGTACCTGCGGGCGATCTATCGCACCTTCCCGCTCGACCTCACCCAGGTCAACGGGGACGACTCCTGGACGCTGCCGCTGCCGATGCCGGCCCGCTTCGTGATCGATCGCCAGAGGATCATCCGGGCCGCCGAGAGCGATCCCGACTACACCACCCGGCCCGAGCCGGCCGACACTCTGGAGGTCCTGCGGGCCCTTGCGCGGTAGGCCGTCCAATCGGCCTCCACGGCGAGTCGGTCTACTATGCGGGCATCGCCTGGAGGCGCCCATGATCAATCTGCGATCGACCCGGGCTCGTGCCTGTCGCGCGCTGGCGATGCGGGCTGATCGGCTGCACCTCCTGGCCGTCCTCGCTCTGGCCGGGGGGGTCCTCGCCCTGGCTCCAACCTGTGCCAAGCCGCCCCAGTGGCGCGCCGAACTCGAGCGCGTTGGGATCCGGTTCGTCTCGGCCAAGGAGCTCAAGGCGATGATGGACCGCGGTGCCGACTTGGTCCTGGTCGACGCGCGGGACGAGGTGCATTACAACCGCGGTCACATCCGGGGCGCCATCTCCATCCCCGCCGAGGACAAGCCGTTGCGGGACGTCGACGTCGGCCGGCCCAAGTGGCTCCTTTATCCGGAGCGGCTGCCGGGTGACCGTGCCCGCTCCCTGGTCTTTTACTGTGGTGGCCCGACCTGAGCCCAGAGCCTCGACGCCGCGGTCGCGGCGTACCACATGGGGTTCCGCCGGATCATGGTCATGCACGGCGGAGACAAGGAGTGGTACGCGGAAGGGTACCGCTTCGAGTAGCCGTGTCAGGGGCGCGGCTGACTACATGGTGTGATCGCGCTGAGCGGCGGCAGGGTCACTGGCGGCGCAAAGACGGCGAGGTAGCCGTCGGCGGGGGTGAGTAGAGTGAAGTCGAGCTGCCGGTAGCCGACGGCAGCCAGCTCGCAGCGGAGGAGCGCTGGGGGGGTCCCGTGATGTTGGGTGGGCTGATCCACATCGACGATGCCCACCCTGGCCCCGGGCGCCAGTGCGGGCTGGAGCCGGTAGAGGAACTCATAGGGATTCTCGATTTCGTGGTACACGTGCGAAAGGATCGCGACATCGACGGAGTTCGTCGGCAGCCGCGGATCCCGCGGTAGGCCGAGGATCACTCGCACACCGGTGATCCTTTCTCGTGCGAGGCGCGCCGTCAGCCGACTCAGGTACTCGGCGTTCACGTCAGTCGCGTAGATGGTGGCGCCCGGCCCAAGTTGACGTGCGACCCGTACGGTGTAGTAACCGAGGCCGGCCCCGATGTCGGCTACCCGCTGCCCGGGCCTGATGCCGAGACGGCTCAGGACGCGCTGGGCCTCCTGGTGGGCGTCGCGCGTGCCTTCGTCGGAGTATTCCGGCGCGACGATGCTGGCGACGGGGCGGTCGGGAGCGGGGAAAGCCAGCGCTTCGGCCCTATCGTGCGCCCTGGCGGGCCACGCCAAACTGACCACCAGCAGTGCGAAGGCAACCGTCCGGCGTGTCATGCCCGGGTACGACCTATCCCCAGTTCGTTCAGCTGGCGCACGAAGGCATACGTGCGCCGAGGGCCATGATTGCGGGCGGCCATGTCGGCGTGGAGCCGCCGGAGATCGGCCTCCGTATCCACGTCGAACCAGCGCGGCAGGACGTGCACCGCCAACCCTCGGACGCGGGCCTTGTCCAGCGTCATGGCGAAGACGGCATCCGTACTCCACGGAATGCCCTCGAAGAGCGCCGGCTGCGGAGCTCGCAGCCCGACGAGGTAGTAGCCGCCGTCCTCGCACGGCCCTAGCGCGAGGTCGCATCTGCCGTCGGCCAGGACCTGCGCGGCCTCTGCCACGTACCCCATCGGCAGCGTCGGGCTGTCACTGTCGATCGCGATGGCCCCGACATGACCTCGTTCGAGAAGACCCGTCAGCAGCGCGGAGAGTCGCTCGCCCAGGTCCGCTCCACGCTGGGCCACGAGCTGGAACCTGGCCGGGGCTAGCTCTCGCATGATCCGCTCCGCCTCGTCCGGGGTGAAGGCGACGAGCGGGCTCACGTCGTCCAGCTCCGCCACCGCATCGAGACGGTCGAGGAGGAAGCATCGGTAGAGCTCGGTGGCGCGCTCCGCGGTGAGCGCGGCGTGGAGGCGCGACTTCACCGGACCGATCCCCGGCACCTTCGCCATCACGGCGACGGCGGGCGGGAGCCGAGGCGGCATCACAGGCTCCACTTCACACCGCACCCCCGACAGGGCTCCGGAGGATCGGCGGTCTGCAGGGCACGGCGGAAGCCTAGGTAGCGCTCGCCCCACCAGACCTCCTCCAGCGACTCACGATACAGGTTGCCCAAGATGATGCCGTCGTAGTGACCAGTGATCCAGGGCGCGATGCAGCACGGCAGTGCGTTTCCGTTCACCGTGACATAGGCGAGCGTCCACGGCCGCCGACAGGCGCTCCATGGCTGGTCCGCCCGCGCGGGCGTCAGGCTGACCTCGGGGGCCGTCGCCCCGGACGCCGAGAAGTGAATGCCGCTGGTCCGAGCGGCCGCCTCAGCTGCCTGGATCAGGGCGGCCTCGCTCTCGTGGAGCCGCCCATAGAGCGATTGCTCCTCGGTGGCCAAGCCGAGGCCGTTGTACACGAGCCGCTGGAGGTGGATCCCCGTGGCGCCCGCCCGGACGGCGAGCCGGGCGAGCCCGGGAATCTCTTCGATATTGTCCTTCAAGGCCGTGAACCACAGCGAGACGAGCGGTCGGGCGCTGCCGAGCTCCCCCTTGAGGTGGGCGAGCTGCTCGAGGTTCTCCAAGACCCGGTCGAAGGCGTCGACCCCCCGGATCCGCGCGTACGTGGCCGCCGTGCTGGCGTCCAGGGAGACACGGAGCTCGTCGAGTCCGGCGTCGATCAACGCGCGAGCCGCCTTCGCAGACAGCGTGATGGCATTGGAGTTGAACAGGACTTCCGCATGGCGGGCCTTGAGATGGGCGATCATCCGCGGCAGCTCACGATTGAGGAGGGGCTCGCCGATACCGTGGAGGAGGACGCGGTCCAGCACGGGGAACTGATCGACGACTCGGCGGAACTCGCCCCAGCTCAGATCGCGCTGGGGCTCCCGACCCCCGAACGTCAAAATGCATGTCTCACACAGCGAGTTGCACCGGCTCGTGGTCTCGAGATAGAGGGAACGCGGCAGCGGAGGCTTGAGCATCAGGGTCAGGGGTGAGCCCGTCATGTCGAGCGCTCCTGCCAGCGTCGCAACGGGAGCCGGGCGACGAGCCACCACCCGGCGCCGAGCCCCAGCGGCGCAAACTCGATCGCACGAGCCCAGCCGGGGATCGCCCAGGGCTGCTGGAGGAAGAAGCTGTAGGCCAGGACCACGGTGCCGGTGAAGGCGATCCAGGGCACGGACGGGGACCACGCGAGAAAGGGCACCAGCCAGACGACATACCACGGGAACAGGTTCGGGCTCAGGAGCAGCAGCCCTCCGATGAGCGGGCCGGCGCGCGAGGGCAGCGGAGCGTCTCGCCGCACTGCGCTCACGGCCAGGACCCAGGCAACCGCGGCCAGCAACGTCAGGTCAGGCGCCTCCACCACCGAGCGCAGGAGGCCCGGGTTGAAGTACTCCTCGGCCACGTAGCGTGGCAGCGAGCCGAGCACCGCCGTCCCGGCGAGCAGCCCCGGCACATAGCCAGTGAGCATGACGGCCACGAAGCTTGCCACCGCCACGGGCCAGGCCGCCGTCGGGAGCAGCGGCAGCAGGGCGGCAGGGTAGAGCTTGACAAGCGCTCCCATTCCCAGCAGAGCTCCCGCGGAGGCATGGCGTCCACGTAAGGCCAGCCACGCTGCGGCAGTCACGAGCGGCACGACGAGACCCTCCAGGTGACCCATTCCCCAGACCTCGATGAGGACGAGAGGGTTCCAGGCGTAGACCACCGCGTGGGAGAGCGGCCGTCCGCCCGCCCGGAGCAGGCCGTATACCAGGAGAAGACCGAGGAGCTCGGCGAGCCCCACCGCCGCCTTCATGGCCCGGACACTGTCAGGTCGGATGCGATACACCGCTTGGAAGAAGGCCTCGGCGCCGGGCGGATAGATCGTGCGCCAGGTGGGATGGTTCAATCGCGGGAATATCTCGGTGTCGCGGAGGGATTCGAGCTCGCTCGCTGACGGCGCGTACGCGTAGGGGCTGATCCCCGCATGAGCAACCCGCGCATCCCACACGTAGCGGTAGGCGTCGGTGGACAGGGTCGGCGCGGCGGGCGCGAGCACGAGCCGCGCGGCGATCCCGACGGCGAGCACGACGGACACCGAACGCAGCCCGCCGCCCGGTGGAAGCCACCAGACGCCCGCGGCATAGGACGCAAAGGCCAGACCGAAGAGGAGCAGGAACAGGCCGGGTGCCTCGACCGCATTCGGAATCCGCGCGATCGCCGCGCAGCACCCGATCAAGGCCACGCCGGCCCCGACCGCCTTGATCATCGAATATCGGCCGCCGCACGAACGGCCGCCCGGAGGAAGCCGTACCCGGCGCGCAAGCTGCCGACCAGCGTCCCGGATACCTTCGAACGCCCGGCGAGCCGCGGCTCGTGCGAGACGGAGACCTCGACGATGCGCGCGTGAAGTGCGGCCGCCTTGACGACCATCTCGGCCGGCCAGCCGAACGCCCGGTCGCGCATCCGCAGCCGCCGGAGCAGCTCTACGCGAATGGCTCGAAACGGGGGAATGTCCGTGATCCGCTGCCCGTAGCGCCAGGAGATGAGGGCGGCGACCAGCCGGGTGCCCAGGGTGGCGTGAAGTGGATGCTCATCCGATGGCCGACGGACGCCCAAAACCAGCTCGGCCTGACCCGTCGCGAGGGGCCCGAGGATACGGGGGAGCTCCTCGGGGCGTTGGCTGCCGTCGCCATCGAGGAAGACGACGATCTCGGTTGTCGGGCTCAGCGCGCTCACACCGGCCCAGCAGGCAGATCCATACCCACGGCGGCTCTCCGTCACCACGCGGGCCCCGGCCTTCGCCGCCGCGATGCCCGTCCCGTCCGTCGAGCCATTGTCCACCACGATGACCTCGTCGACGACGTCGGGAGGAACCCGCGAGATCAGGGCTTCGAGAATCGGCGCCTCGTTCAGGGCCGGGATGATGAGCGTGGTCGTCATGGCCTTCCTCGAGCCGTCGGGACCGACCTCTACGCGGGGCCCAGGACCGTGGTGCAGGCACTTCCCGTCTTCAGGAGGTCTCGATGTTCGGCCAGCGCCCAATCGAGTTGAACCTTCTCTCCCCGGACCAGTGGACAGTACGGATCGGCCATCTCGACTCCTCCGGCCAGCTCACGGCGGCCCGCACAGCCGCCGTGGCAGGTGCTGACGAAGGGACAGCCCTGGCACACCGCAGGGACGGTCCTCACCCGCTCGAACTCCGCCGAGGCGAGCACGCCGTCCGGCCCCGTCGCCGGCAAGTCTTCCACTCGGAGATCCGACTTGGTCCAGTACACGCAGGGGATGATCGTGCCCTTCGGTGTCACCCGAACGGTCTGCCGGCCGCAGCCCGAGCCCGTCTTGAACGGCTGCCCCAGCATGGCGTTCAGGATCGGCTCCGTGGTGCTGACGAGTCGTGTCGCGCCAAGCAGGCGCCTGAATCCCTCCCAGAACTCTTCGTACGAAAGCGTGAACGCGTCGGTCTTGACGGGCTGGTAGACGTTGACGCGATAGTTCGCCCCCGCGGCGAAGGCCACGCTGGCGATCTCCGGCAGGCGGCGGTAGTTGGTCTTCATCACCACCGAGAGGACCGTGACGGTCAGGCCCAGGCGTTGGGCCCGCTCGATGCCGGCCATGACGCGCCGCCAATTGCCCGCCCCCCGGAACGCATCCTGTTCGCGCTCCGTCGGGAAGTCGATGGAGACCTCGACTTCCCGGAAGGCCTCGAGGGTCTCGTCGGAGGAGCGATCGATCGTATACCCATTGGAGGTCAGTGACAGCTTGACCCCCCGGGCCGCCAGGGCCCGCACGATTGCGGGATAGTCCGGGTGGAGGCCGTTCTCACCGGTCCCGAGGTTGAGCGACCGCACAGGAAGGCAGTCGCACACCCCAAGGACCTGCGCCTGCGTCAGCTGGTCGATCCGATCGACGTCGCGATAACAGTGGGCACAAGCCAGGTCGCATGCATTGGTGAGGCCTACCCCGACGCTGAACTCCATGCCTCGCCTAGGTGAGCCAGCTCAGGAGCTTGGCCGGACGGTTGCCCTGAGCCCCCGCCTGCTCGAAGCGCGGGCCCAGAAAGGCGTCCACGCCGATGCTCCGGCCCGCTCCCGTGAGGAGGAAGAGGGCGGGGAGCGTGATGAGCATCGTGTAGGTCCATCCCCATTCGTGGGGCACGCTCAGGATGCCGACCGTTATGTTGGCCGCCATACCGATCGCGACGAAAGCCCCTAGCCGTGTAAAGAGCCCCAGCATCAGCGTGACGCCGATGAACGTCTCCGTGAACAACGTCAGGTAGCCAAAGAAGGTCCAGTGAGGAATCATCACGTTGACGAGGAAATCCTTGTAGGCCGCGACGGTGGGGTACTGGATCTCCTGCTGGACCCAGTACCACAGACCTCCTCCGGACTTGCGACCGAAGTCGTCCGCCGGCACCTTCCACTTGGACTGCTGCCACCACAGCACGCCGTAGAGAATCCGGGCAAGACCGAGCGGCCACAGCGGGACTGCTCTCGAGAACCAGCCTGACACGTTGTTCCGGTCGGTCATTGTTGGGGTTCCTCTCCTCGGTCGCGGTCACTCTAGCTCCCGCTCCCCTCAAGATGTCAAGGGCCTGTCAACTCGCACCCGGCCTGTCCGGGCAGCTCGCGCACCATCACGATCGTCTCGATCATCACGTGCCCTCCTTGCGGACTCCTCACGACCCGGCTCGATCTCTCGGACGATCCCCGGCGGGTTGTCAGAGCCGCGTCAAGCTTCGTTGACGAATTAGCCGTGGATCGATCGGCCGCTTACCCGGGCGACGGAGAAGGAGAGAAACCCGCGAACCCTCGAGCAGAAGGTTGACCAGGAAGCCGATCGAGACGAGCAAGACCATTGGAAGTGCGCCGTCCATCGCGCTACCCGGCAAGGGCCAGCCGATCCAGGAGCATCGTGACAAGGAGCCCGACGCTGACGGCGATTGCGAACCATACCCGGTCTTCCATGGCGGTCTGCCCTCTCTGGTGCTTAGAGGCGACGAGCGGCGACAGCGGTTCGAGGCCGCCCCCGACCCAGTGGCGTCCGGTGGTTGCCGCGAAGTATCCGGTCAAGCGCTCCCTTCTCAGACGACTTCGGGCTCTTCATGGCCGCGGCGCCGGGTTGCCTCCTGCTTCACGGGACCGCCAATCCCGGCAAGGGCATCACGGAGATCTGGCACCGCCCGGGCTTCGACATCGACGAGGATGCCTTGCCGGCGGGCGTGCACATCATGTCGCTCGCGGCGCTCGACCTCCTGCTGTAAACGGGCGCTCCGCGGCCTCAGGGTCGTTGGCCCGGCGGAGCCGGGCGATCTCCTGAAGCAGAAGCAAGACCGCCGCATTGCCGACGAGACAGGGCCCGATCACCCCGAGCCCCGCGTGAGTGGCGAGCAGGCCGGTGAGCCCGGGAACGGCTGCGGTGCCGAGATAAGCTCCGGCCACCTGGAAGCCGATGGCGGACGTGGCATGGGAGGGCCCGAGGCGTGCCGGCGTCTCCGTGATCAGCGTCGGATAGATGGGGGCCAGCGCGAAACCGAGCGCGGCCAGTCCCAGGAGGCCCGCGCCCATTCCCGGATCCCACCAGATCAGCAGGGTGCCGAGCAGGGCACCGAGCGTGCCGATCCGGAGAAGCGCATTCGCGACGAGTCGGCTCGCGAAGGCTCCAGAGACCACGCGGCCGGCGGTGAGCCCCGCCCAGTAGATCGCGACCCAGATGCCCGCGGCGCCCGCCGCGAGCCCGCGCGCTTCGGTGAAGAGACTGTAGGTCCACTGGCCGGCCGATACCTCGAGGCCCGTGTAGACGAAGAAGAGGGCGATGTGGAGCCAAACCCGTGGCCGGCGTAGCGTCTCGAAGAGCGCGGCCGCGGGCTCCGGCGTCTGGCCCGGCGAGGCCGGCCCGGAGCGCGCCATCGTCCAGAGGGGAATCGTGACGAGGAAGCTCACCGCCATCCCGGCCAGCAGCAAGCCGATGACCGCGTAGCCCCAGCGCCACTCGAGGCCCGAGGTGACGACTGCGGTCATGAGGAGCGGGCCGAGCATCGCACCGACGCCGTAGAAGGCGTGAAGCCAGCTCACCAGGCGCGGCGAGAAGCGCGCCGCCGCGAACGCGTTGATGCCGGCGTCGATCGCGCCCGCGCCGAGGCCGGCCAGCAGGCCGGCCCCGACCATCACGCCCCACCCCGGAGCCAGCGCGTAGGCGAAGGAGTTCACCACCATCAACACGCTGCTCCAGAGCAGAAGGCGCCCGACGCCCAGGCGGGCCACAAGCGCGCCGCTGCTGAAGCTCGAGGCCAGATAGCCCACCATGGCCGAGGCGAGCAGAGAGCCGAGCTGGCTCGGGGGGAGACCGAAGGAGCGCCTGATGGACGGCCAGGCCACGCCGAGCACCCCGTCGGGTAACCCCAGGCTGACGAAGGCCAAGAGCGCGATGGCGAGCAGCATGTCTGCAGTGAGATGCCACGCGTGCCCCGCCCGATTCTTTGGCAGTGCGGATCGGGAGCCGGGCTCGACGCATCCAACTCACGATGCGATCCCTGGCCGGATGGCTGCCCGCGGCGCCGGCCTACGCGGGCTGACTTCGAAAGGTCACGACCTCGTCCCCGACCCGGACCCGGGCGTCCCAGGTGACGTCGATGGCCCCCTGTACGCTCTGGTGCGCCGGGCAGCCCTGCGGGTGCAGCGTCAGCGCCCGCTCGGTCGCCTCGCGGCTGTCCGCGGGCACCGCGAGCTCGTAGTGCATGTGGATGGACTTGATCCGGATCGTCTTGCCGACACCGACGATGCGGCCTTCCACGGTGGCGGTGTAACCGTCACGGTCGAACCCGATCTTGCGCCCTGCCAGGGCGCCGCGCAGCGTGCCGTACATTCAGCCGGCGACGGCCGCGACGATGTGGTCGAGGGTGGAGGCGACCGGGGGGCCCTCCGCGACGCCGTAATACTCGCGTAGCTTGCCCTGCACGCCGTAGACCACCGGGGCCGGGACCTCGCCGAGGTAGGCGTGGCGGTAGCCGTGCCGGTACTCGAGTCGGGACTGGGAGACGTATTCGAAGTCGTCGGGCATAGGGGCCTCCTTGAAGGTGACACTACGTGGTTGGACACGCCCAGGCCGGCGCGAGATTCGCGAACCCCGGCGCGGTCCGGCCGTGTCCAGGGGGCGTGCTCGTCGGATCGTAGGCCGCCGGCCCTCGGGAGTCAACAACATCAGCCAAAGGAGAGATGGAGATGAACAAGGCCCAGCTCGTGATCGCGTCCGCCATGATTGCCGCCTTCTCTCTGTCGCTGCCGGCCTCCGCCCATGCTGGCCCCGCACCCTCCCCGACGTTCGAGCACCAGAAGTGCTTCGGCATCGCGAAGGCGGGGAAGAACGAAGACGGCCAACGCGTCGTGCGCGGGCACCTCGCGGCGTGACAAGCAGGGCGACGGCTGGATCTACGTGCCGAAGGGCACCTGCGATCGGGTGGTGGAGGGCAGTCTGCAGGCGAAGAAGTAGGCCGCGGGTGATCTCGGGTGGCGGGGCGGCGACTACCCGCAGGCGTGGTCCGAGCACCTCGTCTGGGGCTCGACCTGCTCTTCCTCGTGACGCGCGGCGATGGCGCCATCTCGCTCGATCACCTGATCGCCCGGCGCCTCGATCGCGACCAATTAGCGGGGGGTCAGGTCTTGCATTACGACAATGCCGTAGTGCAAGACCTCCCCCAGGCCTGCCGCGCGTGGCATGATGGCGCCATGGCGGGGGCTGAGCGGGCGGTGGGGCTGGCGATCATGGCCAAGGCCCCGCGGGTGGGGGCGGTGAAGACGCGGCTCTGCCCGCCGCTGCGCGCCCCGGAGGCGGCTGAGCTGGCGCGGTGTTTCCTGCTCGATACCGTCGAGCGGGTCCGGATGGTGGCCGGGGCCCGGCCGATCGTGGCCTACACGCCGGTCGAGGCGCAGGCGCAGTTCGAGCAAGAAGCGCCCGGCTTCGCGCTGATCCCTCAGCGCGGCGGTGACCTGGGCGAACGGCAGCTCCATCTGATCGAGGAGATCCTCGGCCTGGGCCTCCAGGCGGCGCTAGTGATCGGCACGGACTCCCCGACGCTGCCGCGCGAGTGCCTGGACGAGGCGGTCAGCCTCGTCATGGCCCCGGACGTGGATGTGGTCCTCGGGCCCACCGAGGACGGCGGCTACTACCTGATCGGGCTGCGGGCGCCATGTCCCCCGCTGTTCGAGGACATGCCCTGGAGCACGCCCGCGGTCTTGAGCCGTACGCTCGAGCGGGCCCAGCGCCTGGGCCTTCGAGTGGCCTGCCTGCCCACGTGGTTCGACGTGGACACCGGGGCTGATCTCGAGCGCCTGCGTGTCGAGCTGGAGGCGACGCCGGGCGTGTCGGCTCGTCACACCCGCGAGTTTCTGGGGCGTCGAATCGTTTGCGCGGTCCCCGTCGTCAAACCCGCCAATCATGAACACCACACACCGGACGGCGGAGGAACAGCGGCTTCACGCAGCAGGTGATCGCTCGGCCTACTGGAAGCGCTGGGGGCCCTACCTCAGCGAGCGCCAGTGGGGCACGGTACGCGAGGACTACAGTTCGCACGGCACCGCCTGGGACTCCTTCCCTCACGATCACGCCCGCTCCCGGGCCTATCGCTGGGGCGAGGACGGGCTGGCCGGCATCTCCGACAACCACCAGCGGCTCTGCTTCGCGCTGGCCCTCTGGAACGGCCGCGACCCGATCCTGAAGGAGCGGCTGTTCGGGCTCACCGGCAACGAGGGCAATCACGGCGAGGACGTCAAGGAGTACTACTTTTACCTCGACTCCACGCCGACGCACTCGTACATGAAGTACCTCTACAAGTACCCGCAGGCCGCGTTCCCCTATGGGCGGCTGGTGGAGGAGAACCGCCGGCGGGGACGCGGCGCGCCCGAGTTCGAGCTGGTGGACACCAGGGTCTTCGAAGAGGACCGCTACTTCGAGGTGGTCGTCGAGTACGCCAAGGCCGAGATCGACGACATCCTGATCCGGGTGAGCGTGACCAATCGCGGGCCGGAGGCGGCCGAGTGCCACCTGCTGCCCTCCCTCTGGTTCCGGAATACCTGGTCCTGGGAGGTGGGCAGCCCGAAGCCGCGGCTGGCCGCCTCCGGCACCGCGGTGATCGAGGCGGAGCACGACTCGCTCGGCCTGCGCTGGCTCGCCTGCGACGGGGCGCCGGAGCTGCTCTTCACCGAGAACGAGACGAACTTCCAGCGGCTCTACGGGGTGGCCAATCGCAGCCCCTACGTGAAGGACGGCATCAACGACTGCGTCGTCGACGGCCGGCGCGAGGCGGTGAACCCGGATCGCGAAGGCACCAAGGCGGCCGCCCACTACCGGCTCGCGCTGCGGCCGGGGGAAACGGCGTCGGTCAAGCTCCGACTCGGCAACACGCCCCCCCACGGCCAGTGCCTCGCCGCGGAGTTCGACGCGCTCTTCGCGCAGCGGCTCCGGGAGGCGGACGCGTTCTACGCCACCGTTATTCCCGCGTCCCTCGACGCGGACGCCCGGCGCGTGATGCGCCAGGCGTTCGCGGGCCTGCTCTGGAGCAAGCAGTTCTACCACTACTACGTCCGGCGGTGGCTCCAGGGCGATCCGGCATTCCCGGCGCCGCCCGCGGAGCGGCTCGAGGGGCGCAACCACGAGTGGATGCACCTCTACAACGAGGACGTCATCTCGATGCCGGACAAGTGGGAGTACCCGTGGTACGCGGCGTGGGACCTGGCCTTCCACTGCGTGCCGCTGGCCCTGGTGGACCCGGACTTCGCCAAGGAGCAGCTCGTGCTGTTCCTGCGCGAGTGGTACATGCACCCGAACGGGCAGATCCCGGCCTACGAATGGGCGCTCGGTGACGTCAACCCGCCGGTGCACGCGTGGGCGGCGTGGCGCGTCTACAAGATCGAGAAGCGGGTGCGCGGCACCGCGGACCGGCGGTTCCTCGAGCGGGTGTTCCACAAGCTCCTGCTCAACTTCACGTGGTGGGTGAACCGCAAGGACGCCGAGGGCATGAACGTCTTCCAGGGCGGCTTCCTGGGCCTCGACAACATCGGGGTCTTCGACCGCTCGGCCCCGCTGCCGACCGGCGGGCACATCGACCAGTCCGACGGCACGAGCTGGATGGGGATGTACTGCCTGAACATGCTCGCGATCGCGCTCGAGCTGGCGCGGGAGAACCCGGCCTACGAGGACGTGGCGAGCAAGTTCTTCGAGCACTTCGTCTACATCGCCCACGCCATGGACCACCGCGGCGAGTCGGACACGAGCCTCTGGGACGAGGCGGACGGATTCTTCTACGACGTGCTGCACGTGCCGGGCGGCCCCACGCGCCGGATGAAGGTCCGCTCCATGGTCGGGCTGATCCCGCTCTACGCGACGGAGACGCTCGAGCCGGAGATCGTGGACCGGCTGCCCGGCTTCAAGCGGCGGATGCAGTGGTTCATCGACCACCATCCCGACTTCCGCGACCACGTGCAGGAGGTCGAGGAGCCCGGGCGCGGCATCCGGCGGCTGCTGTCCATCGTGACCGCCGAGCAGCTGCCGAAGGTGCTGCACGTGATGCTGGACGAGAGTGAGTTCCTCTCCCCCTACGGCATCCGCGCGCTGTCGCGATATCATCACGCGCACCCGTTCGTCGAGCAGGTGATGGGCGTCGAGTACCGGGTCGCCTACGAGCCGGCTGAGTCCAGCACCGGGCTCTTCGGCGGCAACTCGAACTGGCGCGGGCCGATCTGGTTCCCGGTGAACATCCTGCTGATCGAGGCGCTGCAGAAGCTCCACCACTTCCACGGCGACGCCCTCAAGGTGCCGTGCCCGACCGGCTCGGACCAGCTCGTGTCCCTGTGGGACGCGAGCGCCGAGCTGGAGCGGCGGCTGGCCCGCATCTTCCTGCGCGGCGCCGACGGCCGCCGGCCGGTGCTGGGCACCACCGAGAAGTTCCAGACCGATCCCCACTGGCGCGACCTGATCCCGTTCCACGAGTACTTCAACGGCGACACCGGCGCGGGAGTGGGCGCCAGCCATCAGACCGGGTGGACCGCCCTGATCGCCAAGCTGCTCGAGCAGCTCGCACAGGTGCCTGGCGAGGCGCAGCCGAAGGCGAGCCGAACGGATAAGAAAAGGAAGCGCCGGGAGGACCTCTCGTGAGCCGGCACTGGGCAGTCATCCTGGCCGGTGGCGACGGCGTGCGCCTCCGCTCCATGACCCGCACCATCGCGGGCGACGATCGGCCGAAACAGTTCTGCGCGCTCGCGGGCCCCGACGCGCTCCTCACCGAGACGCGCCGGCGGGCGGCGCGGGTCGCGCCCGCGCACCGCACGCTGGTGGTGGTCAACCGGGCCCACGAGCGCTTCTATACGCCGCTGCTCGCCGATCTGCGCGTGCGCGCGGTGGCCCCACAGCCCGAGAACCGTGGCACCGCGCCCGCGATCCTGTACGCGCTGCTCGTGCTCGCCGGGAGACAGGCGGCGGGAGATACAGTGGTGTTCCTGCCGTCGGATCACTTCGTCTCCGACGAGGCCGCGTTCATGGGGCAGGTGGAGCAGGCCTTCGGCGGCTGCGCGCGCCGTCCCGACCTCGTGAGCCTGCTCGGGATCACGCCGGACCGTGCGGAGCCCGGGTACGGCTGGATCGAGCCCGGCGACCCGGTGGCGGGCGCCGACGGGTCGGGCCTTCGGGAAGTCCGGCGCTTCTGGGAGAAGCCGACCGCCGTCGACGCGGAGCGGTTCCGCGCGCAGGGCTGGCTCTGGAACAGCTTCGTCATGGTCGGACGCGTGTCGACCCTGCTCGCCCTGGTCCGGCTCTCGGTACCGGATCTCTACCGCTCCTTCGCCGAGTTCGCCTCCGCCCTCGGCACGGTCGGCGAATTCTCGGCGCTCGAGCGGCTCTACTGCGGCCTGCCGTCGGTGGACTTCTCCCGGCAGGTCTTGACCGCGCGGCCCGATCGTCTCGCCGTCCTGCCCGTGCGGGGCGTACACTGGAACGACCTGGGGGACCCGGAGCGCGTGCTGGCTACGCGGCGCCGGACCCAGGCGATGCCGATGCGAGAGCCGACCCTGGAGCCGATCTCGGCCTGAGCGCGTGAGCGTGACGACGCCCGCGCCCGGTCTGGACCAGGCGCAGCTCGAGCGGCTGGCCGCCCGGGCTCTCGAGCATGTCCGCGACGGGGCGCTGGTCGGGCTGGGCTCGGGCCGTGCGGCGTCCGCGTTCGTGCGGGCGCTCGGGGCCCGGGTGGCGCAGGGGCTGCGTGTTCGCGGCGTGCCAACGTCGGAGGCAACGGCGCGGCTCGCGCGTGAGGTAGGGGTGCCGCTGGTCGGCCTGGAGGAAGGGATTCTCGATATCACGATGGACGGGGCGGACGAGGTGGATCCCCACCTCGACCTGATCAAGGGTTACGGCGGCGCGCTCGTGCGGGAGCGAATCGTGGCCACGGCTTCGCGCCGCCGGGTCACCCTGGTCGGCGGCGAGAAGCTGGTGCCCGTGCTGGGCACCCGCGGCCGGCTGCCCGTCGAGGTGATCCCGTTCGCGTGGCCGCTCGTGGTGCGCGAGCTGGCCGCGCTGGGGTGCCGGCCGACGCTCCGCATGGCCGGTGGCGTGCCGTTCGTGACCGATAACGGGAACCGGATCGCCGACTGCGCGGTTCGCCCCATCGAGGCGAAAGCGGCCTTCGGGCGCGACCTCCGGGCGATCCCCGGCGTCGTGGACACCGGGCTCTTCCTGGGCATCACCGATCTGGTCCTGGTCGCCGAGGGTCGAGGCATCCGGGAGATGAGGCGAGGAGCGACGAGCGCGTGACCGGGGTCCCGTCGTAGTGAGGACGATTCGTCGGCTTCCCGACCCGGAGGCGGTGAGCCGGGCGGCGGCACAGGATCTGGTGGAGCTGGCGCGAGCGGCCATCGCCGAGCGCGGGCGCTTCTGCGTGGCCCTGTCCGGCGGCTCGACGCCCCGCCGCATGTACGAGATCCTCGCCGCGGCGCCGCGGTGGGCGCAGCTCGACTGGCGGCGCGTCGAGGTCTTCTGGGGCGACGAGCGCGCGGTCGGTCCGGAACATCCCGAGTCCAACTACGGGGTGGCGGCCTCCGTGCTGCTGGGCAAGCTGGGCGTGATGCCGGATCGTATCCATCGCATTCAGGGCGAGCTGCCGGATCCGGAGCAGGCGGCGGCCCG
>Ga0137389_10000399_pt1 | contig 23262 bp, 21 predicted proteins | sample 15con2h14BmetaG_FD_104645 | JGI IMG/M metagenome (GOLD analysis project Ga0137389, IMG submission 104645) | Vadose zone soil microbial communities from Angelo Coast Range Reserve, California, USA - 15con2h1.4B metaG | ecosystem: Environmental > Terrestrial > Soil > Vadose zone > Saprolite...
CAACGCCTTGATTGTACGGAGCGTGGCTCCGGTCTGGGACCGCACTGTTTCGCGGGCCCTTCGGCCCAGCGCGGCGCGGTCAGAATCGTTGGCCAGCAACTCCATGAAGGTCAGCGGTAACTCCGCGGGTCCTACGATCCGGACCGCGTCCCGGCTCTGAAACAGGCCTACGATATCGCGGAAGTTCTCGGTGTGGTTTCCTACAACAATGGCGACGCCGTGCTGTGCTGGCTCGAGGATGTTGTGTCCTCCGCGGGGCACGAGGCTGCCACCGACAAACGCAATGTCCGCCAGGGCATAGAGTGAGGCTAGTTCGCCGATGGTATCGACGAGTAAGACTCCGTTGGTAATCGGTCCGGCGTTCCAGGTGGATCGCCGCCACCATCGAATACCCATCTGATCCAGCAGGCCGGCGACGGCGTCGAACCGCTCGGGATGGCGTGGCGCCAGAATCATTACTGCATGCGGATGCGCAACGAGAATATTCTCGAATGCTTTGAGCAATAACGGTTCCTCATCGTCAACCGTGCTACCGCAAACCAAAACTGGTCCTGCGCCAGCATCGAGCAGGGATCGCCGCAGGGTTTCCACGATGGGCGGCGGTGGAAGAAGAGTCATATCAAACTTGAGATTACCCGTGACCCCAACTCGCTCTGGTGCCGCTCCAATGGATTGGAGCCTTTCACTGTCTTGCTCGGTCTGGGCGAGAAGCAGGTCGACATTCGACAACATTCTTCGCAGCGCCCACCGAAAGCGCCGGTAGTTTGGCCAGGAACGATCTGAAAGCCTGGTGTTCACTACGGCGATTCGAGCGCCGCTGCGTCGCGCCAGGCGCAGGAAGTTGGGCCAGAACTCGGTTTCGGCAAGTACGACGAGGGAAGGCCGGAGCGCAGCCAAGTACGGCCGGATGGCAAATGCGAAATCCATGGGAAAGTAGAAAACGTTAGCTTCGCCGAATCGTTTGCGTCCGACCGCCTGCCCCGTGTCGGTAGTGGTGGAAATGACCACCCTTTGGTCCGGGAAACGCCGTCGAATTTCCTCGACCAGTCCTGCGACCGCCATGACTTCTCCTACCGACACGGCGTGCACCCAGATCGTCCCTGCAGGCTTGTTCGCCGAGCCTTCGCTGACTCGCGGGGGAACCTTTCCCAGTCGTTCCGTAAGTCCTCCGTGGTACTTGCCGTGACGGAGCATCTGGAAGAGCCAGTAGGGCAGGCTCAGCAGCATTGCCGCCGCAAGCAGGAAGCTATAGAGGAGGTAGAGCAAGCTGAGCCCATTCTAAACTGCGCTCCGACAGCGGGCACAGTACTTGCCTTTATAATCGGAGAATGCGATTGATCCGGGAATCGACGTTTGGTCGTAGTGTTTTGGTGCTTGTCGCCAGCGGAGTCTTGGCTGTCTGTGCCGCGGGCAAGGATTTTGTGAAACCCGCCGCACAGCCGGCCAAGACGTATCCGGCGCACGATGAGCATCCCAGCGAAAAGGTGGCGATTGCTGCCGATCCTTACGACACGCCGGAGAAAACGAAGATCTTCTCAGTCGACTTCCGCGAGCATGGGTATTTGCCGGTGTTCCTTGTCGTTACCAACGATGGGGACCAGCCCATTTCCATCGCCAACATGGAAGTGAAGCTGATAACGGCAAACCGGTCGAAGCTGACGCCGGCTTCACCGGAAGACATCTACCGGCGTTTATCCAATCCTCGGGCCAATACGAACTCTCCGGTGCCGTTCCCCATCCCGCGTAAGAAGGTGAAGGGAACGGTCAGCAAGAAGGAGATGGACGAGATCGAATCGTCGGAGTTCGCTGCCAGGGCGGTTGAACCTCACACTACGCAATCGGGCTTTTTGTACTTCGACGTTGGAGGAATCGCTGCCCCGCTTGAGGGTGCGCATATCGACATCACTCGCATTAAGGATGCGAAGGGAATTGAGTTGATGTATTTCGAGATTCCCTTGGAGAAGTATTTGAGCGCGCCGCAGAAGTCCAACTAGCGCGGATTCGGGTGCACAATGAATCTCCGCCCTCTTCTCGTGGCATCATACCCACTTCGGTGCAGTTCAGCCGGATGAGAGATCCCTTGCGGGGACGGGGCTGCCGACGTACCCGCGAGATCCCTTCGACTTCGCTCAGCGCAGGCTCTTCCCTCCGCCTGAAAAGCGGCTGCGGTCAGGATGACGCCCTTGAGAGTGGAGACGGTTGAACCCCAAAAACTGCGCCGTGACCAGGATTCGCACGGGTTTTATAATCGCTTGACCTGATATGTCTACCTCTTTGGACGCTTCTGTCGCCGCGGCTGCCAAGTACGAGCCGGCCATCGGCTTGGAAGTGCACGTCCAACTGCTGACCGCGACGAAGATTTTTTGCTCGTGCTCGACGCGGTTCGGTTCTCCGCCAAATACCAACGTTTGCCCGGTATGTCTGGGCATGCCGGGTGCGCTGCCGGTGCTCGACCGCAAGGCGGTTGAATTTGCGATGCTGGCGGCAATGGCGCTGAATTGCCGCATCAATAAGACGTCTATCTTTGCGCGCAAGAATTACTTCTATCCTGACCTGCCCAAGGGATATCAGATTTCACAGTATGACAAGCCTCTTGCCGAGCACGGGTTCATTGAAGTTCCGGGCAATGGCGGGAGGAAGAAGATTGGCATCACCCGCGTACATCTTGAGGAAGACGCGGGGAAGAGCCTGCACGAAGGCTTTCCCGACTCCGCTGAGAAAACTGCGATCGACCTCAACCGCACGGGGGTGCCCCTGATCGAGATCGTCAGTGAGCCGGACATCGCGACGCCGGATGAAGCTTACGAATACCTGACTCGCTTGAAGGAGATCATCCTCTACACGGGGGTGAGTGATTGCAACATGGAGGAGGGCTCGCTGCGGTGCGATGCCAACGTGAGCGTGAGGCCTCGTGGGCAGAAAGAATTCGGCACCAAGACGGAAATCAAGAATGTGAATTCGTTTCGCTTTATTCGCGAGGCCGTGGTGTACGAAATCGGCCGCCAGGTCGAGCTGATCGAGGCGGGCGGGAAGATTACGCAGGAGACCCGACTGTACAACTCGAACGAGGGAAAGACTTACGGCATGCGTTCAAAGGAGCAGGCGCACGATTACCGGTATTTCCCGGAGCCCGACCTGCTCCCTCTGGTGGTGGACGAGAAGTGGAAGGCGGAGATCACGAGGTCGTTGCCGGAGTTGCCGGAGGCTCGGCGCGAGCGCATGGTGAACGAGTATGGCATCACGGAATACGACGCGCAGGTGCTGACGTCTTCTAAATCGCTGGCGGATCAGTTCGAGACGGCGGCGAAGGCGGCGAAGAATCCCAAGCGCGTGGCGAATCTGGTGCAGGGCGAGTTGATGGGGCGTCTGAAGGCAAAGGGCATCGAGATCGAACAATCGCCGATTTCGATGAAGGGCGTGGCGGCATCGGCTGATCTGGTCGAGTCGGGCGCGATTTCCGGCAAGATGCTGAAGGATCTCTACGACCTTGGTTTCGAACGGGGGGAAGACTTTCCGCAGGTTTATGAGGAGGAAGGGCGGCCGCGGCAATCCTCGGATACATCGGCGCTGGAAAAGATTATTGATGACGTGCTTGCGGCTAATCCCAAGCAGTTGGAGCAGTATCGTGCAGGGAAGAAGACCATGCTCGGGTTTTTTGTGGGCCAGGCGATGAAGGCTTCCAAGGGCCAGGCGAATCCGCAACTGGTGAATGAGTTGCTGATCAAGAAGCTGGAATGATGTGAACAGTTCTTGTGTCGGACCGGGTCTCTGACCCGGATCGGTCACAGGTTACCTGGACCATCACTTCCGTCATCTAAACCTTCCCTCCCGGCTTGTCTATCATGACACTGGGCCCGCTTGCCCTGGGCTGACCGCCTGAGTGTTGCCATGAAGAAGTTCAAGCTTGACCGCATCATCAGCATTGCCACGCTGGTTGCGTCGGTGATCGCCATACTTCTGGTGTTGAAGAAACCGGTGCCTGTTTCGGTGCCACAGGCTCCTGCGGCCGTCGCGGCGAATGCGCAATCGTTTGAGCAGAAACTTGAGCAGCTGGAGCAGGCCTCGCAACAGTCACAGGCGAGCGCAGGATACTCCCAACCTTCACAATCAGGGCCAAGCCAGTCGGGTTCGGGAACGGCGGGTTCGGGAACACCGGGTCCCAAGGCTGAAGTGCGTATCAATTCTGACGAAATCGGCGCGGTGCTTGCCCAATCGCTGGGCATGGCGGGCGGGGCCTCTGCGCTGACTCCGGATGCAAACATCGGCAGCTCTGCGCCCACGATCAAGGACCAGCACGTAAGCCTTGAGGGGGACGTGGTCCACGGGCAATTTCTCACCGAGATTGCGGGCAAAGACGTTTGGATCACGGTCTCTGGTCACATCGGAGAGAAAGATGGCTACGCGACTTTCGATCCCACCGAATTCAAGGTGGGAGACCTCAACGTTCCCTTATCGCTGGTCAACCCGGCGCTGCAGAGGAAGCTCGCGGAGGAGCGCGATCGCCTGAAACTTCCGAACTCTGTGGGGGGCGTGAAAGTGGAGAACGGCGAGCTGGTGATGCAGCAGAAGTAGGGTGTTTTGCGCCGGATCTTACCTCAGCGGCTAAAGCCGCAGTTCTAATGCTCACTTACGGCGCGGCTTGAAGCCGCGCCCTTTCAAAACAGAATCTCCGGCCGAATTTTTCGGCAACCTACGAAGGCCACCGCTGCAGAGGCATCGTTAGCTGTGGGGTTCTACCGGCAACGCATTGCCCGCGGCGACCTTCGCATACCATCTGCCCGATTCCTTGATCGTGCGCTGCTGCGTCTTGAAATCCACGTACGCGAGGCCGAAGCGTTGGCTGAAGCCTTCGGCCCACTCGAAGTTGTCCATCAAGGTCCAGGCGTGGTAGCCGCGTACGTCCGCGCCATCCTGAATTGCGCGCGACAGTGCTGCCAAATATTCGCGGTGATATTCCACGCGACGGGCATCGTGGACGATCCCATGGGCGCCCGGACCATCGTTGCATGCGCATCCGCTCTCGGTTATTTCAATTACTGGCCGGTTGTAGTCACGGGTGATGCGCATCACCATGTCATAGAGTGCCTGCGGCCAGACTTCCCATCCGGCGTCGGTCTTCGGGCCTTGTTGGCCGCCAGCCATCCTTACGGGAAACAGCCAATCCTGCGCGTGTGTGACCCTCTCCATCGTGCTTGGAGCCGATGCAATCGTGCGGTAATAGAGATTGATACCTAAGAAATCCAGCGGGGCGCGGACTTTCTCCATGTCGCCAGACTTGATTCGCATGGCGGTTTCGGGAAGGAAGGTGAGCGCCTCGGGATAGCGGCCGTGCAGCGCAGGCTCCAGGAACCAGACATTGGTGATGGCATGCGCCCGCTCGGCTGCCAGCTTGTCGGCTTCCGAATTCGTCGCGGGCTCGCAGGAAGACATGCTGAACGCCGTTCCCACCCGCGCCGCGGGACGCGTGGCCTTAAGCGCCCGGAATCCTTCGCCCTGGGCCAGATTGACTACGTGCGTGGCGCGCAGGAAATCCAAAAGACTCTTGCGTCCCGGCGCGTGGGCGCCTTCCAGATAACCGAGATCGACGAAGGCAGCGGGTTCGTTGAACAGCATCCAGTTGGTGACACGGTCTCCTAATGAGCGCGCGACCAACGCTGCATACTCGGCGAAGCGGGCGGCGGTATCGCGATTGGCCCAGCCTCCGGTATCTTCCAGCGCCTGTGGCAGGTCCCAGTGATAAAGCGTCACGAAGGGCCGGATCTTGGCCTCGAGCAATGCGTCGACCAAACGGCTGTAATAGTCGAGCCCTTTTGGATTCGCTGCGCCTGATCCGGAGGGCTGAACGCGCGGCCAGGAAATCGAGAACCGGTAGCTGTTCAGATTCATGGCGCGCATCAGAGCGATGTCTTCGCGCCAGCGATGGTAAGAGTCGCAGGCCACGTCGCCGGTGTCGGCATTTTTGATTTTGCCGGCAGTATGCGCGAAACGGTCCCAGATCGATTCGCCTTTGCCGTCTTCGCTCCACGCGCCTTCGATCTGGTAGGAGGCGGTGGCTGTCCCCCAGAAAAAGTTTTTGGGGAAGGGAATCGCGGAGGCGGAAGCGAAGCGCTTTGCGAACGGACTACCAGGAGCTGCGGAATCCGAAGCCCCCACAGCCTCAGAGGATAAGCTGCAGGCCGAGAAGAACCCGGCGGGCAGGGCGGCTAAGGCACCTACGCAAAGAGACGAGTGCAAGAATTCACGGCGTGACCGGCTCAAAATAAGATCAGGCTCCCCAGGAATGAAACATAGCGTGCGCGTAGGAACGATTCTTTCGCCCCCTGCGGGGCTTATCCCCCTTACTCCAGCTTCCCACGGCTTGCGCCCCTTCGGCAGGCTGTGGGCTGCATGCTTTCGCCGCCTCGCGGCTAGGCATGTTCGTCAATTGTGCTTGATGAACTTGCCGGTCTTCTGTCCGGTCAGCGAGTTGTACAGGGTCTCGAGGAAGGCATCTTCTTTGATGAAGTCTCCCGAATACTTTTTCCATGGATCGAGCAGCTTCGCTTGTTTCATCTGATCGAGAGTCTTGCCTTCTTTGATCGCTTTCTGGGCTACGTCGCGAGTCTCTTTCAGCATTTTCACGTAGGCGCGCACGTCGTCCAGGTTCGAAACCGGGCCGTGCCCCGGAATTACCTTCACATCCGGCGGTACCTGAGCGATTACTCTCTCCACGCCGTCGATCATACCGTTAATGCTGCCGCCCGCCTCAACGTCGATGAAGGGGAATCCGTAGGTCACGAAATCGTCGCCCATCTGTACGACGTTTGACTTGGGGAAGAAGATGATGGAGTCTCCGTCGGTGTGTCCGGCGGGGAAGTACAGCGCGCGGATGTCCTCGCCATTCAGGTGAACCGTGATGTCATGGTCGAAGGTGATGATGGGCAGTGCTTCCTTGGCGTCGGGCTTGTGGTCGAAGTGCACGGAGCCTCCGTTGCCGGCGCCGCCTCCGCTTTCCATGCGCTTGCGCACGTTGTCGTGCGCGATGATGGGCGCCTGTTTCTGGAAGTAGGCATTCCCGCCGGTGTGGTCGCCGTGGTAGTGCGTGTTGATGATGAAACGCACCGGCTTGTCGGTGATACCTTTGAGCGCTGCCTGAATCTTCTCCGCCAGGGGGGCATACTGGTCGTCGACAACTACGATGCCGTCGTCGCCGACCGATGCCCCGATGTTGCCGCCGGCGCCTTCCAGCATGTAAACGTTCCCGGCGACTTTGGAAACTTTCATCTGAACTTTGCTGAAGTCCTGGTCCTGGGCGGCAAGGCTGAACGGAAGCAGCAATCCGGTAATCAGAAGAATCGCGTTGCGCATGAGCATCCTCGTGCCTGAGTTCGAGTACGGGGACACATTCTAAACGGGATCGTTGATGGATGCATGGAAGATAGAAATGGCGAAAAGGACCCGGTCTAGAACAGGTGGAAGTCGACCTCGATCATGATCTGTACGGGTACCGGCGTGGAGCCTCTTAGCGCAGGCTTGAACTGCCACGAGTTGACGGCGGAGACGGCGTTCTCGTCGAGGCCAAGGCCCAAGGGGGTAACTATCCGGACGTTCTTTGGAGTGCCCGACGAGTCGACGACCAACGAGAGAACCACGGTACCCTGATACCTCGCGTTTCGCGCCTCGTCCGAAAAACTAGGATTCGGCGAGTAGGTTGGGCGTGGCGGCGAGACCTCTCCCGTCTTTACGGAGTAAACCGGTTCGGATGGGGGAGCGTCAGGCACACCTTCTCGGTAGGCGAAGTAGCTTCTCCAGAACGGAGGCACGATGTTTGTCATCGACTCTCCAGATGAGAGAAACGAGGCTTTTAGGGCTGACAAGATATCCTGCATTTCAGGATGGTCTGACGCCAGTTCGATGTCGAGCTCGACTTCCTGGGCACGGTAGAACTTCTCCAGTTTAACTAGGTCAGCGGGTTTGGTATCCCTGAGCAGATCCAAAACGTCGCGGCCCGGTTTTGTCTTCGAGTCGAAGGCAACGAAAATGCGCCGAGCCCGAATTCGCAGGTTGCGGTCATGTATGCGGATGGTCTTGACTTGGACCTGCCCGTAGGCCGTCCAGCTTCCCACGGGAGCAGACCCTATCAGGGTTCCGTCAGACCGTAAACGAAGGTGGCTGCCTTTATAGAAATTGCGCAAGGTCAGAACCTTACTGGCGTAATCAGAGTCCAGCTTGTGTTCCAGCGTTCCGTTATCGGAGGCAAGAGCCGTTAGTCTCGCGAGCAGCAGTAAGCCAAACGAGGCAGCCGCAAACCTAGCTTTCATCTGCATACAGTTGTTACACGACCTAGTCAGAATTCAAGTTGTCGAACATCTTCCACAGCTTGTCGGCGGTCGGGCGATAGATCACGTAGCCGGTGCCTCCGTCCGTGGTCTCCTGGAACAGGAGTTCGCCGCGGCCGTCGCCGTCAGCATCGACAACGTCGATCAGGTCGAGGCGTGGGGTCACGTCGAGATGATACTTGTCGGTCACTCCGGCATAGAGCGTGTGCAGATTGCTGTAGTTGTCGGTGCGGGCCACCAGCGTGATCGTGTATTGCAGCGAGGAGTCCGCGGAGGCTGCTGCTGCGCCGGGGGCCGGCGGAATGTGCGCGTCGGCAGTCAAAACCATAACTGGCTGATTGTTGACCCAGGGATCGAAAGTGCGCAGCTGGATGCTTTCCAGTTCGGGCTGTGCTGGCTTTGCAGACTGCCTCCGTGCTGCTGCAGTCCTGGGAGTTGATGGCGAGGCTGCTATTTTCGCTTTCCCCTGTCTGGCCACGTAAGCCAGGATCTGCTCTTGCGCCAGAGCCAGCATCTGCTTGCGGCGATCTTCCGCCTCGGTTTTCTCCAACTCAAGGGCGTAGGTGCGCGGCTCGGGGCCTCCAGCGTCGGAAATGGCTGGGACCAGTTGAACCACCTGCGAAGACGCCGCCGGCGAAGGCTGCGCGCCGGTGCTGCTCTTTGCCCCGCCCGGGGATTTTGCATTGCTGTATCCCGGGACATCTTCGTCGGCGGGCGCCTCAGGCGGTTTGCCGCGGCGCAATCGCGGACGATTTGCTTCGTCGCCGTGTCGTTCTCCCGACTCGGAGGCCGGCACGTCCTTCTTTTCGGCAGGTTTCGTATCAGCAGTCGGCGCTGGCTTTGGCGGCTCTTGCTTAGGCTGGTCTTCGCCGGGCGGCGGTCCTGAAGGTGAATCCGGGGCGGGTGCGGAGGGCGTTCCCGGTTTTGAATCGGCCTTGAGACTGCTGCCTCCCTTGGTGAGCCGGGGAGGTGCGTCGGTACTCTCAATTCCCACAGGCACGTTTTCCGCCTTGATGCCGGTCTTCGGGGCCTCGGTGCCGGTGGGGAGCCACGTTCCGGTGCCGAGCCAGGGATGCGGGCTATTCGCAGCGTTGCTTCGGAGTGCGCCGTTTAAAGTGAAGAGGCCCACTGACGTTCCTGTGCGTTCTCCTTCATAGACGATCCCCGAATCGAGCGCCATGGGAACCGGATCAGCTTTGTAGGCGGTGGCGTCGTAGAACTTGCCATCGACTCGAATCGTGATCGGAATCAGGGTCGCCTTGCCGTTCGACGAAAGCTGGAGGAGGCCTAACGCCCTGGGGCCCTGATCTTTCTTCTTGCCGATCTTCCAGTCTCTGGGCTTGATCTGCGGAGTATCTTCCTGGTTCTGTGCTGAGCTGACTGCAGTCAGGAGGACGGAGCAAGCCAACAGGGCAATCAAGTTGGTTGTACGGTATAGAATCGGTAAGAACCCTGGCTTGTCCGATGCTGTTCGTCCGGCTCTCGAGCCATTGGAAGGCCGTTTCGCGAAGTATGATTTCATTCGAAGAGAGAATGCCATGAATGTCCATGATAAAGCCCCGGACTTTAGTTTGCAGGACGAGGACGGTAAAGACGTCTCGCTGAAGGATCTGCGGGGAAAGACCGTTGTTCTGTATTTTTTCCCGCGGGCTGATACTCCGGGCTGAACTGTGGAAGCTCGCGGGTTCCGCGACGCGTACAAGCAGATTCAGAAAACCGGGGCGGTGATTCTGGGCGTCTCGCCCGACACGCCCAAAGCGCAGAAGAAGTTTCAGGACAAATACGACCTGCCCTTCAGCCTGCTTGCCGATGAAGACAAGAAAGTTGCCGTGGCATATGGCGTCCTGCAGGAAAAGAACATGTACGGGAAGAGGGTGATGGGGATTGCTCGTACCACATTCATTATTGGCCCGGACGGCAAGATCCAGCATATCTTCCCCAAGGTCAAGGCCGAGGGTCACGCGGAGGAAGTGCTGGCGTATTTGAAGGAGACCGGGAAAGGCGTGGCTTAGAGTTTGCTGGAACGATTGCTTCGCGCGTTTCGTATCAAAGTGCAGGGGTCGTATGTTTGGGTTTCCTAAGGAGTGAAGCCATGCGTTTCTTCCTGAGCGTCGCAGTCTGTCTTCTTGGATTTTTTGTCGTCTCTATTCCAATTACTGCTGCGCCTGCGCCAGCGGGTTCTCGAAACTCGGTGGTGATTGTTTTCAAGGATGGTCATAAGCAGAGTGTTGATTTTGCCGATGTAGAGCGAATTGACTTCAAGGTCCCGAGCATGATCGTGTTCAAGGACGGGCATCAGCAGAGTATTGCGGGGTCAGAAATTGCCCGAATTGAATTTGAAACTTCTGGCGTTGCGCCCGTCGGACATAATCATTTCGTGGGTAAGTGGGAGGTCGGCGAGGGCAACGGGCGAAACTTTTTCATCACACTCGAACCCGATGGCACGGCAAGAAAGACGCTTGGCGCCAGCCACGGCACCTGGACTTTCGTCGACGGTGAGGCTCGCATCAGCTGGGATGACGGCTGGCATGATGTGATTCGCAAGGTGGGCAGCAAGCACGAGAAGGTTGCCTTTGAGCCCGGCAAATCTTTTTCAGATCCGCCAGCCAACGTAACGGCGGCCAGGAATACCGAGCCCCGCCCAATCTGAGTAGATCATTGTTTTACGAATCAGAGTTGGCCTGCGCGAGCTCAGTCCCTCTCGTTCTCAGACTGCTGAAGATTCGCATCCGCAATTCCTCCTGCTGCGAATTCTGCCAGATTATTGGTGCCTGCCCAGCCTCCACCGCGAAGTCCTTCAGGTAACATGCCAAGCAGATGAAATCGATCATCGTAGGAACCGCGGGCCACATCGACCACGGGAAGACCGCGCTGGTAAGGGCTTTGACTGGGATCGATGCCGACCGGCTTGAGGAAGAGAAGCGACGGGGGATCACGATCGATCTTGGTTTCGCTCACCTGGAACTGCCGGGTGCGAACGGCGACCCGCTCCGGCTGGGTTTCGTGGATGTGCCCGGACACGAACGTTTTGTGCGCAACATGCTGGCGGGGGTGGGCGGCATCGATCTGGTGCTGCTGGTGATTGCAGCGGATGAGTCGATCAAGCCGCAGACCAGGGAGCACTTTGACATTCTGCAATTGCTGGGCGTGAAGCGCGGGATTACGGTGCTGACCAAGTCCGACGCGGTCGATCCGGAAATGCTCGACGTAGTGCGGTTGGAGGTGGAGGAATTTCTCCGCGGGACTTTTCTGGAGAGCCCGAAGTCTCCAATTGTGGCGGCCAGTTCGCTGACGGGTGCGGGGATCGAAGAACTGAAACGTGCCCTGGTCGCGGCCGCGCAGAATGTCGAGGCGCGAGATTCTCATGCCATTGCCAGGCTCCCCATTGATCGCGTCTTTACCATGAAGGGGTTCGGCACGGTTGTGACCGGGACGCTGGTCGCGGGCACCGTACGACGCGAGGAAGAGCTGGAACTTTTTCCTACTCGCAGGCGCGTTCGTGTACGCGGAGTCCAGGTGCATGGGCAATCCGCAGACTTCGCTGTTGCCGGCCAACGCACGGCGCTCAACCTTGCCGGGACGAGCACGGAAGATCTGTCGCGTGGAATGACGCTGGCGCCTCCAGCGACACTTGAGGCAAGCCGGCGGCTGGATGTGCAGTTGCAATTGTTGCCATCGGCCCCACGGGCATTGAAGGAGCGAACGCGGGTGCATTTTCACTCGTACACAATGGAGACGGTGGTGGAAATTGCGTTGCTCGAAAAGACAGAACCGACCTTCGCTTCTGTCGGAAACGCAAACGTAGGTCGACCGGGCCCTCTTCCCGGCCAGGAAGCCTATGCACGGATCAACTTGCCAAATACTGCACTGCTGCTGCCTGGGGACCGGTTCATCATTCGGCAGTTTTCTCCCGTCGTCACCATCGGAGGTGGCGTTGTCCTGGATACATCCCCCGTTCCGCGCATGCCCATGTCGATCGAATTCCTGAAGATCATGGCAAGCGGCGATGTGGAAACCATACTGAAGATGCGAATTGCCCGCCGGCAGGGTGAAGGAATCTCTGTCTCCCGGCTGATTGCCGAGACGGGCTGGGCGAAAAGCGTCGTCGAAGCTGGGCTGAAGCGGGCACTGGCGCGGAAGGAGGTTGTCCGGGTTTTGGACTTGTTTCTAGACGCGCCCGCGGTCGAAGCACTCAAATTGCGCACCGTGCATACGATTGGCGAGTTTCACAAAGCCAGCCCGTTGGTCGCTGGAATCAACAAAGAAGAACTGCGAGCTCACGCGGGAGTTTCGGCGGAAGTCTTTGAATGGGTTGCGGCGATGCTCGTGACTGACAAAGAGATCGAGCTCTCCGGCGACCTGGTGCGTCTTCCCGGCCACGGCGTGGTGATGAAGGATGAAGAAGCCGAGTCGAAGAAGAAAATTGAGGAAGCGTTTTCCACAGCAGGACTGCGCGTGCCGGCGCTACACGAGGTCATTGCCGGTTTGACGGTCGACAAGACCCGCGCGCAGAAGATCGTGACGCTATTATTGCGCGACAAGGTGCTGGTCAAGATTTCCGACGAGCTGGTGTTTCATCGCACTGCGCTCGATCACTTACGCAGGCAGATGGCAGAATACAGAGCGAAATCGTCGAAGATTGATGTGGGGAAATTTAAGGAATTGACCGGGGTCAGTCGAAAGTATGCGATTCCGCTGCTGGAGTATCTTGATCGGGAGAGGGTTACGAAGCGGGTGGGCGACGTGCGAGAGATTCTCTAATCCTTGAAAAGACCAATCAGAGAAGGGCGCAGAGACAACGGGACGCGGATAGGAAAACAGATTCCTCGTCGCTTTCGCTCCTCGGAATGACAACGATTGCCGCGGAATGACGAGGGTTGCTTCTAGATTTTCTCCTCTGGGAATTCCAGTTCCAGGCCAAGCGGGTCTGTGAAACGGTTGGTCAGGTTCGCTAGCCCGGTAAGCACGTGAATGTCGACGATTTCGGGTTCTGAGAACTGCTTCTTCAAGGGCACGAAGTCCGCGTCAGTAATGTCGTGCGGGGTACGGGTCAGTTTTTCGACGTAGGTGAGCGCCGCCCGTTCCTTCTCGCTATAACGTGAGTAATTTCCCGTCTTGAGCGCCGACCAGTCTTCTGGGGTGAACCCCAGGCGTTTTGACGATGCCACATGGTGCTGCGTGCAGTAGCGGCAGCCGTTGACCAAAGAAACCCGGATGTAGATGAGTTCGTAAAGTTTGCGCTCGAGCGAGCGGCCCACACTCGCGTAGAAGCTTAGAAAATTCTTAAGCATCTCCGGCCGATGCGCGAGCGCTTTCTGCACGTTTCCGGGCTTGCCCCGGAGAGTCTTCTCGTAGATTTCCTTCACTTCATCGGGTGCAGATTCAGGGCTAATCAGGCTGATGCGCGCCATCGAATTCTCCAAGAATTAAGACGTTGGAACGGCTACATCCTCATCATCGCAGATCGACGGGTTTCGTGCAGAGGAGTGGATCGCCTGAAGAAAAAACATTGCATGCCGATAGTACCGAGGGAGGTCTCCGTAATGAGAGCGTTGACGCTGGCTGTGTCATTGGCTTGCGCGGGGATACCGACGGGCTACGCGCAGCAAACTGCTGATTCCGATGCCGGGACGAAGATCATGGCCCTGGAGAATCTATGGGGCCAGGCATCTGCGGTCAAGGATTTGAAGTCGCTGAATGCGATTTTCGACGATGCATTTGTCTACGTCGATCCTAACGGCAGATTAATGACCAAGGCGGAGCTCTTGGCGGATGTTAAAGAATCCCCAGCGCTGCAATTCATAGCAAGGGCGATGGTTGTGCATCTGCATGGCGACACGGCGATCATTACCGGCACCTACCAGTTGAAGGGCCTGGAGCGCGGCAAACCGTTTGTGCGACATGGGCGGTTCGTGGATACCTGGCGGTACAAGAACGGATCGTGGCTGGCGATTGCGAGCCTGTCTACGCCGATCGGGAACTGAAACGCTGTGTGTGTCTTTCTAAATACAATCGAGGTGCTGCAGCGGAGAACAATCGCGTGAAAACCACTACCTTGCTGTTAATTCTGGTCTGTGCGATATCGTGGTCTGCTCAGGCACAAGAGGCTGCCGAAGGCGGTACGGGCAAGACGATTCGTGCTCTGGAGCACGCGTGGGTTGCTGCGCAATCTCGGAATGACAACCGCGCACTGAACCAGATTTTCGATAATTCTCTGGTATACGTCGAGTACGGGCGGCTCCTGAGCAAGTCGGAATACCTGGCGAGAGTGCGGACGGAAAATCCACTTCCTCAGCAGGTCGTAATGGAGCCGATGATGGTGCGCGCGTTTGGAACCACCGCTATCGCAGTTGGGACCTACACGGAGAGAGGTATGAAAAACGGCAAGCCCTTCGCAAGGCACTGGCGCTTTGTTGATACATGGGTTTACAAGGACGGAGCCTGGAAACTGGTCGCGGCCGGTGCGGCACCCATAATGCGATGACCGGAAGGCTTAGCAGATCTCAGCCTGCCAACTTCTCCATCTCTTTCTCGTCGATCACTCTCACGCCGAGTTGGTTAGCTTTGTCCAGCTTCGAACCTGCATCCGCTCCGGCAACGACATAGTCTGTCTTCTTGCTGACCGAACCAGTGACCTTTCCGCCGGCGTCTTCAATCATCTTCTTGGCCTCGTCGCGTGTGTACTTGGCCAGCGTCCCGGTCAGAACAAACGTCTTGCCAGCGAGTTTGGTGCCTCGTTGTTTCTTCTGACCGCTGAGAGTAAGGTCTGCATCGCGCAAACGCTCGACCAGCTTGCGGTTCGCCGGAATGCTGAAAAACTCCACGATGCTCTCGGCGATGCGGGGACCCACTTCGTTAACGTTCTGCAATTCTTCTACGCCGGTACTCTCGAGCGCATCCATCGATCCGTAGTGCTCTGCCAGGAACTGCGCCGTGCGCTCGCCGACGAAGCGAATACCGAGGCCGTAGATGACCCGCTCCAGCGGCCGCTTCCTCGATCCTTCAATCTCGTCGAGAATATTCTGTGCTGACTTATCGCCCATGCGCTCCAGGCTGAGGAGATCATCTTTCGTCAGTTTGTAGATGTCTGCAATGTTTTTCACAAGGCCGCGCTCGGTGAGCTGGTTGACCAGCGCGTCGCCCATGCCGTCGATGTTCATCACCCCGCGAGAGGCGAAGTGCAGAATCGTCTCGCGCAGCTTCGCCGGGCAGTTGGCATTGACACAGCGATAGTCGACTTCCCCTTCGGTGCGGACAACCTTCGTGCCACAGACCGGGCATTTCTCCGGCATTTCGAAGGCGCGAGTGCCGCGGGGATGATCTTTGTCTTCGATCACCTTTGCCACCTTGGGTATCACATCGCCGCCGCGCTCGACCTGCACCCAGTCGCCGATCTTCACGCCCAGGCGCTCGATCTCGTCCATGTTGTGCAAGGTCGCATTGCGGACTGTAGTCCCCCCAATCAAGACTGGGGCCAACATAGCCACGGGAGTGAGTTTTCCGGTGCGGCCCACCTGCACACGAATGTCTTCCAGCTTGGTGATTCCGGCCCGCGCCGCGTACTTGTAGGCGATCGCCCAGCGCGGTGCTTTGCCGGTGAAGCCGAGTTCGTCCTGCAGCGCGACGCGATCGACTTTCACCACGATGCCGTCGATCTCATAAGGCAGGGAATCGCGCTTGCCTTCCCACTGCTGGATGAAATCCCATACCTCGTCCATGCTGGGCACGAGTTTCCGGTGGGGATTGACCTTGAGGCCCGCGGCTTCGAGGGCGTCAAGCGTCTTGGAATGGCGGTCGAAATAGGTTCGTCCATCTTGCAGTAGGCCATAGGCAAAATAGTCGAGCCGGCGCTGTGCCGTAATACTGGAATCCAGCTGCCGTACCGTACCGGCGGTGAAGTTGCGTGGATTGGCAAAAGTTGCCAGCCCTGCGCGCTCGCGTTCTTCATTCAGCTTCTTGAAGGCCGCTGTTGGCATCAGCAACTCGCCCCGCACCTCGAAATCCGGCGGGATGCCGGCCTTCTTCAACTTTTCTTTGGGAATGGAAAGCGGGACCGAGCGCACCGTACGCACATTGAGCGTGACGTCTTCGCCAACGGTGCCATCCCCGCGTGTGATGCCCCGGAGGAGGTGGCCATCGTCATAGCCCAGCGAGAGCGACATGCCATCGAGTTTCAATTCGCAGACGTAGTCCACATCCTTGCGTCCGCTCAACTCGTGCACGCGCCGTTCCCAGGCTCGCAGCTCTTCCTCGCTGTAAGTATTGTCGAGCGACAGCATCGGCGACGAATGCCGCACCTTGACGAACCCCTCGCGGGGCTTGCCGCCGACGCGTTGCGTGGGGGAATCCGGTGTAATCAGCGTAGGATGCTCAGCCTCGAGCTGCTGCAGTTCCTGCATCAGCTTGTCGAAGTCGAGGTCGCTGATCTCGGGGTGGTCCAGAACGTAATAAAGATGCTCGTGGTGACGGATCTTTTCGCGGAGTGCTTCGACCTTTTTTGCTGTGTCTTTGGTAGCCGCAGGCATCGCCAAAGATTATAGGCGGGAAAGAACCACGTAGGGACAGGCGCCTCGGCTGTCCCTACGTGAGCGAGACGCTCAACTCTACACTAGATCTTCCAGCTTCAAGGCCGTCGCGCCGCCCTTCCATGACGCCTCGAACTGCTTCTGGATGAAGCCTGCGTCGTAGTCGCGTTTCTGCTGCATCAGAGTCTGGTGCAGGCCGAACAGGGAACGCGGGTTTCGCGGGTTACGTTCCAAGTCCGCGCGGAAGACTTTCTCTGCACCGGCAGCGTCGCCAGTCATCAACAGTACCGCGCCCAGCGACTCGCGCACCGGGAAGAACCAGTCGGGGGGCTCGCCATACTTCAGAGTGTCCTGAATGGCGACTGCTTCACGGAGCATCACGATCGCTCCGGCATTGTCTTTCTTCGCCACGGCCACCTGCGCGCCCAGAACATCCTTGGCAATTTTCATGATGTCCTTGGTCTTGTTGTTGATCGGCATCTGGAAGATCATGTCAGGAGGAGTGGCTGCCTCAATATCAGAGACGATCTTGTACTCCGCCTCGGCTTCGCTGACCTTGCCCGTGCCCGCCAGCGCCATACCACGGCCGAAGTGCCAGAAGCCAGTTGCGGCTTTCATCGCCGGATCTGGCTCGGGCATTTTCAGAATTTCGTCCCAGTGATGGAAGCGCATCTCCACCGCAAGGGGGATGGTCATGAATCCCTCCAGCGGTGACATCTCCTTCACATGAGGTCCCACATTTGCCGACAGCAGGTCCGCATTCTTTCGCGCCTCCGCATAGTTGCCGTTCATGGCTGAGCACATGGCGATGAAGTGCAGGTTGTGACTGTAGTACATCATCGGATAGATACCCTGCGCTCCTGTCGCCTTGATGTACGCCCGGTCGACGGCGGCGGCCTGCTGGTTGGTCTTGACCGCGGCTTCGTAGTCGCCGGTGCGGATGTAGATGTGAGCGGGCATGTGCACGATGTGTCCCGCTGCCGGCGCCAGGGAAGCCAGCTTGTTAGCTCCGGCCAAGGCGCGCTCCGGAGTTGGCGAAGCTTCTACGGTGTGAATGTAGTAATGGACCGCACCCATATGGTTCGGATCGCGTTTCAACACCGACTCCAGCGTGGCCACGATTTCCTCGGTGCCGGCCTCCGGCTTGCCGTCCGGATGCCACAGCCCCCACGGGTGCAAATTCATGCCGGCCTCGGCAAAGAGCGTCGCGGCGTCGAGGTCGTCGGGAAACTGGCTCACGACCTGCCGCATGGCGTCGTGGTAATTCTCCGCCGCCTTCTTCAGATCGGATTTCGGATCAGCGGGAAACCGCTTCGCCATTGCCGCGACGTAAGCCTGCTCGCTCGGCGAGGCTCCGGCAGACAGATCCGCGGCCTTCTGCGCGGCTTCATGCGCCTTCTGGTAGCGATCGGGATCGGCGGGATCGTTGTAGTTCGGTCCCACCGCCTCGGCGACGCCCCAGTACGCCATGGCCAGCTTGGGATCGAGCTCCACCGCATGCTGGAACGACCGCGCCGCCTCATCGTGATTGAATGCATAAATTAACCGCAGGCCCTGATCGAAGAACTGCTGCGCCTGCGGGTTCTTCGTCGAAACTGGATGATGAAGGTCTCCCAGGCCAGTCACGATGGTGACGGGACGACCCTGCGGATGCATCGTGTGATCCTGCGCCGCGAGGTTAACGCACAGGAGCGTACCCCAAAGAATTTGTTCCAGAATCCTCATGCCTACTCCCCCTTTAGAAATCTTGTAATCTTTTGTCGACACAGTAGGACACTGTGCATAACCTAGCCCTTGCAAGCGGCCCTAGCTTATGACAAATTGGACTTCCTGCCAATCGTTCTGTCGAAGCGCAGCGCCACCATGCGAAAATCCCCCGAGACCCCCGGCTCGGTTACCAAAGCGGCCACGTTTGGTGTGAGCCTCCCAGTGGCTTTACTGAATGCCTTCAACACGAACAACCGCATCAACCAGTATTTGATCGATAACATTCCCCAGACTGCCTGGAACGCGAAACCACCCGGCGGCAAGGGCCGCACTATCCCGGCAATCATTGCGCACATGCACAACGTGCGGGTTATGTGGCTGAAAGCCGCGACCCGGGGCAAAGCGAATGCAGGCGGCAGGATTCCGCTGTCACTGGACCCGGCGAAAGTCACACCTTCGCAAGCGCTTCGCGCCCTGGAGCAAAGCCGCCACGCTCTCAGCGTAGTCATGAGTGAAGCGCTCAAAGATGACGGGCGCATCAAAGGGTTCCGTCCTGACGTCGCAGGGTTTGTCGGCTACTTGATCGCGCACGACGCACACCACCGCGGCCAGATCACGATGCTGGCGCGCCAGTCGGGACACCCTCTGCCACAGAAAGCCATGTTCGGGATGTGGGAATGGGGGTCACGCTGAACCTGGGGGGCGCCTCCATAGTTCTGCCGATCCTCTTCGACCCGCTGCCTCAGGTACAATCCCAGTTCTGATCCCTCGTCCGGCCATGCGCAAGGCAGCTTTGCTCTACAACCCTGTCTCCGGCGGCAGCCGGGCACCGCGCCACGCGGAGTTGGAGTCCGTGCTCGCCCTGCTGCGAGGCGCGGGAGTTCAAGCCGAATTGATTCCGTGCCAGTCCCGCGACGATGCGCAAGAACAGGCGCGTCGAGCCATGCAATCCGGCTGCGACACGGTATTCGCCTGCGGAGGGGACGGAACCATCCACGACATAGTGCAGGTGCTGGCCAAATCGCAGGTCGCGCTCGCGATTCTGCCCATGGGCACGGCCAATACACTCGCCCATGACCTGCGGCTGCCCTTTGATATAGTGGCGGCCGCCAGGAAAGCGTTGCAGGCCTCGCCGCGACGGATTGCGCTCGGTCACGTGCTGTATGTGAACCTCGACGGCGAGGCCGCGTCCAGATACTTCGTCGTCGCCGCGGGCGTAGGCGTCGATGCTCACCTGTTCTACAAGTTGCGTCCCGCGGCCAAGCAGCGGCTGGGGATGGGCGCCTACTACGTGAAGGCCTGGCACCTCTGGTTCAGCCACATCATGATCCGCTTCATGATCGAATATGCCGACAGCGGTTCGAGTCTTCCGAAACAGGCCAACGTAACCGAATTGCTGGCCGTGCGCATCCGCAACTTCGGCGGCGTGCTCCAGGAACTAGCCCCGGGAGCCTCCCTTGATCGGGACGACCTGCGCCTGGTCTTCTGCCGCACCGCGAACCGCCTTGCCTACCTGCTTTACGTCATTTGCGGACTGTTCCACCAGAGCTGGAGGATCCCCGGCATCGAGTTGGCATACAGCACCAAGGTTTCCTGCGACTACTTGCCGCAGGTCGCATCCAACGCCGTGCCCGAAGCCCAATCGACTATCTACGTCGAAGCCGACGGCGAATTGCTGGGCACGCTGCCCGCCGAAATCACAATCGTACCCGACGCCCTGACAATCCTGGGACCACCCGAGACCACGTAGGGACAGCCGCCTCGGCTGTCCAGCCGAGCAAAGCGAGGCTGAGCTCCATCTGCAAATTGGTAATCTCCACCCCAACCAAATAGAATCCCCAGATCGCTTGGAACCCTTCACCCACTTTCTGACCGGCGCGTGCCTGGGACGTGCCGGCTTGAACCGCAAGACAGCGCTCGCCACGCTGACCCTCACGCTCGCCGCCGAAGCTCCCGATCTCGACGTGATCAGTCGTTTCCTCGGCGGCCCGGCCTTCGGATTCGCCCACCATCGCGGCTTCACCCACTCGTTTCTCGGCGTCCCGCTGGTATCAGCGGTAGTCCTCGCCTTCGTCTATGTGTTCTGGCGTCTGCGCGGACGCCGCACCAACGACCCCAACCTGCCGCCCCGCTGGGGACTGCTGTTCCTTTACGCCTGCCTTGCGGGTTTCAGCCACATCCTGCTCGACTTCACCAACAATTACGGTGTCCGCCCTTACTGGCCGTTCTCGGAAAAGTGGTACTCGTGGGACATCGTGTTCATCTTCGAGCCGGTAATGTTTGTCCTGCTCGCGCTGGGATTGGTGGTCCCGGGATTTCTCTCGTTAGTCGACCGGGAAATCGGCGCGCGCAGTCGCGGCCCACGCGGCCGCGTTGGCGCGACGCTCGCCCTGGCCGGTGTGGTGCTGCTGTGGGGCTTGCGCGACGATGAGCATCGCCGCGCAATCAACGCGCTGGAGGCTCGCACCTACGCCGGAGCCGATCCTATCCGTGCCTCCGCCTACCCCACCTATGTCGATCCCTTCCACTGGTACGGCGTCGTCGAGACCGCCAACTTCTTCGTCCTCGCGCCCGTCAGCTCGCTGGGACCTGAGGTTGATCCCGAGGGCAGGCTCAGCATTCGCTACAAACCGGAGGAGACTCCCATCACCCTGGCCGCGAAGAAGTCCTATCTCGGTCGGGTCTATCTGGACTGGGCGCAATACGCCATCACCGAGACCGAAGAGCTCGAGCCTCCGAAACAGGGTTACATCGTCTACTTCCAGGATCTGCGCTTCGTACAGTTGCCCGCCCTTCTAAACTCCGGTGGAGCCCGCCGCGTGCTCGGCGCCGGCGTGCAACTCGACAAAGATCTTCACCCGGTCGCCGACATCTTCGGCTCGGGGAAAGATCAAATCGTTGTACCGGAGCCGAAATAGGGAAAGCTACGGAACTGACTCCACCGGTTTCGGTATGCAGAAACCTTCATCTTGACCAGAGTGCGCGCCCCGCGAGGGAAATGTGGTCCTGCTTATTCTGCTTGGCATTTGTCTTTCAGTCGAACGGCTTGTTCAAAGTGCCCACTGTGACAATTGGCCATATACCAAATTGATTTTCCCCAGAATCCGCAGAAGTCAGATTTGTATACACATCCATCCGAGTCCTTGTACTTTATTCTCCCACCGATGAACACGATGAGGTTGCCCTCCTCATGTTGCTTTACCTGATCTGCCGTCAGCACGTCATCACCATACAGGGTGTAATGGTCTAGAACATGCGGATTCAAAGTTCCCTTGAAAGGCATATCGTGGAGCACCGAACTGCGATCCAGTTTTTCAAATATTTCTTTCGCCGTCGCGTCGTCCAGCGCGAAAAGAGCAGCCGAGTCAGATGCATCTTTTGAGCTAATATCCCTGCCCGTGTACGGAACGAGTTTGATTTGGCCTTCCATATTCATGGAATTGCTCGGATAGTCGCTGTCGTTTAGCACGTCAAGCGTGGCAATGGGCTTTGCTCCTGCCGACATAAAGCGACTAAATCCCTTTGTATACAACCTCGGCTCCTGATGCCACGGTATGTAGTAGAACCCCGTCGCAAGCAGTATTCCAACGGCAAGACTGATTGCAGCATCCCCAAGTGCCCGCCGATCGCTCGTTTGCTTCTGAAAAAAGTTTGCTTTGCGAATGGCAGCAGAATAGAAAAGCCACGCGATCACAAGCAAGACCTTGCTGGCTCTGATTACCAACGGATCGGACGATACCAGTAGAAGGCTCACGATTGCGACCGTTACCCCGATGGCTGTAAGAAACAGGGCGTCGTAAATGAATTTCCACGCTTTTTCCAGAAACTTCTCTGGGGGTGTAGCTGGAGGGATAGCAGGAACCAGTTTCTTCTCTTCAACACTTGCCGCTTTCTTCTTGGCCGCTTCCACGTTTCGCTGATGGCTGTTTCCACCACCGCTTTTGTTCTTCGCCATAGTGCGTAGCCTTCCTATGTCAGCTCTGACAGCCTTGACGGAGGAGGCCATTTTGCGCTCTCTCTACGGCAAATGCATAGCCACCAGGAAACAGCTGAGATTCCGTGCAGACTGCTGAGAGACTTGAATCCAACATTGCCGGACCTTGACGTCCTCCCACCCCAGCGCCCAGAATAGGATTTCGTCCCGAGGTGATCATGCTGCCTTATCTGTTCGTGCTGCTGGCCATTGCCGTCCGCTTCCTGCCGTTTGCCGGTTCTTTCATTCCGCACGCGTGGCACTTCACGCCCTTGGGAGCTTCGCTTCTGTTCTTCGGCGCGCGCGGCTCGCGGCGCCAGATGTGGATTCCCGTCGTGCTGCTGGCGGCAACCGACGTCCTCCTGAACCGGTTTATCTATCACTATCCCGTCGGATGGGATCTGCTCGTGACCTGGGCCTGGTACGCAGCCATTGTCTGGCTGGGCACGAACCTGCGCGAGAAGGCGGGCATGGTCCGGGTGATTGGCGCGGCCCTCGGCACCTCGCTCTCGTTCTTCCTGATCAGCAACTTCGCCGTCTGGGCCGCCTACGACATGTATCCGAAAACCCTCCACGGGTTGATGATGTCCTACGCCGCCGGCATACCGTTTTTCCGCGGGACCGTGGAGAGCGACCTGTTCTTCTCCGTCGCGATGTTTGGAACGCCGGTCTTCCTCGACGCTCTCTCGCGTTGGTTGAACAAGCCTGCGAATAATCACATCGCCGCCTAGCCGCAGGC
>Ga0137389_10000403_pt1 | contig 23197 bp, 34 predicted proteins | sample 15con2h14BmetaG_FD_104645 | JGI IMG/M metagenome (GOLD analysis project Ga0137389, IMG submission 104645) | Vadose zone soil microbial communities from Angelo Coast Range Reserve, California, USA - 15con2h1.4B metaG | ecosystem: Environmental > Terrestrial > Soil > Vadose zone > Saprolite...
ATGACAACTAGCGTTGTGAGCGTGCAGGCTTTCGCGTTTTGACCGGCGCGCATTGACGATCCGACCTGATCATCGATCACCCATTTGGTGTAATCACAGAACTGCAGATTTGGGAACGCCGGCAGTTGGCCTCCTGGAAAAGATAGGAGGCCGCCGCGATCGACCATGGCACCCGGATTCATTGCTCCATAACCGTCCGCTATGGCGTTATCGCGCCAGATGCTAACCGCCCCGTGCATGGCGCTTTGGACGGTTGGGCTAGAGGACAATCTCTCAAGCTCCGGCGACCAGACGGCCCGATCTCCATCTGCATACGCCTGTTGATAAAGCGGAGTTGCCGTTTCGGCGCGGGATGCCATCGTCTCCTGCGTGGCGCGCACTGCGGTCTGTCGGGCTCCGGTCAATCCCTCGAGATCGCCTGAGACCCGCTGCAACTGCGCCTGCTGACGCTCGGTCAACGCTGGTACGACCGTGGTACGGCCAGCGCCAGGAGTCTGCGCCACGCGCTCGACAAGTCCTCGCACATTCTCGCCTGCGACATCGGCCACGGTTGCATTTGGTCGAACGGTTCGCGCTTGCTGGAGTCGCTCAGAAAGAACATCCGGCGTCATTCCATCGCGCTCTAGGGCGCGTGCGAAGTCAGCAGCAACATTTGCCTGTGGAGACACGGCATTGCGAACGACATTGCGCGCGCCAACCGCCGCAGTTCCGCCGGCCAAGCCGCCAACCAACCGAGCCGCTGTTTGAACTCCCTGACCCGCCCCAGCACTTTCGGCCAACTGCCCCGCCCCTTCCGATGCGAGCGCGGAGGCGGTGCCCGTGCCAACCTTCAGGGCGGCGCTTCCGGGTCCAAGATAGCTTGCTGGGTTGCCGATCACCTCGCCGGTCGCGCCGGCATACTTCCCAGCCGTGGTTTTCGCGGCGGGCTCGATACCGGCCGCCTCCGAAATCTGCTTGCCGTAGGTCGGATCAGGCTTCGGTCGCTCGCCTCCGGTGATGTCGGCTTTCAGATTGGCAAAGTGCTTCGAGGGACCGAACGGTCCCATGACCGCCTCGCCGATGTCGCCGGCGAAACTTGCAGCACCGCGCAACAGGCCTTTGCCGCCTTCCTTCACGACATCCATGAATGTTGACTCTGGCTTCGGCATGCTCGCCGAATACGATTTCATCGCTTTGTCGATGACAGCCGAATCCGTTCCATCCGGAAATTCGTGGATTACACCATCGGCGGATTCGGCCTTGAGCGGCATTACTGCACCCGTTCGCCGTTCGCGTCGTACTTGATAACGTTGCCAGCGGCTGGGGCGGCCGGGGCGGCCGATTTATCCTTCGGCCCCTCGCCGCGCATTTTTTCGCGCACTCTTCCGGGAGCCTTCTCGGCAATGTCCACCTCCGTGGAAAATCCCCTGAGAGCGCCTTTGACCGCCGAGAGGGGCATGTTGGGATTGAGCATTTCGCGGGCGTGCTCCAGATCGGAAACCGTGCCCTTGCCGCCTCCGGAGATGACGCGTCCATAAACATTGATAAGCGAATTCATCTGCTGCACATAGAAGGCAAAATTCTCATCCCCCTTCTGAACGTTCCACCTGTTCTCAAGAGCATTCCACGCTGCAGTCCCCTTACCGGCGCTTTTCTGGGCGGCAGCCCACACGTTCGGAATGGTTTCGTGAGCTTCATCGACTGCGATAGCGATTCCACCTGCACGTCGGGCAACCGTGGATGCCTCTGTCTTCTTGGCTCCCCTATCAGCTTCCCACTGTGTGGTCTGCTCCGAACCCGGGGCGAAGCCATGCTCTGCCGTGAACTCATTGATAAATTGCTGACGATCCTGCGCGATGGCCGATTTACCAACCTGCTTCTGCGCGTAGATATCGATCATCTGCTTGACGCCGGCCTGCTGCGCCATCGAATATTTCGGCGTGCCGTCCGGCTTGACAGATGCCAATTCGGCTTGCCCGCCCGGCGACATCCAATAAGTCGCGCTCTGCTCGTTCTTGATCTTTTGTTCGTCGCGCTTCTCTTGCAGTTTTGCCGCTGCGTCCGCTGCCTTTGTCGTGAACTCGTGATTCTTCTCATACACCTGAGCGACCAGGGTGTAGTTCTTGGCCGCCGCAGCGTCGTACATGATCTGATCGTGATACTGCGCCGAGATAAGCTGGATCTGGCTCATTTGCTCGTCGATGTTCATCTTGCGATTTTCGAGCGCGAGCTTGTATTTCTCCATCACCTGACGATTGTTCTCGATCGTGGTCTTGGTGTCCTGTTCCCACTTCTTGGCGTCGGTCTCGTACTTCTCTAGATTGCCGCTCTTCCAGCCGTCGAGTGCGCCGGCGAACGCGGACAGCGCGGCACCGCCTGGCGCGCGCGTGAAGCGCCCGGCGACCGCGCCCAGCACCGCCATCGCGGATGCAAACGCCAGCGCGTTCTTGTGGTAGTCCTTCGCGTCCGGCGCGGGCGGAGGTTTTTGCTGCTGACCCATCTGCGGGGCTGGCGGAATATTCAGGCTTTGCTGCGGCGGCGGGCCGGCGGTTGGTTTCGGCGGTGATCCGAAAGCTAGGGGCGACTGCGGGGCGAGCGCAGGAGCCGCACCGCCGGACTGAGGCGATGGCGCAGCAGGCGGCTGGCCCTGACCGCTGGTCATGTTGCCCATCATGCGGCCGTCGGCGCCGAAAACTGGCATGTCGGTGTCTGTCATGGCGCTATCGCCACCATTGTTCCGATCGCCTTGAACGCACTCGTGAGAGAGTCGCTGTAATTTTTATCCGCGGCCATCTGCGCCTTACCGGCTTCGATCAATATGTTATTCGATGCGTTCTCAAAGCCGAGGCCCTGTCCGATCAGAGAATTGCCGCCGCTGATCTCGCCCAAGCCGAGCTGGATCGTGGTCTGGATCTGCTGCTGCGCCATCGCGTTGACTTTCGCATCGATATCGGCGGTTTGGCCGATGAAGGCCGTATCCTGATCTGGATTGCGGCCCATGGCGGCCCACTGCTGCCGCGACTGATTGGTCAAGCCGGTGCTGTATTGTCCCAACTGCGCCTTTTGCGGTGCGGTGAGTTCGCCGCGCTGCGCCATTGCCAACGCCTCGGTACCTTGGCCTACTAGCGTATGTCCCTGACCTGTAAGATCGCGTGCCTCACCCTGCAGCCAAGGCACCTCGCCTTGAAGCTGGCCATATTGCGCCGGCAATCCGTGCGGCGCTCCCATCATCGCGCCTACCCCGAGCGCGCCTACCCCGAGCGCAGCCGCGCTGGATATGTCGAAGCCGCCGCTGATGTTCCCGCCACTGCCATATCCTGCGTAATCGGAGGCATCGAGGCCCGGCAGCGGACTTGAGGATGATCCCAGATCGGAGAGGCTGACATCGGCCATCAAACACCTACCTTGCCGAACGGTGAGCCGACGCCTGCGGCCGGCGCGGTCTGATCGGTTGGATTGCCGAGCGATGGCTGCGGTGCCCCGGCGCCTGGGGACAGTACCCCACCGCCCAGCGGGCTCGGGGCACCTAGCGCGGGCTGGGGCGGCGCGGCGGGGAGACCAACTGCGGGCGCGGCCCCTGCGGCGGGCTGCGGCGCGGTGGGGCCGCCGGGAAGCAAGGAGTCGGAGCCCGGAGCGGTAGGATCGCCGGTGGGGACGTTGGTGCCCAGCATGCCGCCTTGCGGATCTTGCCCTTGGAACGGAAAGGCGGGCAGGCCGAAGTTCGTGTCGAAGTTTGATCCGAACATTCAAGTGATTCCTAAGCTTTGCCTCATAACCGCATGTTCCGACGCATGATATCCCAACCAGTCGTAAAAAGAACCCTGATCGTCGAAGTTGACGGTCGAAAGATCGGTACCGGTGATCCCCAGCGCCGCCCGCAACAGGGTATGTGACTGAGCGTGGCTCTCGACCATCGACCGCCGCGCCTGCCCCGCCGTCAGAAACGCCAGAAAATCGAAATTCGGGATCAGAACCGTCGGCACCCGCTGCGATAGCACCTGCACGAATTGCAGATGCTCGCGTGCATGTCCCATATCCCAGCCGCCGTAGCCCGGCAGATCGCCGAAGGTCACCTGATCAGGCTGGAATTGAGGCATGGCGTCATGTCCACAATGAAGTTTCCTGGTATTCTACGGCGGCATTCGTGATGGTGAATCCGGCGAGCGTCCCCGTCAGCGTAATGCCGAGATAGCGGCCCGATCCCTCGGCGCCGGCCGCGCCACTCGGCAATTTGAAGCCCGACGTCAGCGCGTAAACCTTGGTCGCCGAACCATTCTCGGTATCATAGGTCGCGGTCAGGTTTCCCGTGCCGGAGAACAGCGTTTCCGCAGCGCCACCGGACAGGATTTTCTTGCGCTGCACCGCGTTGCCGTGATGCGTCAAAGCGCTTTGAAATTTGAACGTCACCGCCGTAGTCGGATCGCCCAGAATTTTCGTGATGTCCGAACCTGATGATGAGAAAGTCGATGTCTTGCCACTCGCCAACGTCGAGGCCGTGGCGATGGTCACAAGCGAATCGCCCTGGCTGACCACGAACCATTTTTTGCCGGTGAAGGTCATCATGATCGATCGCGTGGTAGACAGCGGATCGATATAGCGCACCAGAAACGATATATTGTGAATGCCGTTGATATCGGCGATAGCGGACTGCGGCTGCTGGCTAAAATCGATCAGCTTGAAAATGCCGTCGAGATCGTCGCTGATCTTCTGCACGCTCGACCCGAACACCGCATAGATGCCGTTCGAATTGGCAAACATGAAGACGCGGTTGAACGATCCGCAGGAGCGCGGATAGATCGTGCCCTGATCGGATGACAGCGTTAGAATCGTGAACAGCGTGACGTTGCCGGCGGCGTTGAGCGAGATGTTTCCGATCTGCTTGACCGACTGATCACCCATGATGAAGAGATAGTTGTTATAATTTCGCAGCGCCGTCACGGCGTGCACCAGATCGGCATCATTGATCGTGAACGACGCGGATGCATTGGCAGCGGCGAAGTCATCGAAGCCGCCAGTTCCGGTGTATTGGATCAGACGTCCGCCGCCGAGCCACACCCGGCCCTGAAACACAGCCAGCGTCGTTCCCGCCGTCACGAATGGCCAGACATGGGCGGTCCCGGTCGCGCCCGAACCACCGCCGCCTGAAATCGTCAACGTCAGAGCATCGCTCGAAAGATATCCCGATCCGGGATTGGTGAGCGTCAGGGTGGTGACGTTCGATCCTCCGACAACGGCCGCCGCGCTCGCGCCTGTGCCGCTGCCGCCGCCCGTGAACGAAACAGACGGCGCCGAGGTGTAGCCCGATCCGCCGTTCGTCACGGTGATGGCTGTCACGCGCCCGTCGCCGACCGTGCATATCGCGCGTGCGTCCCCTCCTGGAACCGGGGCTCCACCCGTTATGGCAATTATTGGCGCAGAGCTATATCCCGATCCCCTATTGGTTATGGTGATGCTTTGAACGACATAAAATCCGCCGCCGGATAAAGTCATTATGATGGTGGCGGCAGCTCCTGACCCGCCTCCACCGGAGAACCCGACAGACGGAACTGTTGGAAGGTTGTACTGACCTTGAAAAGTAATCGTGATCGTGTTTAGACCGCGCGGATCAATGCTCGCGGTTGCGGCTGCACCGGAGCCGCCGCCACCCGCGAACACAACACCGGGTGCCGGGCCGTATTGCGTGCCGCCGGTGATGACGTTGACGGCGATAACGGCCGGGGTGCCGATGGTGGCGACTGCGGTAGCTCCGGTGCCAGAGCCTCCCGTGATCGCAACGGTCGGTACCGAGGTGTAATTCGTTCCGCCTGCAGTGAGAATGAGATTCGGCGAGACGCCGCCGCGGCGGACGAACACCGTTCCGTTCCATGCGCTGTAGCCGGCCGTGGGATCATTGATCAGCACATCGGCCGACTGCCACACCGTCATATCGGGAGCGGTGAATGTTCCCGGAGAGGCGAACTGAGTGCTCACACCGGTCGCGATATTGGTGGCCCAGCCGCCGCCGACCGACGTGAACGAAATGATGTAGTCGACCGCGCCGAGGTTGGCGAAAAACTGCGCTGTGATGGTTTCGGAAATGCTGGTCAGGGCCGATAGCGGAGCCGGAACCGTCGTCAGATTGTTGCCCGAGATCGGCTGCAGGTTCTCCAGCCACGCCAGTTCTTTTTCGGACAGCGCCTGCCGAACGCTCTGCGTATTCATCTTCTCGAATTGCTCGAAGACGATGAATTTTTGCGCTGATCGTTGGGCCTGTCCGGGCGGTGGCATGGCTCACCTCGAGACGCGGCGCTGATACGTGCGATGATAAACGTTAGGAATGCGCGTGCCACCGGCGCCGATAATGATCTTCGGCACGCGCGCGCTGTAGAGCTGCAAATAGTGATTGGCCTGCTCGAAATTCTGCAGTTTGTTCAGACACAGCATCGCTGCGTAATACTGCACGGCATCGTTCCATGGCGGAATCACCTGCGCATCGCTGTCTGACGGATTGACCAGCGGCATCGGCAACTGCAGCACATCCCACTCGGTGACATAGGGCTGATCGGGCGGCGGCTGGATCAGCACCGTGCCGGTCTGCTCGTGGATGGTCCAGATCATGCCGCGCTGGTTGAAGGCCAGCTGCGAGCGCATGTAGGCCTGGAACAGCGTGAAGCCGCGGAATCGCAGCATGTAACGCTGGTTGCCCCATACGTATGAAATCGAAATCACGTTGAAGACGTTGTTGAAGGCGATCGCGGTCGCGGTCGCACCCGATCCGCCGCCGCCGGTGATGGTGACAGCCGGCAGCGTACCCGGCGTGTAGCCCTGACCCCACGCCGTCATGTTGATGCCGGTGACGATGCCACCGGTGACGACCGCCGTTCCGGTCGCGAGCACGCTGTTGGCCGGGCCGGCGGCAAAGGTCACGGTTGGGGTGCTGGTGTAGCCGGTCCCGCCGACGGTGACATTGGCGCCGACGATTTGCGAGTTCAGACCGTTCGGACCGAGCAACGGATAGGCCTCGGTATTGGGAATCACGGATACCGGGCTGTAGAGCGCGGACAGCGGCGCGTTGCTCGGTGGCGCGATGTAGAGCCCGCGCACGCAGTGAAAATCCAGCGCCACCGCGGTACGGGCGTTGTTGATGGCGTTGGTCAGCTCGGCCTGGGTGAAGTCCGCATTGGTCTGGTCATGAACCAGAAATTGAACCTGCGTGGTGTAATCGGACAGCAGCATTCATCACGCAGCCCCGGCCTTGCGCTTGGGCAGCGGGGGAAGTTCTTCGATCTGCGGATCGGCCGGAATCGGCTCGTCCGTATCGGGCTCGACTTCGACCATCTTGTAGATCACCGGAACGATCGCAATCTTGTCGAACAGCCGCCGCGCCAGAGTCTTTCCGCTCTTGTCCGTCTCCAGGTGCTTCGGCGTATTCCAGCCCTGCCGCTTGCAGATGTGGCGGAACATGACTTCCGGATCGATGCCGTAACCGTAGCCAAAGAAATGCGCGGCCATGTCGAGCCGTAGATTGTCAGCCTTGCCGGGCGGAATCGACACCGGAATTCCGTCCCACCGATCGGTAAACGGCACGTCGAGATTGTTCGTCACCCGCACGTAGTGGATGCGAAGATCGGGTGCGCCAAGGTCGGGCTTTTCCATCAATATTCTTCTTTGTCGAAGCGCTAGATCAAAGTCAGATTTGGAGTAGTCGCCGGATCAAGAGCAATAGCCGTAGGGTAATCCGTAGTTAGAGTTGCTGGTTGACTTGAGAGAGCAACATGAACAAGCGCATCGAATTCATTTGATGCCGCCCATATGACGCATGATCCCCCAGATACGCTAAAGAAATACACCTTCGATTTCTTCGGAAGACTCGCCGTTACCGCCTTAAAGTCGGAATACGTACCGACGTCATACCTGATGCTCATCGATATTCCCCTTACGGATATTCGAAGAAGGTGACGGGCGTCGCGGCACCCGACGCTATCACGTTGATCTGCGCGCCGGCAATACCTTGCGGCCCGGCGGGGCTTCCGATGGTGAAACAACTCGCCACCACGTTGCCGGCCGGCAGCACCTGTCCTACGGTGAGCGATACCGGCGTAACGGTTCCGGTTGTGAACGTCACGGTCTGGGTTGCGTGACCGTTGCAAATGGTGGCCGCCCGCCGAGTCGGGTTCGACGGCAGGGCCGCAAGTGTCGCGGCCGCGCCCGCCGTGGCGGTCGTCGTAAACGGGCCCAGATTGGTCTGCTGCGCATTGGCCGCACCGATGAAGGCGAACAGTGCAAGGGCGGCGAGTGTAAGGCGCTTCATGTCACAGTCCCGTCGTTGGCTTGGTTGGATCTTCCGTTTTGGCGCCGGCCGCCTCATCGACTTTCGCCAAGGATTCTTCCGAGGCCGCAGGCTCGGCGCCGCCCACGATCGCCTGCACCTGCGCGATCAGGATGGCCGCTTCCTGTTCTCGGTTATGAACACCGCGCAACGCATCAACGGGATTTGCCGCCTCTGCGGCGGCGCGCGCGGTGAGGACGCTATCGATCAGGTTCGACATACTGAACCTCCTATTGAACGCGTGGTTGTGCGAAGGCTTGGGCAACGGCCGGCGCCGTCACCGACGCCAACGTTGTGGTGGCCGCGCCAACGCCAGTGATAGTTCCGGTCGGAATAGCGGCTGGATAAGCAGTTCCGTTGTTGATCATGACGAGGCCGGTCACCGTACCCGATCCTGTCAGCGCGACTGGCGTAAGCTGCGCGCCGGTGGCAGAGGTGTTCTGATTGCCCGGAACGGCGTTGGCCGGGAATACGAGGCCGCCAGGCGGGATAGGAGCCGCCGCGACGCCGCCCGAGGAACCGCCCTGATAATAGGGGGTCTGCGGGATCAGATAGAAGTTCGGCGTCGAGGCATAGCCAGCACCAACGGTGGCCATGGTGATGGAAGCAATGCCACCGCCTGCGGTCAGCAGTGCGGTCGCGGTCGCCTGAATGCCTCCAACCGGAGGCGCGTCGATGACGACCAGCGGCGGCATGGTGAAGCCGGAACCAGCCTGCGTGATGGTCGGAGCCGCAACCGAACCTCCGACAATCACATAACCGGTCGCGAGGATGCCGCCGGCCGCCGGTGCCGAGAACGCAATCGCCGCTCCGGTGGCGGCAAAACCGATGCCGTTGACGCCGCCGGAGCCAGCAGCTGTGATTGGAGCCGCAACAATGGTTCCGGTCAGATTGTACAGACGAAGGTTGTAGCCGTCCGTCGCGAAGTAGTCGCCGGTGTTGCTGTTGCTAACCTGATTGCGCCAGGTATTTGCGATCGGGTCCCACCACTGCACACAGATGTTGGCTGCGGTCTGGATCAGCCATTCGCCCGGGGGTGGATACCACACGCCGCCGCCGCCGAGAGCAATGACGCCGCCGCCTTCAGCAGGCTGAGCGATCGGGAAGGGAAATGCGCCGCCGATGCGAGCCATGATCTACCTCAGATGTTCAGGAACGCGAGACCGTCGAACTTGCCGTGCGCCTTGCACTTCACGTCGACGAGCTCAAGCAGGGACAAGATCGCACCGATATAGCCGAGCTGGTTGTTCGGCAGCGTCGATTCGAATCCGGTGAAGGAGAATGCCGCGCGCTCATGCAGGAACAGCGACAAATAATTGGTGTTGATGAGGTAGAGCGTCCCCTCGGGGCAGTACGGATCGGCGTAGAACGGCACACCGGAGACATCGAGCGCGCGGAACAGCGCTTCGGTCTTCTTGTCGGCGCCGAACGCATTGCCGGGGGTAATGTTGTAGCGCTCCTGGCTGGTGAAATCCTGCGCCAGCAGGGTCCAGGTGCCGAAACCCATGATGCCGATGGTCGGCATTTCGCCGGTGGTCTTCGACACCTGCGAGATGAACTGCAGCATCAGGTTTCGGGTCGGCGTGACGTTGCCGGCGCCGTGCACGTAGGTCGATTTCCAGAACGCGTTCGAGGTGCGCGAGACGCCGCCGTAGCTCACCGCAAAGGTGCCGTCGTCGATCGCGGCCGGCAGCCCGATCATCTGCTGCTGGTTGGCGACGTTGTTGAACAGCGCGGTCGCGAAGGTGTCGATGGTGACGTTGGTCGAGTCGTTCATGCGCGCTTCGATCAGCGGCACCACGGAATAATCCAGCTGGACGAGGCCTTCCATGCCGAGGAAGGGGATGGTCGAGACGAAGGCCTTGAGGTTGAACTCGGCGTTCTGGATACCGGGCTGCACGCCGGGCTGCTGGAACGCGCCGGAGTAGTCGACCCATTGCCCCGACACCATCGGGGTGCCCTGCAACGGCGCCGTGATCGGCGACAGACCGCCGGTCGCGACCTGCGCCGAGGAAAGCAGGGCGGCCATCAAGGGCGCCGATTTCCAGAGCTGGACGTATACGCGGGGCATAAAAGCGCGCCGCACAACCGAAGATAGTTCGGAAGCTATGGCTCCACTTGCGGGAATAATTCCTGTGCCTAGCTGGGGCATAACTACCTGATATCCTTCATGTTTTTGACCTTATGCTCCAAAGCTCATGAGGCCGGATACGAAGGCCGAATCATCACGATGAGCGCGAGACAGGTCGCTTACGCGCTGTCCTCGCGGATGACGACTTGCCCACAACTCAAGATTTTCTGGACGGTTGTCGTGTCGGATACCGTTCTTGTGATGGACCGTCTCTTGTTTGGTCAGAAACCGACCAAGGATTTTCTCCATCACCACGCGATGCTCATAAACCTGCTGCTGATTTCCCTTCGTGGCACCATCTCGATGCACGTAGACATATCCGTGCCGGTCCATCTTGATCTTTTTCTCACGTCCGCGATTTGCACAAGCGCGCGAGCAATATCGAATGCCACCGTCACGGCCTCTGTCATAACCTCGTTTGGTGATGTACTTGAGTGAGACCGGGTTGCCACAATGCGTGCAGTCCCTAGGGCTCAATGCGTGTTTGCGAACAGGCGCCATCACCGCTTCCTCATAAATTCGGTGATGACGGTGTGGGCGGTGTCGCGGCTGGCCTTGACCGGATCGGCGCCGAACTTGCCCCACTCCGGGAATTCCCAGGTCGCGCCGTGCTGCGGGATTTCCTCGCCCGGCCGCGGATCGATCGGCGGCAGCGTCGCGGCGTAGAGCGTGGCACCGTCGTCATAGTCGCTGATGCCCTTGCGCTGCATCAGCGCTTCGATCTGCTTCACGTCTTCCTCGACGTACTTGCGGCCCTCGCCGTCCGGCCCGCCGGTCAGGAGGCTGGCGCGCTGCTGGTTCATGCGCGCGAGAATCGCGTCCTGTTGGCGCTTGAGGTCCTTGGCTTCCTGCTCGGCCTTGAACGCTTCGAAGCGGTCGTCAACATCCACATCCGAGAACGCGGCGGCGTGCGGCGAATCCGGCTTGGCTTCCTTGATCAAGCGGCCAAGCTTGCCCCGGAATTTCTTGTCGTGGGTGAGTTCGTGCAGGAGATCGCCGAGTTCGGCGGCGGTCGCTAAATCGAGGCCGCGTTTGGTGCGCTGGGGCTGATGAGTGTCGCTCATGGCGCGATGTCCCAATCTGTCGCGAGCAAATCAGTCTGCGAGCAAATCCACGGTACAAGCTGGCCGGTGACCGGGCTGATGTAGACGTATGGAAGTCCCATCTTGCTGTGCTCATCCGGGGTTTGCAGGGCGAGCCATTGGCCTTTGCCGTTCCAGCCGACGCGACTTACGCGCGCGCCTTCCTGCATTCGTTCAACAGCCCATCCGATTCCGTATCTGGCTTGCGGAGCGTCGTTCATCAGATCGGCTTGCCCTTCTGAGCGGTCGGGCCGCCGCGCTCCAGCGACATGCCGCCCATCGCCTTGCGGCGGCCGGACGGATCGGTCCATTTCGCCTGCGAAGTGAAGCCGCCGAGGTCGGTGTAGGTCGGCGGGTTGCGGAACATCCCGTCTTCCATCTTGCGGGTCGACAGATTGCCGGTGTTACCGGCTTTCGGACGGAGATACTCGGTCATCCTGGTGCTCCTTCTGCTGGCATTCCGGGGGGTCCGCCCATGCCGGGCGGCGGCTTGTTGTCGGAGACGAGGCCAGGCGGCGGGGCCGCGCTGAGCGGCCCCTGTTTGGCTGACTGGGCCATCGTGGCAAGGGCCGCCGGGACCATGTTGGCACCTTCTGCCTTGCCGAAGATCGGATTGAGCGACTGGATCGCGCGCAACAGCGCCTGTTGTTCCTTCGATCCGGATTCGAACGACATGCTGGCGACCAGCAGCGCGGGGATGACGGCCTTCACCTGCTGGGTCGCGGCCGCCTTGTTGCCGGCGCCACCGCCCGGAGAGAGCATCGGCGAGCCGCCGGGGCCGCCCGGGCCGCCCATCGGGGACTTGGGCACAGCCGCAGCCCCCGGAGCTTCCGGCGGCGGTGCGAGCGGTGAAGCTGGGTCAGCCATGGCCGCAATTGATACGCTGGTTTAACTCCCCCCGTCAACTGTCTGATATCTTGCAATTTCCTGAGAACGGGTTTTAAGGTGCGCGATGACAGGCATCATCCGTTCGTGGAATTGCGAGAACTCGCGCTGCCGCGAGGTGTTCGATTCTTGGGAACCAAACCCCGCTTGTTCCAAATGCGGGTGTGTCCGGGTGACATGGCATCCGGGCGGCGGGCACATCGCCGGCATCGCCAAATCCGCGGACCATGATTTGCGTATCCTCGCCGACGTGTTCCGGATGAACGACATGAACTCGGGCGAGGAAGGCCGGGGCGCGAAGAAAGTTCGCCTGCCCGACGCACCGGCGCCGAATTCCGGGCCCGTGCACACCTTCGCGCCCGGCTTCTCGGCCCCGGTCAATGTGCACAACGGCGCGGTGTGCGTCCCGACCACAAGCCACGTCGACTTCAAGGCCAAGGTCGGCATCGGCAACAAGCTGGCGCCGTCGCCGCTCGGGTTTGCGAGTGTGCACAGCAACACCGCGGTTGAGGCCGCGCACAAGCCATGATCATACCCGCCAACGACATCATCGCGCGCGCGGAGAAATTCGTCCGACTGCGACGGGATGCGGTCCTACAGGAGGAAAATATCGACCGCAAATTCATGTTGGCGGTTGTTTGCGACAAGATGGCAAAGCGGATTTGTGCGCGCGGCCATCAAATTGCTGAATGGTGGGCAGCGGGCCTATGATCATCCCGGAAGGCCCGCACCAGCCAGAGTTTCTCCGTTGGGTGCTCGACATCTGCCTGAGCTCCAAGAAGGACCGCAAGGATCTGTACGACCGCCGCCGGCAGTTCTTCCTGTACGGCACCTCGGCCGATGCGGACATTCTCTACAACCGAATCGAGTCGCATCTCGACCTGGTCGCGTCGTTTCTCTACTCGTCCGATCACGCGCAGTTCAGCCTCTCGGCGCCGCTGAATTCGTCCGACGATCTGGTCAAGCAGTACATGTCGGTCGAGGACAATTTCAACAACGACTTCCGCGACGCCGGGCTGTTCGATTTCTTCGGTGACGCCATCATCGGCAGTCTCGTCTATGACAGCATGATCCTCAAATCCGGCTGGTCCGACATCAACGAGGATTCGACCTGCACCCTGATCGAACCGTGGAAATTCGGAGTGTTCTCCGAGGAAGTCACCGAACTGGAAAGCCAGCCGGCGTTCGTCCACACCTATCACATTGATTACGACAACGCCTGCCAGCGCCTCGCGCGCGCCGGACTATCCGACAAGATCAAGGACTTGAACGTCGTCAATACCCCGTTCGAATCGCCGTTCCCGGAACTGATCACCCGCATGATCATCGCCTCGACCTCGGGCGAAAATCTGTCCGGCACCGTCACCGGCAACGTCAATCCGTCCTATGTGATGCGGCCGTCCTACCATGCCAAGGTCGACCGCCCGCTGGTGCCGTTTCACGAGCTGACGATCTGGGACGACGCCTGCGAGGATTATCGGGTGTTCTGGATCGTCGAGCCGGACCTGATCATCGCCGACTCCAAGAAAACCGTCGATGCACTGAAGCGCGCGGGTTCGTTCAAGCCGCAACGCGAGCAGCAGAACGCCTTTTACTCGACGCAATGCAACCCGTTCTTCCCGCGCGAGCATCCCTATACGCTGGTGCGGCCCTACAACATCTACGAATATTTCTGGGGCAAGGCGCACATCGAATCTCTGATCCCGCTGCAGGAATGGTCGAACGAACGGCTCGAACAGATCCACGACATCCTCGACCGCCAGGCCTATCCGCCGCGGGTCGGGTCCGGCTTCATGGGACTGTCGGATGAAAAGATGGAGGCGTTCGGCGGCGCCGACTCCTGGGTGATGGATCAGCTGCCGCAGGCCGCGATCAAGGAACTCTATCCGCAGATGCCGCCCGACATCTTCGCCGACTACATGTCGATCGGCAATCTCTTCATCGAGGCGTCCGGTCTGACCGAGGTGCTGCAGGGCAAGGGCACCTCAGGGGTGCGGTCGAAAGATCACGCCAAGCAGTTGAGCTCCACCGGATCGGGGCGCATCAAAAAGGCGGCGACCAAGCTCGAGGCCCCGCTGGCACGGCTCGGCGATCTCTCGCTCAAGCTCAACATGCGCAACAACAACAACGCCATCACCCCCGACCCGAAGGAAGACGGCAAGCCCGGCGACCCCTTCTATTACGCCAACCTCGGCAGCGACTACGCGCTGCGCATCGCCGGGCATTCGCACTCGCCGCTGTTCGCCGACGACTCCAAGGAGCTCGCCGCCTTCCTGTTCAAGAGCCAGTCGATCGATCAGGAAGGGCTGCTGCGGCTGCTCAACCCGCCGAACCGCGACAACCTGATCCATGCCTTGCGCGCGCGGAAGAAGCAGGCCGCCAAAGCACAGGCGATGCGGGCTCAGATGGGCGAGCCTCCCGGAAAACCAACCGGCAAGGGCAAGCCCGGCGCTCACGCATAACCTGAAGTCTTTGGCCTAAGAGTTTGCAAAATCGGGAACAACGCGGTAGACATAACGTGCTGATGGGCGCGCCGTTCCGGTTTCGCCCGCCGATCCTCTAGGAAAGGAGCCTCCCATGAAACGGAAGCACAAGCGCGGTCATCGCCGCGGTCGCCGGAAGTAACCACCCCGACCTGATTCTGATGTAGCATCCCGAGACTTCAGCACCCCGTGAAAGCGGGGTGTTTTTTAGTATTCTCCGTCGAGCAGTACATAAGCGCGGGGGCTGACCACATTCATTTTTCGCAGGGTGAACGGCTTTTCTCCCTGCTGAATGCCGTGCTCAAGAAGTTCCTGAAGCAGAAGGCGGCGCGCCTGCTTTTCATCCTCTGCCACGATCATTGAGCAAGCGCCGACCGGCCAATGTCCCTCATGGTCGTTGCAGGTGTATACGTTCATTGCAAGACCGTGATGTTCATCCGCTTCAGATACCCGGTGATGACGCGCTCCAGCGGCGGGGTGCCGCCCTTCTCCTCGATCTCGGCCGAGCGATCCCGCGACAGCCCCAGCGCCTTCATCCGCGGCTGCACCCAGGTATTCCATGCCTGATACGCCAGCGCACCCGCCATCACCCGGTCATCCTTGCTCCGCCCCTCGCCGCCGATCGATCCGCCGTCATTGACGATGCGCTGCATCTCTTCCAAGAGCGGCACCGAGCGCGGAATCATGCGGCCGAGCTCGATGCCGTTCTTCATCTGGTTCATGGCGCGGGTCTTGAGGTCCATCGTCGTCTTCCACTGATACAACATCTCGCCGCCGCCCGGATTGTCCAGCCGCCGGTAGAAATAGTGCCGCATGTTGGCGAGGATATTTCGCAGGTGATGGTTCTCGTCCGTGGGGCGAATCTCGCTCGCCATCCGCCGCACCTTCTCCAATTCGTCAAATACCGCCTGCCCCGGCCCGTTCATTTCCAGGATCGGCATCAAGTAGGTGATGCCGTAATATCCGGCCAAGTGGGCGAGCACCCAGGCGCATTGGTAGGTAGACGGTTGAGTCGAACAATATTCGGCGACCTGAACCATGCAGTCCGAGTAGCATCGCCAGATCGAAATGACGGTGCGGTCGGCTTCGTCGGAAGATCCGTAAGCGGGATCACAACCCAGAACGTAGTATCCGAATTTGCTGGCATCTTCCCAAATCCTCATCTCGGCGCGGACGTCGCGCACCTGCCTGATCTCGGTCTCGTCGAATTTCATCCCCAGCTTGTAGCGGAAGGTCTGGAACGGCATCTTCCGCGCGCTGCGCATGCAGTCGTTCATCGCCTCCACCGTGAAGAACTTCGAACCCGTCGCCTGGAACGCATCGTGCTCGGTCCACGGATATTCCTGATCCATGATCGACTGGTCGCCATCCTTCTCCGCCGCCATGTGCCAGCGGTACCACGCCAATTGCTGCAGCGAAATCTCGAACCCGTACAACTCCCGCACCTCGCGCACCCGCTTCCGTTCCAAAGGCGCCAGTGTCGACTTCACCCCGTCCGGCATATAGTGCCCGAAGAACGGATGATTGACCGGCAACTGGTTGCGCTCGTCCCGCCACCAGCCGATGAACACCGCCTTCTTGGTCGGGTCCTCCTTCGCCAGTTCCCACATGTCGTGAAAATGATTGTAGCCGTTCGCCGTGGTCTCATAAATCTGCAACCGGTGCGGATTGAGCGAGGACGTCTGCGATCGAAACTCGGCCAGATCATCGCCATTGCCGTAGAACGCGCACTCCGTCCCATGCACGTAATACGCCGCGCCCGACCGCCCGAGCCCGCCCTTCCGGTTCTCCGCGGTGCCGGCGATCAGATACCGAAACCTTGAAGCGTTCTTCAGCATCAGCAAATTGCGGTTGTGCCGCACATACGAAATCCGGTACTTCACCGGGGTTTCGGCAAAGAATACCTCCACCGACGCCCGGAAATCGTCCCGCGCCTCCTCCTTGTGGATGATGAACACCCCGAGCATGCCGCGATGATAAAATGCCCAAAATAAATCGAGAGCCAGAAAAAAGGTGGTGAGCCCGAGTTGGCGGGCTTTCAAAAAAACAAAGGTCGTTATGCCAGCCGCCAATCCTTCCTCGAGTTGCTCCAGAGCATACCTTTGCGACCCCAGCATTCTGAATGGAACCAAGCCATAGTCTTTGCTCTGGACCTTCAGGTGCGAGAGGAATTGAAGGAACTTCTCAGTCGGAAACGGCGCAACGCCCTGGTAGTTGAGTTCAAATGCACCGTCGAGCGGAGGGGCAATCTCGGGTTCATCCGACATGGCGTGCCGGCAAATTCAGGCGCGCGAATTCTCCATGATGATGGCGCGCCAGTGCATCATAGTCCTGCGCTGCCTCGACTGGCGTCGTGCGCAACGTGCCAACCAGCCGCTTATAATTGACGCTGATCTGAGCGCGCCATTTCCCGGTCCGCTTGTGAAATTGAACACCCTTGAACTGATTTTCCCCAGATCGCTTCGGGCCGTTCTTTGTGTTTTGGCCGCTCGTGGCCGGCCGCAGATTCGAGCGACCATTGTTCAGCCCGTCGCCGTCCTCATGGTCATTCCCGAGGCGGCCCGTAATCAAGACGTGCAGATACACATAACGGCCGTGTGGAAGGCCCTTTTTGTGGCACTGCACGTAAACCGTATGCTTGCGAACCTCCGAATACAGCCTGAAACCATCGATCAGCCGCACATCCGCGTCGTCAATCACAGCCACGCGCCCGCACGGCATCTTGATTCCAGCCATAAGCGCCCCTCCATACGTCGCCAAATCGGCACCACAAGCACTGATACACATACAACAAAACGGCGTCAATCCGAAACAACTTGATGATCAAACCGACCTGATTTTTTCCGGGGGTGTACTGAGTGCGGGGCACCTTAAATTCGAATCGCGCGACCCATCGACCCGGCCGGTGCCCGCGCGCGAGGATTATGGAACATCTCGCAGTGCAGCGAGCGAAAACATCAATGATATCAACGAACTGATCTAATCACATCACTATTCGCATAACATCCATTATGGAACATTTCGAACATTCCTTAACGATATCAATGATGTGGTTGTGTGACGAACCTTCGGCTATGCGCCCAAGTCATGGCTCATACCTAGATTTTACCCGAAAACGGGCTGAAAACCATCGATTTCGGCCCCGCGCGAGGCTCCTATCGGGGGCGGCCGGGGGAACTTTCACCGTACATTGGCAAACAGGTAAGCGCTTGGCTGAGAGCGGCTCTTGAAAGGGACCCTAGATTGCGTCTGCCGGCCGCCAGATCGTGCAAGTGGCAACGGGCGAGGTTTGCGGCGGTTGCCAGACCGTTGATGGACGGGGCTTTGCGGGCGTTCCTGAGGTGCTGTGGCGAGTGTCTGATGATGCGGAGGCGACGCACGATCTCGGCATCGGAGAGCATCGATGTTGTTCCTGTTTAAAGGTAAGCAAGAAGCCGCGCGCGAGGCAAATGCCATTTTTTCATGCTCCTTGTCAAGACAATTTTGTAAGACGTTGATAACGTTACTTATAGCAAAGTGAGCATAAGTCACGATGGAGTTGACATCGGAAACGATCAGTTCAAAATATGAACAATGACGGTTACTGTTTGATACCATGTCAGCGGCTCGCCATGGTCTTAGGAAGCGCGTTCTCGCCCGTGCTCGGCGGGGTGAGTTCGCCTCTGCCCGGGAGATCGGGGTTGTGGCTGGCGTTACGGTGCAGACCGCGCTGCGCTGGTTGCGGGAAGCGGGAATGGATATTGATGCGGTTCGCGGCAAGCGGTTGGGGGCGGTTAGATCGGTGGTAGTGATGACGATCAACGACGAGATGATCCGGGATTCCGCGCAACTTCTGCACCAGATGCTTTGTGCGCGGGTGAAGAAGTCGGTGGAATGGGATCGACTTCGCCCCTCGACCCGCAAGCAGTACATGGACATTTCGTACGCGATGCTGCGAGCGGCTGCCGCCAAATCCAAGACTTAACCCATCACATTAACAACTGAACCGATGCCATTGATTTACATTCACTATAACGACCGGTATAGGTGCTGAAATGAGCGAGATGGTGATTAGGGTTGCGAAGGCGATGTTGGGTGCTTTTCATGAGCATGCCGGCCCCGAAGAGGGAATGGACGCAATGGCCCGCGCCGCGATTGCTGCGCTGCGGGAACCGACCGAGGCGATGGTGAAATTCGGCGATGCCGTGCGTGGTAATCACGCCGCCGACTACAAGGGCGGCAATGGGACCGAGAATGTATTTCGGGCCATGATCGACGAGGCGCTTCGATGAGCCCATTGGAGCGTGAGCGGATGCTGGCGTGGAACGAGGCGATCTCGACCGCGTCGGACGTGCTGGCGCGGCAGGTACGGGCGGCGGGCCGGCTTTTGGTCAAGGATGCGCTGGAGCGGGCGTATCAGGACGTGAGGGCATTGAAGCGATGAACGTAACGCTGATGCTGGAGCTGTACCGCCGGGCCGCGGTGCCGTTCGTGGCCGAGAATGTCAAGCTGTTCAGGGCGATGAGCCCATCCGACCAGTCGGAATTGCTATTCTACATGGTCATGGATTTTGCGAGCAACAAGGAGAAGGCGGATGTCGGAACAGGAACAGCCGCTTAGCGGTCAGCAACTGGCCGCGCTGCAAAAGCAGATGGCGGCGACGATCGATCGTATTCTGCGCGACGTCGAGCTGCGGAAATTGGCGTTGGATCAGGCCTGCAAGATGGCGGGTACTGGGAATCCGGTGGAGCTGGCGAAGCTGATGCACGAGTTCCTGACCGCGCCTGCGGTCGAGACCAATTGCGCCGGGTAGCGATGCTCGCCGTAGACGTGCCGTACATTGTCGAACCCGATAACGTCCCATCCTTCGGCCAAAAGTCCGTCGGTCCATCCTCCAAGGCCTGCGTACAGATCGATCGCAAGCGGCCGGTCGCAGGTGAGTGTGGTCATTCGGCTGCCTCGTCATCACGCCGTCGCTGCGGTTGCTGATCGTCGGCCGCTTGGATCAACCGCTGGAGGCGCGATGGGTCCGCGCTGTAGCTCGAAACGATTCCCTGCCAACTCGGGGCCTTGAAGCTGGATTTTTTCGCCGGCTCGTTCGGTGTCAGCCCCCAGTTCGCGCCGTATTTTTCTTTCATCTGCTCGAGGCTCGGCTTCACCGCGTCCAGGCGATCCTGCTCCTCTCGAGCTGCAAACTGTTCCTGAATGCTACGTTCGCGCGCGGTTTGCTGGCGCGTCCTGTCGGCTTGTTCCTCACACGCGTCGAAGACTTCCGTGACCGTTGGAAGCCAGCTTTTTTTCGCCGGCAATCCGCTCACCGGATGCGTGACATCGGTGATGATCTGCTGCGAATATCTCGCCAGCGTTGCCGAGATTGCCGCGACATACGTGTCCGGATCGTTGGCCTCACCGCTGCGGTAGCAGCCCAGCAACAACTGGGCGCGCTCCGTCGCGTAGGTCGAGATTTTCGCTTGCTGGCCCATCGAAGCTGGCAACTTTTCGACGGAGACTGTCAGCTGCTTCCATGATGCCGTACTTGGCTTTTCCATTTCCAATCTCCGTAGTTTTGAGGCGGGCGGCTATCCAAGCCGAAGGATCTACTGCTTGATTTCGCTCGGCTTCTTCGATCAATCCGAGCACCGTCACCGCATCGTCGGAAGCGGCCTTCAGGCATTTCCCAACGAACGATCGGCAGGCATCGGGGCCTTTGCCGGTCATCCTTGCGAGCTTTGGAAGCCCTTCATCGAACAGCCGTTTTCGATGATCGATCGGCGCGTCAGCGCCAGCAGCGCTAGCTGCTGGATCTTTCTTTTCTGTTTCTGTTTCTGTTATCTGTTCTCTGGTACGCGTCACCGTTACGGCAGCGTTACGCTCGTTACGCTTACGTTCTCTGTAACGCCTCATCCGTTCGGCGGCCGTTTCATCCACCGTATCGGTCTTGTACTGGCGAGCCGCCCAGTTGTGCGGAGCAAAACCAATTTCAGTTTGATCGATAAGACCGGCAGCGCGGAGCCTTCCCATATACTCTGTGGCCTTCGGCGGCTTGACGCGAAGGCTGAGCGCGATGATCTCGATCGATGGCAGAGTTCCGGAGTTCTTCGACGCGATGCAAAGAAACGCCATCCAGATCCAGCGCATCGCTTCCGGCAACAGCAAGATTTTCGGATCGTTGATGATGTCGTCGTCGACCCGAAACCAACGGCTCATACATTCGCCCCCATCGCATCCGCCAGCTTGCCCGCCCGTTCGATTTCCCGCTCACGCTTGACCTTCCCGTGGTGAATCAATGCCGCGACCGAACGCGGATTGCTGTTCAGCCGCGCGGCGATCTGCCAATTGGCAAGCCCTTTCTCGGCCAGTTCCAACGCCCGATCGGATTTGCTAGGCATGTTGCGAGGTGCGGTCATGCTTCCCTCGGTTCGTCTCTCAGCGCCGCCAGCACGCCGACCAGCACCTTTCCCCGCTCCATCCGCTCGCAGGCCTTGCGCATGACTTCGTTGAGCCGCGCGATGGCTGCGGCTTTGGCCTCGGGGGATAGGAGTTTGCGGGTCATCAGAATTGCTCCACCTCATACCCGCCGCCGTGCTTCTGGGCGCGGGGCTTCACGGCGATGAAGCGGAATGGATAAAGCGACGCCGCGATCTTAATTTTCACGCGCGCATCGTCTTGCCAAAAACCTTTGACCTCGTGCAGCTCAAGCGTGCGGTCGGCTGCCATCACGGCAAAGTCACAGGTGTAAAATGTATTGTCGGCGAGCCGAAGCTTGATGGCTTCGAACTTGAACCACCAAATCTCATCACAGCGCCGGCGCATCTCAAGAAAATCGGCATAGGCGGCTTCAGTTTTGTTCATCTCGCCGGTTTTCAGGCGACCAAGCGCAAATGCTGGATTGCTGGTATCGACGCGCGGCATAGGCGCAGGAATGCCTGTCTTTTCGAGGTGATTGGCAAGCTGATCCTCGGTCCAGTTCATCAGGCTTGCCTTTGCAAAAACAGCGGCGGTTCGTCAGCCCATACAGGATCGGTTTCCAGGGCCCGTGGTGCGTTGGGATCAAGCATGGCCTGATAGATGCCGGGATAGTCGGGAACGAATGTACGGGCCTCCGCAGAGAGCTTTCGCGCGTAGAAAAATATCTCGCCGATGTGGTCGGTTGGGCCGTCGGGCCACGGATCCAATCCAGCCGCCTTGGCCTTGCAATCCGGCCTGTCGAAATCCTCGCAATACGAATAAGCGCAATTGCATTTCCCCAAAGCATCGGCGCTCGGGTTTTCGGTGGGCGCAGCCGCCGGTGCTCCTTGATCACTTCCATTCGTCATGGAAGATTCGGCAAAGGGGGCAGCCGTCGCGTCCGAACCGGAGGGATCTGAAAACGCGACGGCCGATTCCACGGACGCGGGGGCTAATGCCGTGGAATTCAGGAACGGATTGGGCAGTTGTGCCATTACTGCGATACCCGCTCTGAATGCTTGCCAAGGATGGAACCTTCTGGCAGTGGCGGAAGGTGATTCGTTTGAGTTTCACGCGACCACTTCAAGAAACGCCCAATCGGCGGTCCTAAAATGAAACCGGCGGCGGTCCAGATTGTAAAAAAGAGTATCAGTTTCATGTGCGTACCCCGCTATTCACGGTCGCTGGAATTGGAACCGCAACTTCGGTCAATCAAGAGCAGCAATTCGCCATCGCAACTATTCGTGATTGAATTCCAATCGCAGATCGCCTTTTGTATGTCGTCAAAGCGACACAATCTGTGCTTGGTGCTCGCCGCGCCAATGAAGGCGGGGAGACAAAAAAATGGAAAATGTCGTCGTCGATTTTCTGACTCATCCGGCGCGCTCGGCTTCCAAGGGGTACAAATCAGGGCGCAATTCGCTGCGGGTCACACCCGAGACCCGCTCAACTTCGAGCACTCGCAGCGGAGGAACTTCCTCCCACTGGGCAACTGCCTGTTTGGTGATGTTCAAGGAGGCGGCGAGCTTGGTCAGGCCGCCGGCGGCATTGATGGCGCGATCTAAGGGTGTTTCTGACATGGTTGTATTGTCAAGCACGGCTTCACGTCAAAGTCAAGACCGACTTCATTTACAGCGTCAAGCTGTGCTTTATGCTGTTCCAATGTGATGGCGGATACCCTTCTCCGGCAACAAGAAGAAGAATTGGGCGCCTTCGCAAAAAAGGCGTGAAGCCCCGCTTGACAACCATGTGAAGGCGTGCTTGACTGATCTCCGTCGCGCCGGAGATCACCGTGGCCTACACGATCACCCCAGAACTCAAGCGGGCTTACCACCTCAACTATGTGGCAAAGTCGGACAACCGCTTAAAGCTGCGGGTCCGCGCGCGCTGCGCTTATGCGATC
>Ga0137389_10000416_pt1 | contig 22959 bp, 18 predicted proteins | sample 15con2h14BmetaG_FD_104645 | JGI IMG/M metagenome (GOLD analysis project Ga0137389, IMG submission 104645) | Vadose zone soil microbial communities from Angelo Coast Range Reserve, California, USA - 15con2h1.4B metaG | ecosystem: Environmental > Terrestrial > Soil > Vadose zone > Saprolite...
GAACTTTCGACAAGGTGGTCTGGGACGACGAAGCGCTCAAGGGAAAGAATGGTGTTGCTTTCTCCTATCTCAGCAAGGACGGCGAAGAAGGCTTCCCGGGGAATCTGAAGATCAAGGTCACGTACACGCTCACGGATTCGAATGAACTGGTCATCAATTACGAAGCTACGACCGACAAAGCCACGCCGATCAATGTAAGCCAGCACAGTTATTTCAATCTTGCCGGCGAAGGTACGGGCGACATTCTTGGTCACGAACTTATGCTGAATGCGGATCGCTTTACTCCCGTGGACAAGAATTTGATCCCGACGGGCGAACTGCGTCCGGTCAAGGGAACGCCGCTGGACTTCACGACGCCGACCAGGATCGGAGCGCGGCTCGACGAGAATTATGAACAGCTCGTGCTCGGGAAGGGCTACGACCACAATTTCGTGATCAATCACAAGGGTAGCGGCATGGAGCCGGCCGCGCGCGCTTACGAGCCCGGTAGCGGCAGGGTTCTGGAGGTCTCGACGGACCAGCCGGGCGTGCAGTTCTACAGCGGCAATTTTCTGGATGGCACGGTCACCGGGAAGCAAGGACATGTCTACAAGCGGCGCTACGGATTCTGCCTGGAGACGCAGCACTTCCCGGATTCGCCCAATCATCCGGAATTCCCGTCGACGATCTTGAAGCCGGGCGAGACGTTTCACACTAAGACGGTATTCAAGTTCTCGACGAAGTAGGTACGTTGAGATTCGACAGTGCGTGGACAGCCGAGGCGGCTGTCTCTAAGTTTTTCTATTCGGTCTTCAACTCATCGAGCGGTGCCTTTTCCATCTGTTGGCAGTGCTCTGGCGTAAGCTTGGCGCCTTTTTCAGGGCGGAGAAGCACGAAGCGATCCGGTGCGGCAGCTGCTGTGGACCTCGATCGCGCATCTCCCTTCTCTCCGAAGCGGAAAGTAATCCCAAAGGAAATGCGGTAATTATCTTGCCAGCCGCTGAGCGTGGGAAACTGGCCTTGGGCAGGCGAGAAGTTGAGGTTGTCCCGGCTCAGTTTCGTGTGCAGCCAGTCAAACTGGAACACCCTGACTGAAATTACCGGGTTGTTCGTCCAGTCCAGCCCTCCCCCGACACCCCAAGCGAAGCCAGTTTCCCGGGCGACTGAGAGACTATCCTCGTAACAGATTGGGGGAAATCCCGAGCAGAACCAGTTCCCGGTAGGAACCGCGTAGTCACGGAATGCGACGCCGGCCAACCCGTGGGCAAACGGAGTCCAGCGCGAGCGGTTTCGTATCTTCAGCTCCGGGCCGAACAAGAACTGGAAAGAGTCCGCCTCCGCTTTCTTGCCATTGGTCCAGACTATGTTCGTGTTGTGAAACTGTGCTCCGAGATCGCCCACGACTTGCAGATAACGGGCAACGTTGTACCCAAGGTTGAACTGCAGTCCCGGTGAGTTGTGGCGGGTGGTTCCGTACTCGTTGTTGTAGAGGGAAAAGCCCACGTACCCTTCCGCCACCGGATAGGTTTGTGCACTGGCTGACGCAGCAGTGATCACTGTGCCGAACAGGCAAACTGCAACAGCCCGGAGAATGTTATGCATGACCTTCCCCCCTTTGTCTGAACAACTGACGGCATGATGACCGTCATGATCCACGGTAGCCGGCTTCATGATCTCGGCGATCCTAGTTCTCTATTCCCCTCATCTCACGCCCCCGGCGAATAACTTCCTCATGTACTGTCTTACTTGTTGCACGTCGCTCGACATGACGTATGCGTTGTATGTGCTGGATCCGGCCGGGAGGTCGGCCGACCGAATCACGTCCATTCGACTGTACGTTCCGTCGTTACAAGAGTGGCGGAGCAGGTTCAAGGCAGTAATCGAGCCGCCTTGCGAGACGTTCACTGCGTAGATTCCCATCGCGTACTGAGCGCTCTGGTCAGAGAGGATGATGCCACCGAAGCCAGGGAAGAATGGATGAGAGTCTTCGCAAGCGTCGGCGAGCGTAACTTCCTGGAGGTCATCGGTCTCCGCGTCGTAGGTCCAATACCGGTTGAACTCCGGGTTCACTAAGGTAATGGGGTGATAAAAGTCCACGGCCGAGAGCGGACCCGGTAGCCAGAGTGATGTAGTGTACTTTGCTACTGGACCCAAGCCGCGAAAATTCAGCCTCACCCGTTTACCGACAAGAGCGTCGATCCAGACTACCGGGTTTAAACATGGGTCCCCGCCCGGGTGTGCGAAAGAATTCGCCAGCGGAACCGCAGTCGTAGATTGAGTACTTCCCTCATTGACTGCCAGGGTGATGGGAGCATGGTTTTGGCAGTCGTCCACGTTTTCGTTGAGGAAGTCAGCATAGTTGTTCAGAAACAGGATGCTGTAGGATCCACTCGAAGCATCCACGTCGCTTAAAAACTGCTTTCCGTTCCAGGTCCAGCGCCGCAAGGCTCCGCCGTTAACGCGGTTTGATTCAATGCGCACACCGCCGGCGGTGAGAGCCAGCATGGACTCGGTCGTATTCCCGAAACGCGGATACCCGTAGACCCCAAGGCTCCGCCGGGTATAGTCCGGCAAACTTTCCATGGGCGAGACCAGCGCGTGATCCCCGGTGGTTTGGTTGAAACCATCGAGCAGCGGGGACAAGCCAGGCAACACTTGCCCTTTCCAAGGAAAGCCGTTCGGACCCTCGTTTACATACCCTGGAATCTCGGTCTTTGGGGAGTCTCGATGGTCCGGCCCATTGTTGTGGCGATATAGGGTGAGGGTCCCGGTCACCGCCCCAGAGGGAACATAGAACATCGGCCCTTCGCTGGGGCACGTTTCCGAGGTACAGCCTTCGGTGGCGGGATCGGTCGACGTCATTCGATCCGTGCCGTTGACATTGAGCCTGTAGAGCTTGTTCATGGTGACGGCGGTTTGAGCGGAGGTAAGGTGGCCCAGACCTACCACCAAAAGCACCAACATCCCGAGCCGGTGTGACTTATTGATAAGAAGCAATCGCTGTTTCATAGTCAGCCTCCAGAATTATTTTCAATTTCGACTGTTGTTCGCGTTCAGCACGCTTGATACTCACGCTCGCGGGGTGCCCGGGTTTACTTCTCCGACCGGTAGATCACCTCGTCACGCTTGCCAACTCTGCTTAAGGCGTAGCCGACTGCTGCCCCCGCGCCGGCTCCCGCTGCTCCTGCCGCGCCGATCTTGCCATTCGCCTTGGTGGCGTCATCAAACGCTCGGAAGCCAAGCAAAAAACCCGCACCCAGACCCGCCGCCGACACGCCGACGACCCATGCCGCGGTGTGTCTCGACTTGTGTCTTGTCACACTTTTTACGGACTCGAACGCGATTGGTTTGGGGCGTCCGGCCTCGTAGACGACAATCCTGCTGTCCTCGACGCGCAGAAGCTGGCCCGTCACCAGTCCATCCTGGGTGTCCACGGTGACCTGCTTGTTAATGTGCTTTCGGATATTGGAAAGGTCGCCAGAGCTCTGCGCGACCCCGCACGCAGCAGCAGCCAGCAGAAAAACCAGCGTGGACAGAACGATCACTGCAGTGCACGGTTTTGTTGAAATCTGTGAGTTCATGTTTCCTCCATTTCCGAAGTCCCCACTTTGGAAATCGGAACTGGACGCGGATATTCGAGCACTCACAGAAAAATGGCAATACACCGCCGCTCAACTGAAACTCAAGCCAATGTCAACAGCTAAGTTGTTGATTTTGATGCAGGTTTCGACAGCAAGTCACTTAGGGCATCGAGGAAACTCGAGGGTGTCTAGCGGGACGAACACGGGGTATCCTTCAGATCGAACAGCAGGAAGGAGGTAAGGGGCGAGATTACCATCAGGTCCTATCAGCGTGGTCGAATCACAGCTCTTAGGGAGGAGGCGAGGCCCCGTCTGTGCAGGCATTTGTTCCGAGTCCAGAAATCGGAACGGCAGTGGCCTGGTTTCGGAATAGGATACAGGCTACTGACTATCTCTCGCGCTCTTTAATCAGTCTTCAACTCTTGCAGTAACGCCTTTTCTACTTGCTGGCAGTGCTCTGGTGTAAGTTTGGCGGCCTCCGACGTCAGGTAGAAGGCGTCGATGGCCATCTGGCCTTCAGTGTCGATCAGCGCGATCTCGATGTTGCACTTCTGCGCGGAGAAGCAGGAGGCGATGCGGTGCAACAGGCGGGGACGATCCTGGGCAATGACTTGCACCAGCGTGCTGGTGGAAGAGCATGCGTCATCGAACTCGATTTTTGTTTCTACCTTTACCTTTGCTGCGGGGCTCTTTTCTCCGCGCTGGCGATCGCGCAGCATGCGGTCGAGGTCGGCTTCGCCGAGCAAAACTTCCGTGACGCTGCGCTTGAACCGATCCCACTCGGAGAGATTCAATTCCAGCGTGCGAAAGCGGTCGGTGAAGTAGAGAGTATCGACCACGGTTCCCGCGCCGTTGGAGAACGCGTTGGCTTTTACGATGTTCATTCCCCAGGCGGCGAGTACTCCGGCGAGCGTTGCGAACAGTGCGGGACGGTCCCTGGTGACCAGCGTCAGCTCGTACCAGTGGCGGCCGCGTTTCAGGTCAACCTGGACGGGGTCCTCGGCAAGTTCGTCGGCCATTTTGAGGTGTTGCATCACTTCTTCCGCGGAGTGCACGCGCAAATAGCGCTGCGGGAAGCCTTCTAGAAAGGCCTTGAATTTGCTGCTGGTAACGGAGGCAAGCGAGCGCAGCCGCGCCAGCTTTTCGTCATGAAGATCGCCGTGCACGCGCTGGTCGGCGCTGCGATTCAGGTAGTTCGCGGCGGAAATGTAGAGTTGCCAGACGTTTTCAGCCTTCCACGGGGTCAGGGCCTCGGGATTCACAGCCTTGATGTCGGCGTAAGTGAGCAGGCATAGCATCTTCAGCCGCTCGGGAGTGCCAACTTTTTCCGCGAAGGCGGCGACGGTCTCAGGATTGAAAATGTCGCGCCGCATCGCTGCCGACATCTCCAGGTGGCTGCCGATCAGGGATAGAACGATCGCACGTTCGCTGGGATCTACGTCGAGACGGTCCATGCAGCGGTTGGCGATTTCGAGGCTGCCCACGACGTGGTTGCTGCCGGGTACGCCTTTTCCCGTGTCATGCAAAAGCAGCGCGAGGTAGAGTAGTTCGGGATCTTCCAACTCGCCAAGCAATTCGGCGTAGCGCTGGTCCCACTCGGACTTTGACTGGCGCAGCCAGTGCAGGCTCTCGATGGCGAGGAAAGAATGTTCGTCGACGGTGAAGCGATGATAGAAATCGCGCACGACCAGCGAGTCGATCGGCTTCAATTCCGGCAGCAACAGGGTAAGCAGGTGCAGCGAGTGCATGGCTCGCAAGGCTTCAGCGGCGTGCGGCTGCAGCAGAGTTTCCTGCAGGTAGAGCCAGAGTTCGGCACCCCGTGGCGGAGTTGCCGCGAGCGCGGGCAATGCCTGCTCAATACGATATTCGGTGGTTGTACTCAGCTTCAGGCCATGATGGGCCATGAAGTGAAAAAGCCGCAGCAGGGCCTCGGGATCTTGCAGTGACGCAGATTGCTGCAGGTAGATGAGGCCATCGACGACCGAGAAGTCGGAGGTCGAAAGCCGCGAGCGCCAGCTCTGAAATTGGCGATAGACGGACGACCACGCCTCGGGAATTTCCTCTAAAAGCTGGGTTACGGTGCGCTGCACCGGGCGCGCGTGGCGGAAATAAACACGCATCCAGTCGGCAGCCGTGAGCTCGGGAGAATCGGGCACCCCAATCTTACGTTCCGCTGCGGCGTCCTGGGCTTCCCAGCTCAAGGTGTTGTCGTCGCGGCCGTGGCGGAAGTGCAGGAAGCAGCGCGTAGCCATCAGAAACTCGAGCGCGGATTCGAGTTGCTTGCGCACCGGAGCGCGGAGCGAACTGGCGTCAGGCCAGTCGTGCAGCTTGTCCATGGCCGAGATCAGCGCCAGCCAGCACGCCACGTTGTAGTCGCGCAGTCCGCCGGGAGTTTCCTTGAGGTTAGGTTCGAGATGAAAAACGGTGTGGCCGAACTTGCCATGCCGCGCGCGCGTGACCTCAGCTAGTCCCTGGATGAGCGGCTTCGACTCGCGCATGACCAGCTTAGGGATGACCTTGTCGTGGAGGCGCTTGAACAGATCGCGGTCCCCTGCCAGATAGCGGCAATCGAGCAGGGAGATGGTGAATTCGGTGTTGTTGGCGTCGAAGCGGTCGCATTCTGCAAGGGTGCGCGTCGCGGGACTCACTTTCAGACGAAGGTCCCAGAGTTCCTGCGAGAGGCGGCGCACAGAGTCCCTGGCGGCCTGCTCGCTGTCGCGGTCGGCAAAGAGGAAGAGCAGGTCCACATCGGAGTACGGGAACATCCAGCCCCGGCCGAATCCGCCGGTGGCCACGAGGGCAAAGTTGTGCGGCGCGTTTTCTTCGGGAGAGATCAGGTCCTGCCAGAGCCGTTTGATGATGTCTTCGATTAGCCGGGTGCGCTGAGCAACGGCGGCGCGACCGTCCCCGGAGGTTTCGAAGTCGCGCTGGATGCGCACCGACTCGTCCCCAAGGAAGCCTCGCAATTCGCCGATCAAGGTGGACGCTGCCGTCATGAAAGTAAGTCAGTACCCGAGTGCCACGAGTTACGGGGAGAGCTTTTCTACAGCTGCCTTTCAAACGCTCTTCAGTCGCGTCCCGCTGGAAAACTTAACCGGATCGTGCCGCTTTCGGCCCCAGCTACTGGATTTACTCCCTGACCGCATCGCCCGCCCAGGCCAGATCCTTCGCTCCGCCTAAAAACCGGCTACGCTCAGGATGGCGCCCCAGGAAACGTTTTCACGGCACAAGTGATGTTTCACAATCGCTCGCTGCTTCACAGAGCTCCTTCACCGCGTTCGTCGTTACGAATACGAATTGCCTCATCCACGCGGGAGAGGAATATCTTGCCGTCGCCGATTTTCCCGGTGCGCGCCGCACCAAGGATTGCCTGCACGGCTTTTTCCACGAGGGGATCCGGCAAAACGACCTCCAGCTTGGTCTTGGGAATTAGGTCCACACTGTATTCTCGACCGCGGTAGACCTCGGTGTGACCTTTCTGCCGTCCGTGGCCGCGGACCTCGATCACGGTCATGCCCTCGACTCCAACCTCCTGGAGTGCACTCTTCACGGCTTCGACCCTGGAGTTTTGAATGACTGCCTCGACCTTCGTCATGATTTTCTTCTCAAGTCCTGCTACGACTTTGCGCGTTTTACGTCAGCTCAGGCCGCCGGTCTCCACAGCGACGCTCAAGCTGACGCCCTCTCAATAATAGCCCTCTTCGCCGTGTTGAGAGAGATCCTTGGTTTCGGCGGTTTGTCGCTCGGGCTTGGCCAGATGGGCAGTAGCGTCGGGTGACGGGCTGGGTGCTGTAGCAGGCTTGCGCGCAAAGATATTGCGCCAGGGTCGAGGACGAACAAGGCGATTGCGAGCCAGGCAGTCAGCCATTTGCTCATCGACAATGGTACGTTGCTCCTGTGAGCCGAATTCACGTTCCCACAGAATTCACGAACCCTTACTTTACCGTCCGCGACAAGTTACCGGAAATTGAAACTATTTATCGTGCCTATCAGGTTTCGTTATTGCAAAGATGAGAGCTTGTTCCCGCTCGATTGAATCGGTGACAGCACGTCGAGAGTGCCAGCCGGATTGATGCCTGTTAATCCCGATCCAAGATCACAGCCGGGCATCCAGTTTGCTTTCGAAAACTTATAGTTGGACACCATAGCCCCTGTCTCAGTGTCGAACTCCGCGAATGATTGCTGGAAACTACCAGTAGGTTCAAAGGGCGCCATTCGGGCGATCAGGCGGTTGCCTATCAAGCGAGAGAAGTCCAGCGCTTGTCCACGCGGCACGGCGAGGGTAGTAATCCGAATCGCGGTCCCCTCCGGCGAAATAACCGCCAGCGCCGGGGTTGCTCCCTCTTTCACGACATACACGTCGCCATCCGCTCCAAGCATGGGCAAGGGAGTAGGAGACGGGATCCGCGACTTGCCCGAGACCGTGTTGAGGAAGAAGTCCGGCAGAGTCACGGAATGAAGCAACACGCCATCGCGAGAAAAGACTCCGGCGACTACCATCCACAGCGGGAGATCACCCAGCCGTACTTGATGGTTGTTGGTTCCGTAACTCAGAACGAAAAGTTCGCCCGACGGGAAAACCGCGAAGCGTACTCTAGAGGCCGCATTGACTTGCTTCTTATCAACAAAGTCGCCATTCTTGTCGTAGCGAACCAGCCAGACCTCCGGGTAGTCGGCGCGTCCACTTGGAGCGACTTGCCCATGTTCATCACGGAAGTAGTACTGCTTGAAAACCCGCCTGGCCATCAGGTAGGTCTCGCCGTTGGGCCCCGGCGCGAAATCCTCGATTGAGGTTCTTCCGAGGCCCGGAACCCGTTCTGCATCCACCACCGCCAAAAGAGTCCCATTCGCAGATAACCTCGCGATAATTGGTGCGGCTCTCTCTGTGCCGAATGATTGCGGCAGTAGAAACGTACCGTCCTGTCCGCATCCCATGGGAAACGCATCTGAACCCTCCTGAGCGGGCCTCAAAGCCACAGTCTATCCTAGTTGCAGATTACTTGCTTGGGCCCTTCTGTTCCTCCGCCGCCGGAATCAGGAATCGACAGTTATTCTTTCGCGACCTCTGCGGCCGTTCTCCGCGTTCTCTGCGATTATGGTTTGATGCCAACCCAAAAAAGTGTGAGGCCACTCACGACTCAGGGCCGGTTGCCGTACACAAACTTTCCCGAAGCCTGTGCCACGACGAAGCGGTTGGGCAGAAGCGCATCCACTCTTTCCTTCTGGTGAGGCGGCACAAAGAGAAACACCCGGCTTTCGCCAGCCCATTGCGATTGCAGGTCTGCATCAGTCAAGTAAATCTTCGGAGCGTCGGGAAAGGTAGAACCGAACCACATCGAGGTCGTGCGCCCTTCGACCAGTTGGATCGGGCGCTGCAGGTAGAAGAGAAGGGATGAACCGAAGGCCTGATCTCCATAGATCATGACCTTGTCGGCTGGCTGCGCCCGTGCTGCAATCTCGCGAGCAAGGTCTTTGGACGACAAGTAAGGTCCGAACCGGCCCAAAGCGATGTGCGCAGCGATCAGAAAAGTCGCCATACCCAAAGCGAGTACAGATGTCGCCAAATAGAGCCTTCGCCGAAGCCTCAGCAAGAACGAAGCCGATGGGGCCAGAGCCAACGTGATCGCGGCCAGCACCGCGGGCAGGCGCAACGCGGCGAACGAGGCATAGCTCAAGTCCAGCATGTGGGAAGTCGAGAGCGTGTCTTCCGCGATGTTGTGCTTGGCCAGCACGGTTCCGATGTCCGGCTCAAACGGCAGATTGCGAGACTGCCACAACGTCGCGAATAACATAGCGCTGGCTGCGATTCCGACCGCGGCCAGCATTGCCGACGAGGCACGCAGCCAACCACCACGAACTCCGCGGCTGCACTCAGTCCATTCCCAGCGAGCGATTCCGTCGGCAATCAAAAGCAGGAGTGGCAGGTAAGCGGGGAACGTGTAGTACTCCTGGTTGGTCGAGATCGCAAAGAAAATGAGGACAGTGACCGCGAGAATCCAACACAGTAAGCGCGTGTGAGAGGCGAAGGTGGCTTGCGTCCTTCCATTCGTATCCTGACTGTTTGCGATCCGCTTCGTTCGCGAGACTCGATATTCGTCGATGGCCGTACGAACCGTTGCTGGCAGATACAAACTCCACGGAAACAGCCACACCAGATGCAGCGACCAGTAAAGCGCCCAGGGTAACTTGTTGTAGTCCCGCGGATACCGCTTCCCCAGGAACCGCAAAAAATGTTCGTTGACGAAATAGAACCAGAAAAAGCCGTGATTGCGGACTCCTGCGAGAATGTGCCATGGTGCGGCAATCGCCAGAAACAGAACGACTCCTGACAGCAGCCGGAACTCACGCCAGCGGCGCCATTCGCCGGTGAGGATGAGATAGAGAAATGCTACTGCCCCGGTGAATAGGAGGGCGATCAGTCCCTTGGTCAAAACCCCGAGGGCCGCACATGCGTATGCGGCATACCAGCGCCATGTTGGCTCGCCCGGTTCCAAGGTGGTGAGGAAGAAATACAGTGACGACGCAATCAGCAAGCTGAGCAAGACGTCAGGAATCAAGATGCGGGTAAACAGATACACTCCGGCGCAGGTGTACACGAAGGCCGCGGCATAGATTCCGGTCCGCTCGCCGAACGCCCGCCGCCCCCATCGCATCGCCAGTAACCCCAGCAGCAGGACCGACAGCGCCATGGGCAGCCGAGTGGCAAATTCATTCACTCCAAAGATGCGATAGCTGAAGGCCACCAGCCAGTACGGCAGAGGGGCTTTCTCCAGGTAGCGGATGCCATTGATGTGCAGAGTGACATAGTCGCCGCTGACAAACATTTCGCGCGCGGCTTCGGCATGTGTGCTGTCGGCATCGTCGAGTAGGGCGGGGGAAAAAAGTGATCCGCCGTACACGGCGACGAACAGAAGCGTCAAAACAAGGTAAGAAAGACCGCGCCTCGGTGCCGGCACGCGATCCTGAAGGCCCGAGTTGGAGAGAAATGTTGGAGTAGCGCTCAATGCGAAACCCTATCCAGTTTACAGAGGAAAAGCGGTGAGGCAAGCGGCCGCACGATTACGGCAAAAATCAGTAACCACCAAGGACACGAAGTTACACGAAGGACAACGACGATGAAAAGTAATGTTGCCCGGGCTCCGATTTCGTGTCGATCTTCTTCCCATGCCGAATGAAGAACTGCCGCTTGTCCATTCCCGCGGGCACGGCCACATCGAAGAATCCCACCATCATCTCGTCCGATGTCTGGTCGCCCCAGGTCACTGTCCTGTCCGGATCAGGATTGTGCGGATTATTTTTCGAATTGTCATACCACGCGATCGCTCGGAGCTTCGTACCGCCCTTTAGCGCGCGCGGTTCAGCCAGTTTGTAGCTTAACTGCCAATGGAAGTGGTAATTCACGCGCAGCAGCGTTTCCACGCTGCCGTCGTCGTGGACAATGTCGTACTCGAAGCATTTGCCCCTCAGATGCATGTGGGGAAAAAGGCTCATCAGCGTGGCGTCGTTAGGCAGCGTTCCTTGCACCTCCACCCGGAAATCGTCCGCACCGGGAGGGATCAGCAGAGCGTGATTGTTCAGTTGGAGCGTGATCACGCGCTGCTTCGGTGGAGTTTTGGCAAAGACCAGGCCAATGCCGGTTTGGTCTTTCGCCTCCTTGCCATTGGTCGTGTAGTGCATCTGGAAAACAAGATCGGAGCCCGCTGGAACAAACTTTGCCATGCCCTTCGGCCATTGATCGGGGGCGCTACCCGGTGCGTACACCAGGAGCAGGTCGCTGGTGGTTTCGTGGGCCTGGCGGCGCTCCTCCGGGTCGGTCAGCGATGACGCAGTGAAAGGCCTCCCCACCGGCGCGTGCCGGAGCCATTGCCAGTCGGGAGGACGAATGTAGACCACGGCATGGTGCACGTGCGCTGCGCTCGAGGGCCGCAGTTCGGACATCTGCACCCAGCGGTCTTCGACGAAGTGCGTAGGGACGATCTCGTAGGTGTATTCGATTTCGCCGTGCGCAGGAATCTCAACTGGGACGGGCATTTTCACGACGACATCCGGTTCAGGAATGTTCCAGCCGTCGGTCCATTTTGGCGGAACAGGCGCATCGTGGGCATCTCCAGCGGGAGCGCCAACCGCCGCCCACTGCGAGATCGTCGCAATCTGTTGCTCCGTGAGCGATGCATCGTTGGCAAAGTGCCCGTAGCGCGGATCGGCGAACCACGGCGGCATCATTTTCATCTCGACTGTATGTGCTATTTGCGACGCCCAAGGCCGCGCCTGCTCGTAGGTCACCAGCGGCATGGGAGCGATTTCGCTGGGGCGATGGCAGCTTTGACAATGGTTTTGCAGGATGGGGAGTATGTCTTTGTAGAAAGTGGGAGGAGAAGAAGTGGTTGATATTTTCTCTTGGGAAGCGGCAGCGAGAAGAATGGTGAGTCCAGCCAAAGCCGCGAGGCTTAACGCTTTCGACCGCATCTCAGAATTCTACAGGGGGCTGTGCACCGCAGGCCTTGAGCGGGCGGGGTGCCCGCTCCACCACTCACACAAGCGCATTCCAAAAATGCTACAGTTGGCAGTTCATGTCTGCGCCCAATTCCATCTTTGTGCGTGCGTGCAAATCCCAGCCGGTGGAGCGCACTCCGGTGTGGTTCATGCGTCAGGCGGGACGCTACATGGCCGAATACCGTGCAGTGCGCAAGCAGCATTCGCTGCTCGAAATCTGCAAGAAGCCGTCGCTTGCCGCGGAGGTCACGATTACCGCCGCCGAGGCCTTGGGTGTCGACGCCGCGATCATCTTCGCCGACCTCTTGCTGCCGCTCGAAGTCATGGGGCTGCCATTTCACTTCTCGGCGGGGGAAGGTCCCGTCATCGAGAAGCCGATTCGCACTAGGGAAGACATCGCTAATTTGCGAACCGACCGCGCCGCCGAACTGGGCTATGTGTCCGAAGCTGTGGCCTTGGTGGCGAAGCACTTTGGCGACCGGTTGCCGGTGATCGGATTCTGCGGTGCGCCCTTCACGCTGGCGAGCTACATGATCGAAGGGGGTGGCTCGCGCAACTACGTTCATGCCAAGAAGATGATGTACAACTCACCAGCGGAGTGGGATCAGTTGATGCGCAAGCTGGTGGCGGTGACGGCCGAGTACTCGGCGGCGCAGGTTCGTGCGGGGGCTGATGCGATCCAGGTTTTCGACAGCTGGGTCGGATGTTTGAGTGTGGACGACTATCGCCGGTATGTCCTGGCGCATGCCACCGACCTGGTGAAGCGTTTGCAGAAGAGCAATGTGCCTGTGATTTATTTCGGCACCGACAGCGCCACGCTGCTGCCCGCGATGAAAGAAACGGCGGCCGAGGTGATCGGCCTCGACTGGCGGATTCCGCTCGATGAAGGGTGGCGCAGCCTCGGACATGGTTGCGCTGTACAGGGCAATCTTGATCCGGTGCTGCTGTTCGCCGAGTGGAAGGAAATCAAGTCACGCGCTGAGGATATTTTGCGCCGCGCCGGCCGACGCCATGGACACATCTTCAATCTGGGACACGGCATCCTGCCCGAGACTCCGGTCGAGAACGTGAAAAACCTCGCTCGGTTTGTGCAGGAGGAGTCTGCAAAAGCGGCTTCGGGCTCCGGGCTTCGGGCTTCGGCGGACCCCAAGCCCAAGGCTGGAAGCCGTTCCTGATGAGACGTATTGCGATCATCGGCGGGGGGATCTCAGGACTGTCCGCCGCCTACGCGCTCGAAGAGCACCGCCGCAAGACGGGCACGGCTCTCGAATACACCCTGTACGAATCTTCCTCGCAGCTGGGCGGAGTCCTCCGCACCGAACCGATCGATGGCTGCATCGTCGAGGCCGGTCCTGATTCTTTCATCACCGAGAAGCCCTGGGCCGCGGACCTGTGTAGAAGTCTCGGCCTCGACGACCAACTTATTGGCTCGAACGATGCGGATCGCAAGACTTACATTCTGGTTCGCGGGCGGCTGATCGCCATGCCGGACGGCTTGATGTTCATGGTGCCGACGAAAACCCTTCCGACTGGATTGTCTCCGCTATTCTCGTGGAAGACGAAGCTGCGCATGGGCCTCGAATTGTTTCATCCGCCGCGTGCGGTTGATGGGGACGAGAGCGTGGCCGCGTTCGTCGAGCGTCACTACGGCGCGGAGATGGTCGATCGCCTCGCCGACCCACTACTCTCCGGCGTGTATGGCGGCGAAGCGGCCTCACTCAGCGTGCGTGCCGTGCTGCCGCGCTTTGCCGAGATGGAGCGAAGCCATGGCAGTCTGGGTCGCGCCATGCTGGCCGCGCGCAAGAAAATGTCGAAGGCTGCGAAGAATCCAGCGCCTCCGTTGTTCACTTCGCTAAAGAATGGCATGCAGCATATGGCGGAGGCGGTCGTGTCGCGCCTTTCGCCGACATCTCTGCAGACCAAAGCGTTGGTGCAGGCCGTTCAACCTGAAGCGGGCGGATGGGTGGTCTCGGCGGGCATGCAGTCGGACCACTTCGATGCGATCATTCTGGCCGTGCCTACGCACAGCGCGGCGCAACTGCTTTCGATCTGCAGCCCGGAGCTTTCCGCGGAACTTGCGGCGATTCGATACACTTCATCGATTACCGTCGGCTTGGGATTCGATCGCGAGGTCCGCCAATCGCTCCCTCCGGGATTCGGATTTCTCGTGCCCCGCAGCGAGGGTAAGCAGATGCTGGCGGCAACCTTCGTTCACAACAAATTTCCGCATCGTGCGCCGGCAGATCGCGCGCTGCTGCGTTGCTTTTTTGCGGGGAAGAGCGCGGAGAGCGTGTGGCAACTCTCTGACAATCAGATTGTCGGGATCATTCGCAACGAACTGCAGCAGATTCTCGGGCTACATGCCGAGCCGCTGTTCGCGCGGGTCTACAGGTGGAAGGCGGCGATGGCGCAATACGGTGTGGGCCACCTCGATCGCCTGGATCGCATTGAGCGCCTGCGTCAGAAGTTACCGGGACTTGCGCTGGCGGGAAACGGGTATCGCGGAATCGGAGTACCAGATTGCGTCCGCTCCGGGCGCGACGCCGCCAGAGAACTGGCACCCACTCAGTGAATGGGACTTCGCTGGTTCAGCGACTTTCGCAAGGGCACGGGCTCCGTAGCCCACGCAGGCCATTCACGATTCCTGCTCGACCTAACCTTCGTAATTTTCTTTCAAAGCGACGACAAGTTCTAATAGAATCACGCGCTCCCCTGGAATTACACATGAATAATCTGGTCTTGGGCCTTCTTGTGCAAGTGTTTCTGGCATTCGGAGTGGCCGGACTTCTCTGGCCGGACAAACTAATGCCGCTTTTTGGTATATTGCTGTTCCCTTGGCGCGCAAGCGAGCGCCTGATTCGCGCCCACGGCATTGTCGGATCGGAGCCTACCTGTTAGTTCTCGGCAAACTGCTAGTCTTTGGTCATTGAGCTCGATGGTCGTTTGAGATCGACGAGCAGGCTCCTTTTTGGTAGTGGAGCATGACTATGCTGATGCAGTGCCTATTCGCAGTTTGCATACTGGCAATCGTGATCGTCGGCCTCTCGTCATGACGCAGGTGATCAGCCTCGAAGAAATGGGCAATAGGATTTGGCGAGCTTTCCTGACGGTTCTCGTTCGTGCTCATCGCGATCTGCGTCCTGAAAGGGGACCTGCTACCGATATTGATTTACTGGCTTGTAAGGTTGAAACAGACGCTTTGGTGGATCGAAGGGCAGCGGTCGCCCGCGGGTTCACCCAGGGTCCACTATCCCGCTGATAGGAAATGGGATGGCAACTTCCGCAAAATTCGCGCCTGTTAGTTCGTGGTACTCGGTCTCCGGAACCCGAGCGGTCAATTCCTTCCTACTCCCGCGGAGGAGATAATTTCAGCGCGAACCTTTGCCTGGAGCGACTTGCGCATGGATGTGTGGAGCAAAGCGACCTTGAAGTCCCTCCTGCCGGGCGGCACATTGCTGTTTGTGGTCGCGATGCTGTTGGAGACGGGGTGGGTTACGCTCGCGCTGCCGACGCTTATCCTTGTGTATTACGCGTCTCTCGTGACTGGCTTGTTGCTAGCCTGGAGGTTTCACTCCAGCCGGGTCTTCTTCGCGCTCGTCGTGCTGATGCTCGGTCACCAGGCTCTTGCCGTCTTCTCACCTGGAAGATCCTCGCCTGCTGCCTTCGATCAATCCGCGCAATCAGCGGTTGCCGTCCTTTTGCCGCTGAACTTTGTTCTGCTCTCGCTCGACCAGGAGCGAGGCTTCACCATGTCCGGCGTAACTGCCAGAAGTACCTTCCTGTTCGTGCAGATGATAGTGGTTACTGTCGTCGGTCACGTCAGCAGCGCATCCGTAACGGCGCACCGCGCACACTATCCCGCAGCCTCAGTTCCGTTACCCGGATATGTCTGGTTTGCATTTGGAGCGGCGGCAGTCATTCTGGTGACGCGCTTCTTACTGTTTCGCAAACCGGTGGAAAGCGCTTTGTTCTGGTCTTTGGGAGCATTCTTTCTGGCGATTCATTTTGGAGGCACGGGTCGAGTCTCGACCGCTTATTTTGGGGTATCGGCATTCATTCTCGCGGTCTCTATCATTGAGACCTCCTACATTCTTGCCTACCATGACGAATTGACCACTCTGCCTTCACGCCGCGCATTCAATGACGCACTATTACGTCTGCAGGCTCCTTATTCGATTGCCATCGTCGACATCGATCACTTCAAGAACTTCAACGACACCTACGGGCACGACACTGGAGACGAGGTTCTGCGTCTGGTCGCGTCCAAGTTGGCGCGGGTCACCGGCGGCGGCGAGGTGTACCGCTGCGGAGGAGAAGAATTCGCCATCGTATTCTCTGGTGGGACCACCGCCGAGGTGGCAGACCATCTCGAGCAGTTGCGGGCGACGATCGAAGTCTCCTCGTTCCGCATGCGAGGAAATGATCGCCGGGAAACGCCGCGAGGTCCCGACCGCCGAAACCAGCGTACCCGCGGACGAACCTTGCCGGGACACGCAATTCGCAAGCTTGCGCAGTCGCCTCCGAACGACCGCACTTCGCTTTCCGTGACCGTCAGCATCGGGGTAGCTACGTCAGCCGGGGAGAATGCCGATGCCGAGGCGGTGGTTCGTGCTGCCGACAAAGCCTTGTACCGAGCCAAGGCGGCGGGCAGAAACCGCGTGGAGACTGCAAACCGTTCCCGCCGCCGCAATCGAGTCAAGGCTGCCGGGATCGCCTGAACGTGCTTTCCGCGACAGAATTAACAGGAACCAGAAGTGTAAATAGGATGAGTGCTGGTGAAGCGGGAGTAACGTCCCGCCCGAACCGCCACTTTAGGGCGGGACCTGTGACGGTTCGGAGCTGGTACGTTGTCGCAAGCACCGCAGGCCGTGCGGTCAGCCCGCAGTAGTAGGTGGGATAGGGCGCTTCCGGCCAGTGCCCGCGCAGACGGTACACTTCGTGCGGATAAACGCGACGCCGTCCGACTTACCGTTCAAGTCTACCGGCTTCGCGACATATCCCGTACCGCCGCAATTCGGACAGTCGTCCGGGCTCACTCCTGATCCCCCCAAGTTGAACAGATTCTCCATGAGGAAAGGAAAAGATTTGCACCAAACTTGTTCCCGTTACGAATCACGAACAGAGTTTTGAGGCGAACAGATACTACGAGCGGGATGCGACAAGCTGCTGCTTGCGTTCTTGAGGTGCAGATTCGATGCGAGAGAGAGTCAGACTGACCACTACGGCCTTCGAGGTCGGGGTATTGCTCCGTAGGGCTACGCTTCCGATCGGCACCAGCACGTTTGCCTCTGGGAAGTAGGTTGCCACGCAATTTCGCGGAATGTCGTAGGGCACAGCAACGAATTGAACCGCTTTGCGCAGTTCCTCGTCGCCACCTGTATCTCGAAAGTGACTCGTTATATCCAGCCGATCGCCCTGCTTCCAGCCGCGTTCCCGCAGGTCCTCCGGATTCATCAGAACAACCCTCCGACCGTGGAAGATACCCCGATACCGATCGTCAAGCCCGTAAATCGTAGTGTTGTACTGGTCGTGGCTACGCAAGGTGGTCATCAAGAACTGGCCAGGAGCAACCTGAATGGGTTCCATTTTCGAGACGGTGAAGTGCGCTCTGCCCGTCGGCGTTTTGTACACATCGTCCCTGGCCGAATTCGGCAGATAGAATCCGGCCTTGCTTCGAACCTTGCGATTCATCTCGTCACAACCCGGCACAACCTTTGCGATCAGGTCGCGGATGCGATCGTAGTCCTCAACGAGATCTACCCAATCCAATTTCGTACGACTCCCCAGCGTCAACACCGCAAGCTGCGCCACGATCGCCGGTTCACTCAGCAAGTGCTCGGATGGTGGTTCCAGATTACCTCGCGAAGTGTGCACGATGCCCATAGAGTTCTCAACACTCACGAACTGAGGACCTGTCGCCTGCAGATCCCGGTCGGTGCGGCCGAGGCAAGGCAGGATCAACGCCTGCCGCCCAGTAATCACGTGTGCCCGGTTCAACTTAGTGGAAACGTGCACCGTCAGGCTGCACCGAGACAGGGCCTCCGCTGTGAATTCGGTGTCGGGTGTCGCGGAAAGAAAATTCCCGCCCATGGCGAAGAACACTTTCGCTTCTCCGCGATGCATGGCTTTGATTGCATCCACCACGTCCCACCCATGCTTTCTTGGTGGCTCAAACCCGAACGTTTCCCCCAGTTTGTCGAGGAAAGCGTCCGGCATTTTCTCCGAGATCCCCATGGTGCGATCGCCCTGAACATTGGAGTGTCCACGCACCGGGCAAACGCCCGCGCCCGGCCGCCCGATGTGCCCTCCCAACAGCATTAGGTTGACGATTTCCTGGATGGTCGCGACCGCATGGCGCTGTTGGGTCAGTCCCATGGCCCAGCACGTAATCATTGCTTTCGAGCGCAATACCACGTCGGCAATCTCTCGAATCTGGGCGCGAGGGATTCCGCTCTGCTCGACGATCTCCTCCCAGGACACTGCAGAGACTACGCTTCGAAATTGCTCAAAGCCGTGGGTCTTCGTGGCGATGAAAGCCTGGTTGATTACCTGTCCGGGCCTACGCGCCTCTTCCTCGAGAATCTCCTTGCACAATCCCTTGAGAAAGGCGAGGTCTCCGCTCAAACGCACTTGGACGAAGTGCTTGGCGATTTTCGTGCCCGGACCGAAGAGATGCAGCACGTCCTTGGGATGTTTGAAACGGTTTAACCCAACCTCTGCCAGCGGATTCACGCTGACGATGGTCGCCCCGCGCCGGACGGCTTTTTGCAGAGTGGAGAGCATCCGCGGGTGGTTGGTCCCTGGATTCTGCCCAATAATAAGGATAGTGTCGGCTAGTTCGAAGTCCTCGAGTTTGACTGTGCCTTTGCCGACGCCAATCACTTCTTTCAGCGCAGTGCCGGAGGACTCATGGCACATGTTCGAGCAGTCGGGAAGGTTATTCGTGCCGAACTGACGCACAAACAGCTGATAAAGAAACGCGGCCTCATTGCTGGTGCGGCCGGAGGTATAGAAGATGGCCTGGTCAGGAGTGTCCAGGGAATTGAGTTCGCGCGCGATCATCGCGAATGCGTCCTTCCAGGAGATCTGCTGGTAATGCTCGCTCCCGGTGCGGAGGACCATGGGATGCGTCAGTCGCCCCTGGTGGCCGAGCCAATAGTCCGACTGCCGCGATAGCTCCGCAACACTCCACTTGCGAAAAAAGTCAGTCGTGACCCGCTGCGACGTAGCCTCTTCGGCGATCGCCTTGACTCCGTTTTCGCAGAACTCATTCAGGGAACGATGCTCGTCGGGATCGGGCCAGGCGCATCCCGGGCAATCCGTGCCCTCAAATTGATTGAGGCGAGAGAGGGCTGCCACTCCACGCACGATCCCGGGTTCTCTTAGCGTAACTTCGACTGACTTGAGGACAGACTTAACGCCGGCGGCTACCTTCGCGGGCTTTTCGATAGAGATCGAGTCAGTGTCAACGGGCGTCTGTGAGTTCCGACTCGCAGGATCTTTGAAATCCTCACCACTTCGGCAAGAAGAGTTCCTCAAATCTCCAGTCTTTCTTCCACCCGTGTTGGGAACCTTCGAAGGCATCTTCACGAAACAAGTTTACGATACTCGTCGCGTGCGTACATTTAGCTCGATCGCCGGTGCTAAGATGCTTGCGCTTCTGTTGCACCAAACGTAAATGGAGAGCTAAAGATGAACGCGCTTTCGGGGAAAGTGGCCCTGATTACGGGCGGCGCTGCGGGCATTGGGCGGGCCACAGCTCTGTTACTAGCCCGCGAAGGTGCGGCCGTGGCCATTGCCGATATGAATGGCGAGGCTGGACAGTCCGTCGTTGCCGAAATCATGAAAGCCGGTGGACGCGCCATCTTCGAACGTGTGGATGTGACGCGGGTCGCGGATTGCAAGCGCGTCGCTCAGCGCACGATTGGCGAGTTCGGCAGGATTGATATTCTGTTCAACAACGCGGGCATCATTCGCCGAGCCACTATTCTCGACCTGAGCGAAGAAGACTGGGATCGGGTGATGGCAGTCAATGTAAAGGCTATCTATCTGCTGTCGCGAGAGGTAATTCCGCTCATGCAGAAGCAGAGCAGCGGTTCTATTATCAATACCGCGTCGGGATGGGGGCTGTCAGGAGGAGTAAAGGCCGCGGTATATTGCGCTTCCAAGGGCGCAGTCGTGCTGCTGACCAAGGCCATGGCCGTGGATCACGGGCCACAGAACATTCGCGTGAACTGTATCTGCCCGGGCGACACCGATACTGGCATGCTGCGTAACGAAGCGCAGCAGCTTGGAGAACCGAGCGATCGTTTCCTTTCCGATGCGGCAAAGCGACCGTTGGGCCGCGTGGGATCGCCAGAGGAGATCGCCCAAGCTGTGCTCTACCTGGCTAGCGACGCGTCTTCATTCGTAACGGGGACTGCGCTGGTCATAGACGGAGGCGGGCTGGCCGGATCGGTCTGACATCAGCTGGGCGTGTATATCCTTCTGCTGATTCGTTAGAGGGATGAGAATGATCACGAAGACGGATAACCGGCAGCGTTCGCGCGAATGGTATATGCGCGCTCAACAGTCGTTGGTTGAAGGCGTCAACTCGCCTTCCCGCGGGGCCGCCGTGTACTCATCCGGACCGATCGTGCTCGAACGCGGGCGCGGATCACACGTCTGGGATCTGGACGGGAACGAATACGTGGATTTCATGATGTCGTTCGGCGCGTTGATCCAGGGACATGCACATCCAAAGATTGTGGAAGTTGTTTCACAGACGATCGCCGAAGGCTCACATTTCGCTGCGGCCACATCGGCGGAGACGGAAGCCGCTGAGCGCTTCCAGCGTATGGTTCCCACGGCCGAAGCAGTCCGATTCACCAACAGCGGAAGCGAAGCGACGATGCTGGCGTTGCGCCTGGCGCGCGCGCACACCGGGCGCACCAAATTTCTCAAATTCGAAGGCCACTATCATGGCTGGTACGACCCATATTGTTTGAATGGGCACAGCCATCCCGCCAATCAGCTTGGGCCGAAGGAGAATCCGACGGGCCTTCCCGATTCTGAAGGTATTCCTCCATCTGTGTTTGATGATGTCGTCTTAGCGCCGTGGAACGACGTCGAGGTGCTGGAAAGCATTCTTCGGCGTCACGGTCTCGAACTCGCAGCGGTCATTACTGAGCCGATCATGGCCAACATGGGCTGCATCCTGCCTCGCGACGGCTATCTGCAACGACTTTGCGATCTCGCGCATCAGTATGGGGCGCTCTTCATCCTCGATGAAGTCGTGACGGGGTTTCGTTATGCTCCGGGCGGATGCCAGCAATATTACGGTGTGAAGCCCGATCTCAGTACGTTTGGGAAGGCGTTAGGGGCAGGATTTCCAATCGGCGCGGTCTCAGGGCCAAGAGCCATTCTTGATCGCATGCGCTGGGGTAGCGGCATGGTGCTGCACTACGGAACATTCAATGGGCACCGGCTAACCATGCGCGTGGTTGCGGCAAATCTAGACTTGCTCTCGGCAAACAATGCGGCGGTGTACAAACAAATCTTCGCGATAGGCGATTCTGCGATCGGCGGTTTGAAGGAAGTATTCGAGAGGAGAAATATCGGGGCCATTGTGCAGGGCTTTGGGCCGATGTTTCAGATCTACTTCACGAGTCGCGATGTCATCCACGACTACCGCGATTACTGCCAGTATGCTGACACGGCGAAGTATTCCCGCTTCGCCCATGCGTTGCTGAATCGCGGGATTTACATGACGCCCTCTAACGGCTTGCACTGGATTATTTCTACCGCCCATACGCCGCTCGATGTGGAGGCGCTCCTGAGTGCGGTTGACGATGCTTGCGTGGAGATCACATGAGTACCGTCGTTTTCCTGGGGGGTGGGCGGATCACTTCCGCTATGCTGGCCGGCCTCCGTCTGGGCAGGATTAACGACCGCCTTCTGGTACACGACCGCAACCCTGCAAAACTGCGCCGGCTTAAAAAAAGTTACAGCGTGGCGATTGAGCCCAATCTGCAGCGTGCCGTGGCAGAGGCTGACCTGTTGATTGTTGCCGTGAGGCCGGATTCAGTTCGAGAACTGCTGCAAGCCCTCGGCAAGGTCAAACGACCTTTACTGGCGGTTAGTCTGGCGGCAGGAGTTCCGCTGCGAAGATTGAAGGCCGCGTTCGACGCTCCGGTGCGGTGGGCGCGGGCCATGCCGAGTCCGGCCTGCCGTAGTGGACGCGGCTTGACGGCTCTAACATTTTCGCGTGAAGTTTTGCCTCGGGAGCGCAAGCGAGTCCGGGAATTCTTCTCCCGCTTCGGGCAAGTACTCGATATTCCCGAACACAAGTTCGATGCCTTCACCGTAGTGTTCTCACCGAGCCATGGCATTCACGCTCTAGCCACTCTCGCTGCGGCCGCAGAGCGCATTGGGCTCGATCGCAAGACCGCGCTGCTGGCGAGCGCTCACGCGCTAGCGGATAGCATTAGCGCCTGGCGAGAAGGCGAGCAATCGCTCCCGTCAATGCTTGAGGAAGCGGCTACTCCAGGAGGGATCGCCGCCACCACAATGACAGGCATGGATGCCGCCGGATATCGCCGTGCAGTGCAGCGGGGAGTGCTGGATGGCTTACGCCGCGCTCGGGCCAACGCCCGATAGTGGTTCTGAAATAGGGCCAGACGTATTGCTCTTTGTTGCTATATTCTTGTGGCCCAGAGACGAGGTTCCTTCTCATCTTCCTTCTTTTTTCTGGAAACGGACGAAACAGGCGCATAACCTATCGTGATGTGGTGAGGAGATAGAGATGTCGATGCGAATTGGCCGTCGTGAATTTCTGCTCAAAGCGGGCGCAATAGCAGGCGCCATAACTGCCTCCCCTGCAATCAATGTCCTTGCGCACGAGCCGGAAGCCGGGGCGATGGATCCC
>Ga0137389_10000431_pt1 | contig 22796 bp, 15 predicted proteins | sample 15con2h14BmetaG_FD_104645 | JGI IMG/M metagenome (GOLD analysis project Ga0137389, IMG submission 104645) | Vadose zone soil microbial communities from Angelo Coast Range Reserve, California, USA - 15con2h1.4B metaG | ecosystem: Environmental > Terrestrial > Soil > Vadose zone > Saprolite...
ATGAACGTGCTCGTCATCGGCGCGAAGTAGCCCGGTACGAAGACGTAAAGGCCAAGACCGAGAAGGATTGGCAGGCCGGTGATGATAGTGGCAGAGGCTCGCGACTGAGCCGTGAGCACGCTCATGTCGCGCTTGGTCTGGATTCGGTCCCGAAGAGTGTCCGAGATGTTGTCGAGCACCTCGGCGAGGTTGCCTCCGACCCTGGTGTGCAGAAGGATCGCGGTGACGATGAACTCCAGGTCCGCGCTGTTGATCCGCAGGAGCAGTGCGCTGAGCGCATCCTCCACCGAGGTGCCGAGCGTGATCTCGGTGGCCACCCGCTCGAACTCTGTGGAGACCGGCGGCTGTGACTTGGTGGCGACGGTCTCGAGTGCTCGGTCGATCGCGTAACCGGTCTTGAGGGAGTTGGAAAGCAGCTGCAGCATCCCGCCCAGCTGTTCGTTGAACATGTCCTGGCGGCGCCGCTGCAGGTAGTTGATGACCAGGGGTGGGATCACGAAGCCCAGTGCAGCGATCACGATCGGACCGATGGAGATGCCGAAGCGGAACAGGCCTATCAACGCTCCCAGCGCCACGGCCCCTATGCGGAGCAGGAGGTACTCCGCCGGCGTGATGTTGAGTCCCGCGCGCGCGAGGTCTTCGGTCAACGTGGGACGGCCGCGGACGCTCCGCCTCTGGCTCAGGTTCTCGGCCGCCGGGCGCAGGAGCCTTTCCACGAGCTCCCTTGGCGTCGCCCGAGGAGCGGGCTGGATGTCGTCAGCGCGAGTGCGCTCCTTGCGGATGCGGTCCAGGCTCCAGAAGAACACGGCGATTGCCGCAGCCATGGGCAGTGCGACGGCCAGCAGGCTGGTGAGGTCCATTTCCTAAGGCCCTAGAAGAGGGTCGGGTAGGCCTTCTGGATGGTCTGCAGCGTTACCCCTTTGGCCGCATCGATGCTGGGGCAGCCCGGATCCTTGGCCTGGTTGTCGGGTGACAGGTAGTCATGGAACGACTCGAGCGAGTACTTCATCGACGCGTACTGCAGGAACCACGTGATGACCTCGGCCTGGCATTGGGTCACAACCACGGTCAGGCTCGTGGCGCCCGACGACGTGCCGCTCGAGCCGTTGGTACCGACACGGATGACGTGCAGGTTGGTGAAGATCGTCATCGAGGCAGTCCTGCCGCTTGCAGACACGGTCGCGATCACCGAGATGTAATCGCCCGGTTGGATGTAGCCGGCTACGCCCTGTTGCTCGCTCGTGGGGATGGTCAGCGCCACGAAGCCCGACGGGATCGGCAGGTACTCCGATTGCGATCCCAGCGCCTGGCTCGCCTGGACGACGACGTTCGACGTGATCGCTTGCCCTGACAGGATCGTTACCAAGGGGATCATGCCTTGGACTTCCGTGATCTTGGTGAAAAAGACCGATGGGTAGTTGGCGGGAATCGGAATCCTCTTGACGGCGAGCGAGGCGGCGTCGATGGGCAGGCGGGGCTTCAGGTCTGCGTTGGCGACGACCACCGCCTGGTACGGGACGTTGCTCGCCGTACCGGCGTTCAGGGCCACCAGCACGAAGGCTCCGATCACGAGGAGGGCCAGAACGATGCCGAGGAGGGTGAACGGGCGCCTGGAGGTCAGGGCTCTAAAAGTGCTCAAGGCCGACCCATCATAGGCAAGATATCCGCGGTGCCGTCACAGTTAACTGCCGCATCGCGTCCGGCCCGGAAATGGCAATCCGGGCAGTCGATGGTCGAGTTTGCCCTTTCATCCGTGGTCCTCTTGCTGATCATCGGCGGGCTGATCGACATCGGCCGGGCCGTCTCGGTGTCGGAGGTCCTGTCGAGCGCCGCCCGCGAAGGAGCCCGCCACGGCGCCTGGTTCGATTACCCCAACGTGGCGGAGACGTACCTAACCGACGCCCAGATCAAGGGGGTGGTCGATGCCGCCCTGCGGGCGAACGCGCTGCCGGCTTCGACCCTCAAGAACCCAGGCACCACCTGCCCCAACCCGACCGACGGCAACGCTTACCACAACCCGCCCTACGCCAACTCCGCCTACCCGGCGGGGGCCAATCAGGTGTGGCTCTACATCTGCTACGACAACACGCCTGGGGTCGATTTCACGAGCCCGCCCACCGGCCAGAGCCAGCAGGACCTGAACGTGATCGTCCTGTATTCATACGGTCCGCTGACACCCTTGATCAGCGCCCAGTTCGGCACGTTCCACCTGGCCGCCAACGAGCACATCACGGTGCAGGGCCCGTGAAGTCGCGCCTGCCCAAATTCTCGGGCCAGCAGTCCCAGGCGCTGATCGAGTTCGCCCTGATCTCGCCAGTGCTCCTGCTGCTGCTCTTCGGCATCCTCGACATCGGCCGGGCGGTCTTCTACTACGACACGATGGGCCACGCCGCTCGGGAGGGGGCTCGCACCGCGGTGCAGGCGTCCGACCGCCTGCCGACGAACGCGGACGTTTTGACCACCATCGTGTCGCAGCTGGCGGGCATCCAGGCTTCGGAGCCCTGTCCGCAAGGGCCGATCAGCAGTGGGACACCCCCAGCCAACACTGCCTGGGTCTACGTGACCGAGCCTACTCCGCCGTCAACCATCGAGACCAACCCGCCTATGAATGCGCCCGGCGGCGAGTATTCGGCGGCCGCGACCGGCTCGTGCAGCGCCACCAATCCCGCCGCGGGCAACGCCCCTCTGCAGGTGACGATCCGTTTCAACCTCGTCCTCATCACCCCGGTGATAGCGCAGGCCACGGCCAATCACATCGTTATCACTGCCACGGCCAACTACAAGACGGAATACTGATGATCTCTCTCGTAGTCAATGCGAAGCGGAGCAATAGGCCGGATTTATTCCGGCCGTCTCGCAGCGCGCCACCTTCCAAGCGCCACCCAGCGTGTCCGAGGAGAGGGGTGGGTCCGCGGCGGGGGACTCCGTCCCCCTCGCCATTTCAACGTGGCCAGGCCATCGTCCTGATCGCAATCATGCTGGCGGTCGTGGTGGGAATGGCAGCGCTCGCGATCGACGGGTCGCGCGCCTACGCCTTGCGCCGTGATCTTCAGGCTGCCGTCGACGCCGCCGCGCTCGCGGCCGGAGACAACCTCCAGCAAACGGGTCTCTACACGTCCGCGGAGCCGGCGGCGACAGCGAGCTTCGGCGCCAACGCGCGGCTTTACAACGCCCCCTCATGCTCCCCCGTTTATGCGGCGCCGGACGCTACCCACAACCCGCTGACCATCACCTGCAACTACCCCGACGGGACCGTGCTCACCCAGGTGGTGACGGCGCTCGGTCCGGCGGGCAGCCAGTTCACGATCACCGCCTCCAGGTCGCTTGCGCTTGCGTTCGCGCGCATCCTGACCAATGGGACCATTCCCCGGCTTTCCGCCGCCGCGTCCGGGGGAGTGAACAACCTGCTGTACACGCCGACGATCGCGGCTCTGAGCCAGGCGGGCTGTGGAGGCATGGGGGGCAACGCGATCACCACGACCACCGGCGGCACGTTGAACATCGTCGGAGACATGGTGTCCAGCGGAGCGATCTCGCTCGTTGGGTCGGCGCAGGTCACCGGTGATGTCTATGCACGATGCCAGGCGTCGGTTCCGGGCCTCACAACGACGTGCTATCCAAGCGGCAACGGGACCCCGTGCACGTTTCCCGACGTTGCCGGCACCACGAAATCGGGCTACAACTTCGTGGATCCGAACTATCCCCCGCCCGCAGTCGTTGCCGGCAGCCAGCCATCGCCTGCCACCAACGTAGTGCTCCCTCCCGGAACGTACGCGTCGAACCCTGCCATCGCAGCCAGCAAGTGTTATTTCCTGAGCGCCGGCGTTTACGGATGGCTGAGCGGCTACACCAGCAACGGTGGCTTCGTCAGCAACGAGCTCAAGCCAATGGATGAACCCGACCCCACCAACAACGCGCTACTCGCGAACGCGCAGTTCTGGAACACCAATGGCGTCAACTGCGCGGGCGCTTTCCGGATCAGCGCTGTCGGAGGAAGCGCTATCCCGCGGGGCACCTGGGCGGTGGAGATGACCTCGGTTCGGTCGGACTCCTACGCCGGCGTGAACTACAAGCGGGAGAGCGCTCCGTCCATGTGCCGGACCGTGACGGTTGATTTCGGACAAGTCATCGAGTTACAAATCAGCAACGTACCCGGGGCGACGTCCTACGGCGCGTACGTGTCTCCTCCGCCGAATGGGTGCTCAGGTCCCTTCGGCCTTGCCGGATACATTCCCGTGTTGGGGAGCGTCCAAAACAACAGTACGGTGGGCACCTGCCCAGCGTTCACGGGCACGTCGTGTAGCCTCGGCAACCAGACTCTGCTCATCGACTCCAATATCCTCGGCCGTCGTTTTGTGCCCAACCCCCTGGCTCCGCCGGGGACGTTCCAAGCGTACCCACCCGACAGTGAGACAGCACCGCTGCAGTCGGGCTTGCCCAACCAGAATCCCAACCGAGGTACACCGCCAGCCGGGGATCGAGCCAACGAGAATCAGTGCGAGACCGTTGCTGCCGCGTTGACCCCATGCCCAGGGTCCATCACTCCTGGCGCGGTCGTTTTCTACCTTCCGAATGGCAGTTGCTTGAACGACACGAACGGGGGCGACAACTTCGTGTTCACCGGCTACCAGTACAACTGGGTCGTGACTTACGAGCCTGGAGCCGCCAATCCTCCGGCCAACGCATGCTCCAACGTGATGGGGGCGGCTGGCAACTCAGCGTACATCGGACTTGTCTATCTTCCGTCCGCGAGTCTCAGCGTGCCGAGCAGCGCGGGATTCCGCGCCAACGCGACCGGCGGCATGATCGCCAGTACGATCACCTTCAACGGCGTGCTTCCGATAATCGTGGGAAGCTCCGCTTACATGCCGGTTGCGCCGGCGGCACGGCTGGTGGGTTAGTCCGGAACTCGAGGCTCGAGCTCCGCCGGCTCAGGCACTTCCATCTCAGCTGGCGGTCGCTCGCGCGGCCTCGGCCGCCCTGTCACCACGCCGTCCGCGCCGATCTCATGCAGCCGCGTATGGATGCCCGCGGCGGCCTTGGTGTCGCCGAGCTCTTCGTAGCGACCGAGCGCGCCGTTCCACGCTGCCTTCGCGTCGTTGTTGCGGCCCAGGCCCCAGAATGCCTGGCCGCGCAGCGCCAGCGCCTCGGCCCGTTCCCGGATCTTGTCGCCTGGGAGCAGCTGCAGGGTTCGCTCGATGAGGCGCAGCGCCTCTTCGAAGGCGCCCACCGCCATTGCGTTCGTGGCCGCAATCGCGAGGTAGCTCGACGTCCTGAACGCGTCGGCGGAAGTGCCGGCCTGGTACAGGTGGTAGGCGATCTCTGCCGCCCGCTCGGTCGCGCTCTTGCCGTAGCTCCGCTCGAGCGTGTCCGCAACCGCGAGGTGGTATGCCTGCAGGCGCGGTAGGGGCAGCGCCGCGAGCACCCGATGACGCACGAGGTCGTGACTGAATCGGAATCGATCGGGCCCCGCGGTCCTCAGGAAATGGCTCCGCGTCGCTTCGTCGATCGCATCGCGCAGCTCGTGGCCTGACAGCTCTCCGAAGGCCTCGAGCAGCGGGACGTCGAATTCGCGTCCTATGACCGCCGCCGCGACCAGCATGCGCTGCGCCGGCTCGCTGAGCCTCTCGAGCCGCCGCCCGATGATGCCGCGGACGCTGTTGGCCAGCTCCAGGTCCTCCTCCGTAAAGCTCGCCTGCACGCGGCCACCGCCCCCGAGCATCGTTTCCGACTCTGCGATGTAGAGGTACGAGTGCTCGATGAAAAGCGGGTTGCCTTCGGTCGCGGCCTGGATCCCCATCACCTGCACCGGCGTCATGGGTGGCTCGCCCATGGCCGCGACCATCTTCTCGACGTCGCGGTCGGAGAGCCTGCCGAGCGCGATGCGCTGAGCGCGGCGCCGGCGCAGGAGTCGAGACGCGGCGGTCGTGAACGGGCGCGCCGAGTCGAGATCTGATTCCCAGTACGTGCCGAGGATGACCATGCGGCTCCCGCCCAGGCGCTCAGCGAGGTCGCGCAGCAGGAGGACGGTCTCATCGTCGGCCCACTGCAGGTCGTCGAGAACGATCAGGAGCGGCTTGGCGCCCTGGCAGGCGGTGAGGAATTCGAAGATCGCGCGGAAAAGGTGCTCGCGAAGCTGATCGGCAGGCACCTGCGGTGGCTGGGCCATACCGCGCAGCTTCTGCCTGAGGGCTGGCACGAGCTGGGCGAGCAGGGGGCCATTGCCGGAGGCCGCATCTTGCAGCGGCCTCGCGGCCGTGCCGACCACGGCCGCTGCGAGCACGTCACGGAATGAACCCAGCGGCGTCACGTCCTGCTCCATGCAGCGCCCGCTCAGCACCCACCATCCCTTCCTCGCCGCCTCGGTGGCAACCTCAGAAGCGAAGCGGGACGCGCCGATGCCCGGCGGGCCGGCGAGGAAGACCATGCCGCCCGAACCGGTGGCCGCCCGGTCGAGCGTCATCCGGATGTCGAGGCGCTCCTGCTCGCGCCCGACGAAGCCATCGCCGGAAGGGAGGGCAGCAGTATGCGAGGGTGCCGCGACGGCTGTGACGTCGTGCAGCCGGAAGCGGTCGGGGAATCCCTTCAGCTTGTAGCGGCCCCGATAGCCAAACTTCATCTCGGAGACGGGTCCGACCAGGTCACGGACGATCTCGGAGACCAGGATCTCACCGCCCTTGGCCTTGCCCGCCACGCGCGCGGCCACGTTGACGGCGGCGCCGAAGATATCGCCCGCCTCCTCCACGACTTCGCCGGTGTTGATCCCGATGCGGATCTTGAGCCTGCGCTCGGGATTCTGTTTGCTGTACTCGGCGATTCCGCGTTGGATCGCCATGCCGCACTCGACTGCGTGCCTAGTGGAGCCGAAGCTGACCATGACCCCATCGCCGAGGCCCTTGATGCGGCGCCCGGCGTGCTCGGTGATCTTCTCCTCGATGATCGACTCGTACGCCTTCATGATCTCGTGCGACAGAGTGAAGCCTCGGCTGGAGAGCATCTGGGTGGAGCCTTCGACGTCGGTGAACATGATGGTTACCGTGCCCTCGCTCTGGCCGGCGGACAGGCTGCCGATGATGGTTTCCGGTGTGAGCGCCTGGGCGGGGTTCACGGTCTGCCCGAGTCCCTCGGCCACCGCCCTCAGGAGGGCGGGGTCGGCCCGGAACCCGGCTTCGCCCTGCGGATACTTGACGATCTGCAGGAGGCCGGCCTCGACTGCCTGGCGCAGCTCACGTGCGCCCGACTCCTTGCTCACCTTGTTCGGCTTGGCGTAATCGCTGGCCTTCAGCTCCGCGCCCTCGAACGCCTGGGTGATGGCCGGGGCCAGCCGGAGGTTCAAACCCTTCCTCGTGACGAGGCTTTCGACGACCGCCTGGATCCTGTGCGTGGCGCCGGCGCCCGCGTGGCCGGAGGTGTGCGTGACCGGCAGCATGCCCGCGAACCCGCTCGAAGCCGCGGCCGCCATGTTGCCCAGAGCGGTGGTCGCGCGAGCCATCGCGGTCGCGGCCTGCAGGGCCTGCGAGGCGTTGGAATCGTTCTCGGCCGAACCGGGCGACTGAAAGCGGGACGTGGCAGCAGCCGGCGCAGCCGATGCGAACTCGGGCGGCAGAGCGCCCGCCGCGGAGGCGGCCGCTTGCGGGCGTGGGCTCAGGGGCGGGATCTCGTACTGAAGAACCGGCTCTCGTGGCGCACCGGGTGCGGCGGCCTGCAGGTCGGCGACCGCCGAGCGGGCCGCGTCGATCAGCTTGCGCATCTCCTCCTGCATCTCGGGCGTGGAGGCCATCGTCGACGCAGGGGCGGATTCCGTGGCCTGAACCGTGTGTGGCGGCGGTGCAGTACCCGGCCGGTCGGAGCTGAAAGGCACGACGACCACCTGGCGGACCACGTTCTCGCCGCCGCCGCGCTGGGCGCTCATCAGCGGATCCTTGACGACCGGCATCATGCTGTCGGACCCGGCCGGCACGAAACGGGACTTGACCGGGTCGAAGAGGTCGCGGTCGACCTGCACTCCATAGAACGCGGCCTTGTCGAGTGAGTTGGGGATGTAGCCGGTGGCGTTGTACTCGAGCCGCAGGTCCGCGCCCATGCCGAGCAGGAAGATGTCGCGCAGGATCGCGCCGTTGGAGTCATAGCCGACCACCTCGGCGATCTGCGCGATCTTGCGCCGGCCGTCCGGCATGCGCGCCTGGTGGACGATGAGGTTCACAGCCGATGCGATCTGCGCCCGCACGGCTTCGAACGGGATGTCGATCGACGCCATCATCACCATCGTCTCGAGGCGGGACAGGGCATCCCTCGCCGAGTTGGAGTGGATCGTGGACATGCTGCCGTCGTGCCCGGTGTTCATGGCCTGGAGCATGTCGAGGGCCTCTGCGCCACGGACCTCGCCGACCAGGATGCGGTCGGGGCGCATCCGGAGGCTGTTGCGAAGCAGCTGCCTGATCGTCAGCTCGCCCTTGCCTTCGACGTTCGGCGGGCGGTGCTCGAGTGCGATGACGTGCGGGTGGTCGATCTGCAGCTCCGCGGCATCCTCGATCGTGATCACGCGCTGGTTGTGCGGGATGAACCGGGCGATGACGTTGAGAGAGGTCGTCTTCCCGGAACCGGTGCCTCCCGAAACGAGCACGTTCATGCGCCCCAATACCGCCGCGCTCAGGAATTCCGCCATCGCCGGGCTGAGGCTGCCCTCACGCGTGAGGTCTTCCATGCCCAGCACCGCATCCTTGAACTTGCGGATGGTGAGCGCGGCGCCATGGATGGCGGCCGGCCTGATGATCGCGTTGACACGGCTTCCGTCCGGCAGGCGGGCGTCCACCATGGGGTTGAGGCCGTCGATGTGCCGGCCGGTGGTGGCGACCATGCGCCGGATCGTCTCGAGCAGCTGGTTCTCGTCCTCGAACCGCACCTCGGCCTTGGTGAGGACGCCGCGGCGCTCGATGAACACCTGGTCGGGGCCGTTGACCATGATCTCGCTCACCGAGCGGTCGTGCAGCAGGCCGTCGAGCGGGCCGTAGCCGACGGCCGCGCGCAGGATGATGTCTGCGAGGGTCGTCTTCTCGGGAGCGCTCAGCTCGATGTTGTCTTCGGCCAGGAAACGGTCGAGGTGGGTGCGCACGGCCCGCGAGAAGGCGAGCGTGTCGCCGGTCGTCAGGCCGACGTCGCGGATCAGCGCCAGGCGGTCTCGGAAATCACTGGCGAGCTTGTTGAGGTCGCGACCCTGCCTAGCGGCGGCCTCCATGATGTCGGTGCGGCGCCGGTGCGGAGCGGGCGCGTCGGTGGTGCTCGTCCAGGCGTCGACGAACTGCATCTCCAGGAGTGCGGCTGAGGCGGCGATCGCGGGGATGACGCGCTGGCTCTCGGTGAGGCGGATCTTGATAGCCAGGCCGGCGCCGTCGGAACCCTGGCCCGGGTCGATGTAGACGGCGATCCACTCGCCGTCGCGGAATCGCAGGATGGCCCTGCGCGCCGCGGTCTTGTCTCCAGGGTCGGATTCGAGATCGGGGTCATCGACGGAGCCGAGGACGACGTACTTGATATCGCGGGCGGGGATCCACCTGGCGCGCTCGGCGTCCGGTGGTGTGAAGATCGGAAAGCCCTCACCTGTGAGGATGCGCGCGTCCGACTCCCCATCTTCGAGGCCGCCGTCGAGGCGGTGCACAGACACTCTCACGCGCGTGCCCTGTTTGGCATCGGCGCGCTGCTGGGTCGGTGCGGGCGTGGCGCCCCCTGTCGGAAGTGGTTCGCCGTTGGTGGACTGTGTCGTCTCCACGTCACTCACTGGGCGATAACCCCAGGCGATGATAGCCCCGACCCACCGTCATCCAACCCACATAAGTGGCCGCATTTCCTGCTCAACGTGGCAACCCATGGCGCTCCGGCGGTCGCCGCCGATCGAGGACCCACTTCGAACCCGGCATGCGCTTGGCCACGCCCTTCACCTCGGCGGCACGAGCCGACAGCGCGGCCGCGCTGGCGTAGCTGCCCGGCTCGGCGATGACGACTCCGATGGACACAGACACGAATTCGGCGCGGATCTTGTTGCCGTTGCGCTCCTCGTACTCAATCCAACCCCGCTCGCGGTCGATCAGGTCGTAGAGAGCGGGGACCGCGATGTCGAAGCGCTTCGTGATCTCGTCCGCGATCGGCTCGGCACACTGTGGCTCGGTGAGGATGACGAAGTCATCACCCCCGACGTGGCCCGCGAAGTGCCGCTTCGACGGGATCTCCTCGAGCGTCTCGAAGATGATCGTGGACAGCGTCTTGATCACGTCGTCGCCGCGCACGAAGCCGTAATGGTCGTTGTAGCTCTTGAACGCGTCGATGTCCGGATAGAGGACCGCAAAGCGTTCCTGGGCGCCGAGACGTTGCGTGATCTCGCGCAGGATGTCGGAGTTGCCGCTCATCCCCGTCAAGGGATTGAGCTCGCGTGTGGTTGTCGCCCGAGTGATCACCGCGCGCAGGCGCGCCACCAGCTCTTCAGGGATGAAGGGCTTGGTCACGTAGTCGTCGGCGCCGTTGAGCAGGTGCTCGACTTTGTCCTTCAATGAGCTGCGAACGGTGAGGAAGACAACCGGAATCAGGCGAGTGCGAAAGTCTTTGCGCAGCTCGTTCAGGATCTCCTCGCCCGTGGTCGCGCCGAGAATGAGGTCGAGCAGGATGATGTCGGGCCGCCAGTCGACGGCCGCTTCGTGGGCGGCATGCCCGTCGCCGACCGCCACGCACTCGAAGCCGGCCCGCTCGAGGACGCGCTTGACGAGCTTGAGCATCTGCTCGTCGTCATCGACGACCAGCACAAGATCTCGACCGGTCTGGGTCCCTTCGGACGGCGCTTCCCTGGCAGCGCCCGCCCGTCTCACAGCGGTCATGACGCGCCCGCGGCGGGCTCCGAATCCGGCGCGTTGGTGCGGCGGTGACGAATCTTTTCGGTGAGCTCGAGCGCCCGTTCGGCCGCGGTGCGGATCTCGGCGATGTCGGCCTTGATCGCCTCGGGGTCGGTGGTCTCTCCCGCGATCAGCTCGCAATAGTTGACGATCACCGCGAGCAGGTTGCGGAAGTCGTGGGCGAGCACGCGGTCGGGGTCGGGCTGCTCCGTCCCGCCGCTCACAGCCGCTTCACCAGTCGCCACGTGTTCACCTCGCCTTCGCGTTGGTATCCCAGCTCATCGAGCGCCTTGCGAGCGATCGCGAGGCCGCGGCCTGTCTCCACCGTGAGAGAGGGCATCGCGGGGGTGAGCTGATTATGAAGTGGCGGTCCCCAATCGGTTAACAAAGCAGTTAGCGTTTCCTCCTCCAGCCGCAGCTCGAACTCGACCAGCGGTTCGGACGAGCCTGGCGGGAGGGCATAGCGGAGCACGTTGGTGCCGACCTCGGCCAGCGCGGTCTCGAACAGGATCAGGGGGCGGTCCGCGCCGCCGCGGCCCATGTGCTCCCGCACGAGCTGCACCGAGGTGTGAAGCGTCTCCAGGCCACCCTCTAGGCGGGTCAGCCTGGCGCGGAACTCGAACGACCGCCCTGACGTCCTCTCCGCGACGGGGTCAGAAATCAGTCAGGGCTTCCTCGACTGTGGCGAAGTAGGGAAACACCCGGTCCAGCGTGGTCAGCTCCAGGACCACCCTCACCTGCTGGTTCGGCGCCGCCAGTCTGAGATCGCCCTTCGAGGTGCGTACCTGCTTGAGCGCAGATACCACCGAGCCCAGGCCTGAGCTGTCGACGAACGTCACCCCTTCCATGTCGATGACGAGCCGGGGATGACCGTTCTTCATGGCCTCGCTGACGGCCTCCTTCAACGCGGGCGCGCCCACGACGTCGAGGCGGCCGGACGGCGCCAGCACCGTGATGCCCGAGTCCGTCTGCCGGCTTTCCACGTCGAGGCTCACAGGTTCCCGTTCTCCATGCTCGGAAAGCCTATATCGGCCGGGCCCCGATTCGCCCCCCTTACACTCCTGGGCAATGGACCCCAGGGACGGAGGTGAGCGGCAGCGGCTCCTGATCGTCGAAGACGAGCAGCCGCTGGCCCAGGCGATGGCCCGCACGCTGCGCAGCCGCGGATTCGAAGCCGACATCGCGCTGTCCGGCGCGGAGGCCAGGGAGCGTTTCGATAAGGTCGACTACGCGCTGGTGCTCATGGACATCCGCCTGCCCGACGAGTCCGGCTACGGACTCCTGGGCGAGCTGAACAAAAAGTTCCCGCAGCCGGCGGTCGTGATGATCTCCGGCGTCGACGATCCGGAGCTGGGCCGGGCGGCTGTCGACCACGGCGCATATGGCTACTACGTCAAGCCGGTCGGAGCCACTGAGCTCTACCTGGCCAGCGTCAACGCCCTGCGGCGCCGGAGCCTGGAGCTCGAATATCGCGCCAACCTGGAGCGGCTCGAGGCGATGGTCGCCGAGCGCACGGATCAGATGGCGCGGGCCGCGGCGCTGCAGTCCGGCATGCTGCCGGCGTCGCCTCTGCGGGGTCAAGGCTTCGAGATCGCCGCCCACTTCACCCCCGCGCGCGAGATCAGCGGCGACTTCTACGACTGGAACCAACCCGACGCGCGATACATCGCGGTCACGCTTGGCGACGTCATGGGCAAGGGCCTGCCGGCGGCCATCATGATGGCGACGGTTCGCGCCGCGGTGCGCGGGGCGTCGAGTCTCCAGGACATCGAGGAAGGGGTGTACCTCGCCGCCAAGGTGATGGCGACGGCGCTCGAGGTCAATCACGCTTACGTGACTCTTTTCCACGCGGTCTACGACAGCGAGACCGGCGACCTGCGCTACATCGACGCCGGCCATGGGTGGACGCGATTGCTGAGGGGCGCCACCGCGCAAGAGATGCTTACGGAGCGAAGCGCGCCGATCGGCATCTTTCCGGACAGCAAGTTCACGGTGGGCTCGGCCCACCTCGACAGGGGCGACACCCTGGTCGTCTTCTCGGACGGTCTGATCGACCTGCGGCCCGACCTGGCCACCAAGGACGTGCCCCTGCCTTACGACGCGCGGCACGCCGCCGACATCCAGGACCTGGTCGACATCCTCGCGCAGGGCGCTGAGAGCCGCGAGCTGATGGATGACGTGACCGTTCTCGCGCTGAGGCGCCTCTAACCGCCCGGGGATTCGGCTCCGTTTGCGCCAACCGCGTGCATCAACTGTTTACGAGAGGCCCCGTTGGCGCCAAACGTGCGGATTCAGCACGGCTCTTCGCCCAGCCAGCGCTCGAGCACCGCGGCGACGATGTGCAGCTTCACGGGCTTGGAGATGTAATCGTCCATCCCGGCCGCGAGGCACCGCTCGCGATCGCCGGCCATCGCGCTGGCCGTCATCGCAATGATCGGCACGTGCCGACCGTTTCGTTCCGCCTTCCGGATCTCCCGGGTCGCTTCGTAGCCATCCATCTCCGGCATCTGGCAGTCCATCAGCACGGCGTCGTAGGGCACGCGATCGAGAGCATCGATCGCCTCGGTGCCATTGCCGGCAACGTCGGCGCGATAACCAAGGCGCTCGACCATTCGCACTGCCACCTTGAGGTTGGCGGCGTTGTCCTCGGCAACCAGGATTCGGGCCCAGCGGTGGCGCGTGGCGGGCGGCCCGGTGCCTTCGCGATTGATGCGCCGCTTGGTGTGCCCGGGGCGCGACGCCATGAGCGACTGCAGTACGTCGAAAAGTTGCGACGGCCTGACCGGCTTGACCAGCTCGATGTCGACACCGGGCACAGGTCGCTCGGAGCGGCCGGCAGACGTGAGGAGGACAACGACCATGTCCTTCAACTTTGGGTCCGCGCGAATTCTGGACGCCACGTCGGCGCCGTCCATGTCCGGCATCATCAAGTCGACGATCGCAACCTCGAAGGGGTCGTCCTCTTCGACGGCGGTGCGAAGAGCTCGCAGCGCCTCGCCACCACTTTCGAAGCTCCGCTCCCGCGTTCCCCACGAGTCCAGGTAGCGCTCGAGGATCACCCGATTGGTGCGGTTGTCGTCGATGATCGCCACCGCCGTGCCGGCGAGCGTGCCCACAGGCTGGGGCTCTGCGGCCTTGATCTCGGACTCGCGAAACAGGGCCGTGAACCAGAAGCGGCTGCCTGCGCCCTTCTCGCTTTCGACGCCTATCTCGCCGCCCATGAGCTGCGTGAGCATGCGCGCGATCGCGAGCCCGAGTCCGGTGCCGCCATGCCTGCGTGTGGTCGAGCTGTCGATCTGCGAGTAAGTCGAGAAGACGCGATTCTGCTCCTCTGCGGCCAAGCCCACACCCGTGTCGGCGACCTCGAACCGGATCATCACGCCGGGCGTCATGGTGTCGAGCTTCTGCACCCGCACGACGACCTCACCGGAATCGGTGAACTTGATCGCGTTGCCCACCAGGTTGATGAGCACCTGGCGCAGCCGGCCGGGATCGCCGATCACGCTGTGCGGCACCGCGGGATCGACGTCGAGGATGAGCTCGACGCCCTTGTTGGCGGCCGGCTCCGCGAAGAGCTCGACCGCCTCCTCGGTCACGTGCTTGGGACTGAAGTCGATCGTCTCCATGCGCACGCGCCCCGCCTCGATCTTCGAAAAATCGAGGATGTCGTTGATGATGTCGAGCAGCGTGTCGCCGGACGTCCGAATCGTATCCACGTAGTCGTGCTGCTCGGGCGTGAGGTCGGTGTCGAGGAGAAGCCCCGTCATGCCGATCACGCCGTTCATCGGCGTGCGGATCTCGTGGCTCATGGTGGCGAGGAACTCGGACTTCAAGCGCGTCAATTCCTGGAGCTCCTGGTTGCGCTGAGCCAGGTCCGAGAGCACATCCGACCTCCCTGCCTCGGCGGCCGCCGCGGCGGCGGTGCTGCGCTGTTGGTCCGCCACCACGCGATGCACCAGCACGCCGAGCGCGACCAGCAGCAGCGCCTCGAGCAGGGTGTGCGCGGGGTCACCCGCCGAAGGGTTGGTGAGCGTGATCACCACCAGGTCGGCGACCGCCAGCGCGGCGCCGATCGCAAACTCGAGGGTCGTGTAGTAGAGGGCCAGGAAGAGCAGGGGCAGCAGGAGGAAGGCGAGCGCCTGGGCGGCGCTCAAGCCCAGCTCGATGCTGAGCACCAATGCCACCGCGAAGCCGCCGATGGGCGGCAGCGCATGGAGGCCGCGAGGGATGCGTTCCCAGGGCAGCACGACGAGCGCCGAGCCGAGCGCCAACAGGACGGCGGTGGCAGCGATGCCGAGCACGGACGGCGCCGCCCAAAGGGGATAGAGGGCAAGCGCGAACCCGACGATCACCGGCACGGCGCCAAAAGGACGGCTCCAGCGGCCGACCTCGATCGGCGCCAGCGGGAGCAAGACGAGCAGAACGCCGGTGACGGTCGCCGCCAGGAGGGCGGGCGACGCGGCGACGGCCTCGAATCCGCGCAGGCTGACAAGGCCGACGATCGCCAGCCCCAAGAAAGGGTAGACGCGCCGAGCCAATCCTTCCGCCTGAAGTGGTGCCTTCATGTCGTCGATGTGGCCGCTAATTTAGGCCATAGAACCCGTGACTTAAGGGGGGTCTGCCCGGGCCGTGCGCCCTTAGACTTTGCAGCCTGCGCACCTTCCATCCCGCCAGGGGGGGCGAGGCACACGGGGTGTTGCCAGGACGGCCGCGGCCTGAGGTCATGCCTTCCAGGACGCGAGGACTGGTCCATCGAGCCATGCCGTTTGCCGGCTTGGCCGCGGTTTTGGCGGTCGCGCTCGCCACCGGCGCGCCCGGGCTGCTGGTGTTTCCACTGTTTCTCATCCTCGTCCTTTACGTGGCGCTCTTCGACGACCGCTCTCAGGTGGTCGCGACCGGCAGCGCGGCGGCGCTCGCGATCCTGGTCCTGGCCATCAGGCAGCTCGGCCAGACGTCCAACCTCGCCACCGCCGTCTTCGAGGTCGCGGTGCTCGGGATCGTCGCCGGGTCGGTCCACGAGGTGGTACGTCACTGGCGGGAGGCAGAGGCCAAGTCAGAGAAGAAGGCCGAGGACCTCGAGTCTGTCGACGAGCGCCTGCGCATGACTCTTGAAGCCGCGACCATCGGACTCGGCATGGTGGCGGCGGACGGCCGGTGGCTCCAGGTCAACGACAAGCTCGAAGCGATCCTCGGCCGAGGCAGCGACGAGCTGGTGCATATGAGCCTCCTCGACGTCACAGCAGAAGCCGATCGGCGCGCCGTCGACGACGCGCTCGGCCAGCTCGGCCGTCGCGAGATCGTGCGCTGGGAGAGCGAGGTCCAGCAGGCCCGTCCCGACGGCAGCCGGTCCCCGATCGCGCTGGCCATGGCCGCGATCAGCGACCACGGGGCCGACGAGCCGCTGTTGCTCGTGCAGGAGACCGACATCTCGGCCCGCAAACGACTCGACGCCATGCGCGATGCGGTGGTCGGTGTACGCCAGGTGATCGTCAGCGCCAGCAGCTGGGAGCAAGCCGCGCCCGTGCTGCTCGGCAGCCTGTGCACACACCTTGATTGGGACCTGGCGCAGTACTGGGGCGCAGACGACGACCGGCGCTCCTTGAGCTTGCAGACCTCATGGCACAAGGATGGCTTGAACATCGACCTCGACGACCCGGTCAGAAACCTGTCCATTCAGGCGGGTGGCGGCCTGATCGGCAGGGCCTGGCAGTCGGGCGTCGCCAACGCAATCGACGACCTGGCGGCGAACGACTACGAACAGGCGGGTGCCGAACGCGTTGCCGGCTTGCGCGCCGCCGTCGCCTTTCCGGTCATCGGCGGCGGACTGACGATCGGCGTGATCGAGTTGCTTGCGCGCGAAGTGCGGCACAGCGAGGCGGACCTCGTCTCCATGCTGTCGACCATCGGGGCCGAGATCGGTCAGTTCATCCAGCGTGCTGCGACGGCTCAGGCGTTGCGCCGAAGCGAGGCGGACCATCGCGCGATCTACGAACGCTCCCCGATCGGAATCGCGCGCGTCAGCGGCGACGGCGAGCTGCTCGAGGGCAACCCGGCCCTCCTTCTGATGCTGGAACACGACATCGAGACGATGCGATCGCAGGCATGGCCCGACCTACTCCGCGCGTACGACCAGGCGGCCGGCCGGGCGCGCCTCGCGCCGCTGCTGGCCGGGATCGCCGACCAGCGCGGCATCCAGATCCGTGCCGCCACCGGTGGCGGGCGCTGGTTGTGGCTTCAGCTGACCGCGACCTCGATCCCGGACATGAGCGGGCGTCCCGAGCACATGCTCGTCATGGTTGAGGACGTGACCACCGTCCGCGAGGCCCAGGACCGGCTGGCGGAGGCTCTCGACGCCCAGCGCGGCGCCTTCGCCACGCTCGAGAAGCTCGACCGCACCAAGACCGAGTTCCTCTCGATCGTCAGCCACGAGTTCCGGACCGCGCTGACCGGGATCCAGGGTTTCAGCGAGCTCATTCGCGACGGCGGTCTCGAGACGGACGAGGTGCGCGCCTACGGAGGCTACATATTCAATGACGCGGACAGGGTCAACCGCCTCATCGGCGACATGCTGGACCTTGACCGTATGGAGTCGGGCCGGATGAGCATCCGCCTGGCTGACGTCGACATCAACGAGGTGATGAGCGACGTCATGGCGAGGGCCTCATCCTCGTCGTCCATCGTGGCCGAGTTCAAGGCCGACCTCGATCCTCGCCTCCCCATCGTCGCCGGCGACCGCGACCGGCTCGTCCAGGTCGTCACCAACCTGGTGAACAACTCCGTCAAGTACTCGCCGGACGGCGGAACGGTCACCCTCTCGACCCGGGCAGACGGCGGGTTTGCGCTCGTCAGCGTGACCGACACCGGCCTGGGCATCCCCGCGGACGAGATCGAGCACGTCTTCGAGCGCTTCCGGCGGGTCAGGAGCGGCGCCGCGCAGTCGATACCCGGGACCGGCTTGGGCCTCACGATCGTTAAGCAGATCGTTGAGATGCATGGCGGCAAGATCTGGGTCGAAAGCGCGGTCGGTCACGGTTCGGCGTTCCATTTCACCGTCCCACTTGCAGCGGAGCACGCGACGCCATTACAGCGCCGCCATGCCTGAACCGGCCGCCGTTGGTTACGGGTCTTCCGTTGTGCTCGTGGCGGACGATAACGAGGTTGCGCAGCGCCTATGCCGACGCGTGCTCGAGAAGGCGGGCTATCAGGTGCTGATCGCAGGAGACGGCCAGCAAGCGGTCGACATCGCGCTGGCGCAGAACCCGAACCTGATCCTCATGGACGTCGCCATGCCCACCATGGACGGGCTGGAGGCAATGCGGCAGATCAAAGCGGCACGGCCCGAGATGAGGGTGGTCATCGCGAGCGCCCACTCGATGGCCAACGACCGCGAGCGGTTCCTTGCCGCGGGTGCCGACGACGTCCTGAGCAAGCCGTTCCGGTTGGGTGACCTGGTCGCGGTCGTCGCCAGGCTGACGGCGAAGCCCAGCGCATAGGTCGAACAAGATGAAGGACCTCACCGGGACCAGGGTCGGCAGCTATGAGATCGTCGAGCGCCTCGGTGGTGGCGGCATGGCGGTTGTATACCGCGCCGTGCAGCAGCCGCTCGGCCGTGAGGTTGCGCTCAAAGCCCTGTCACCGGAGCTGTTCCAGGACGACGGTTTCGTGAAGCGATTCGAGGCCGAGGCGAAGACGCTCGCCAAGCTCGATCACCCGAACATCCTGCCCATCTACGACTTCGAGCTCACTGAAGGCATGGCGTACCTGACGATGCCGCTCATCCGTGGCGGCACGCTGCGCGACATCCTCAACCGGGGACCGCTGGACACGCTGACCGCCTGGCGCTATCTGCGCGAGATCGGCGACGGCCTGCAGCACGCGCACGACGCCGGCATCGTCCATCGCGACCTCAAGCCGACCAACGTCTTGATCCATTCCGACGGCCGGGCGATGCTCGCGGACTTCGGGCTCGCGCGAGGCGCCGGACAGCCGACACATCTGACCACCATCGGCCTGGCCATCGGCACGCCCGGATACATGGCGCCCGAGCAGGTCATGGGCCATGAGGTCGACCGCCGTGCCGACATCTACGCGATGGGCGTGCTCACCTTCGAGATGCTCACCGGCCGCCTTCCTTTCATAGGCGCCAACCGGATGGAGGTGGCGTACGCGACCGTCAACGCATCCATACCATCGGCGGCCAAGCTGAACGCGGTTTTGCCCGACGAGCTCGACGTGCTCTTGGGCAAGGTGCTGGCGAAGGATCCCGCGCAGCGACCGCAGAGCGTCAAGGAGCTGCTGGCCTCGATGGCGAGGCTGCCACAGCGGCGCGCGGCCGCGGGAGCGCCCGTAGCCGCCGGGGTCACGCGCCCTCCCCTTCCGCAGGCGGCCAACCAGCAGCCCGCCGAGACCGCCGCGATGAGGTTGATCGCCGCGCCGCCTCCCCTGCACGGCTCGCCGCCACCGAGCACGGGCTCTTCGAGCGGTTCTTCAGCCATCCGAACGCTGCAGATGATGGGCGTGAAGCCGGCGAGGGCGCGCGGCCGGTTCATCCTCAACTCGCACGTCGCCAATCTCATCCACGTCGCCCGCGACGTGACGGGGGTGCGCTGGCCGGAGATCGCTTACACCGCGGGGCTGGCGCAGTACGTCGACCAGGACCCGCCCAACGACGAGCAGCTGGCGACGCCGGTCGAGTATCTGGGCCGCCTGAACGAGGCATTCGAGACCATCTACGGTCCCGAGGCCGAGGACCAGCTGCGCGCGTGGGGCCGGCGGGCGACCGAGCGCTGGCTGGCAGAGGGCCGGCATGGGATGGGCGGTCCCCGGCGCCTGGTGCCGGGTCGCCAGCGGAAGCTGGCCGGAATCGTCAGGTCGTTCAGCGAGGCCATGGACAACGTCCGCGGCGAGCACACGCACGCATGGCTGCAGGTCGACGAGTTCCAGTTCTGGCTCGTCAACTTCTCGAACATGTTCGCCCTCGGGCGGATCAAGACGGTGAAGTCGTGCCACGTGTGGGTCGCCACCATCGAGGCGATCTTGCGCTGGGCCGGCCTCGCCAACGATTGGTACGTGGAAGAGGTGGAGTGCGGGTGCGTGACGGGCACGTTCGACTGCGTGTTCGCGATCCGCTCGGTGGAAACGTAGCCGCTCCATTCCGCGCGTTTGGATCCAACGGAGCCCTAGGAGTCATTGTTTTCAGCGCGTTTGGCGCCAGCGGTGTGCATCGGACGTATATGGAAGAAGGTCCCCCACCTTGCGGCGAAGGACCTTCAGAAAGGAGGGAGGGCGCTCACAAGCGGGGTGCCCCGCCCTCAGATCTTAACCCGACCCGACCTTTCGGGAAACCATGAGTTAACAGGCCGCGGTCGACTCGGCGCAAGGCGAATTTGGATAGAGTCCCCTGGTGTCCCGCTTCGCGATCGACGTCACCGCCTGCTGGAGGCCCCAGCGGGTGGGCATGCTCACCGTGGCGGTCGAGCTGGCTCGGGCCCTGGTCGCCGGCCGGGGTGCGGACGAAATCATGCTGCTTTGCAGCCGGGAGCGCCCGCCCGCTCTGGCCGATCTCGAGTGCGAGGCGGTCCTGGCGCCCTACCGGCACGAGGTCGTGCTGAAGGCCCGCTGGCTGCCGATGGTCGAGCCACAGCTCGGTTGCAGCGCCATCCTCTATCCGTACTGGCCGAGCCCGCCACGGCGCCGGCGAGGCGCCCCACCGGCCGCGATCTTCGTCCACGACCTCGCTTTCCGCCTTCGCTCCGCCGAGGTTCCCTGGCAGCAGCGGGCGTACTTCGGCACCGTCCTCGGCCCGGCGCTCAGGCAGGCGGCAGCGGTGCTGGTGCCATCGGCGACGACGCGTAACGACCTGCTCTCCGCCTACCCGATGAAGGGGCTGGAAGAGCGGGTGACCGTGGTTCGGGAGGGCTTGACTGCGCCCGCGAAAGCCGGTGCGCTACCAGAAGGGATCGAGCCCGGGTTCATCCTGGCGATAGGCACGGTCGAACCGCGCAAGAACTACCCGCGCCTGCTCGCGGCCTACCGGCAGCTCCGCAGCCGGCCGGGCGCCCTCCCGATGGTCATCGGCCAACCCCCGGGCGTGCCCCAGCTGGTGATCGCGGGCCGGGCGGGCTGGGCGTACGGCGACACACTGGCAAGGATCCAGGCCGAGCCCGGTGTTCGCTACCTCGGCCACGTCGACGAGCCGACGCTGGCTGCGCTCTATGAATCCGCATCGGTCCTCGCGTTTCCGAGCCTGTACGAGGGGTTTGGGTTGCCCCTTCTGGAAGCGATGGCCAAGGGGGTCCCGGCCGTGATCGGCAAGTCGGGCGCGCTGCCCGAGCTGGCCGGAGGGTCGGCGATCGAGGTCGACCCCGAGGACGTCGATGACATTGCCGCCGGGCTCGAAAAGCTGTTGTCCGACGTCGATTTGCGAACTGAGCTGGGCGCGGCCGGCAAGCGGCGTGCCGCCGGCTTCACCTGGGAGCGGGCGGCCGCCTCGACCCTCGACATCCTGCGCCGGATCGGCGCGTAGGATCAACCAGATGCCGACCCGAGTGCTGGTGCAGGCCCTCATGACCGGCGGCGGCCGTGATTACCCGCACCTCGCCGGCCCGCTGCTGCGCTCGCTCGAGCTCACGCATCACTTCGAGCTCGAGGTCGTCACCGATCCGGCGGCCCTGTCTCTAGGGCGCGCTCGGGTGATCCTGGCGGCCAGCGACACAGCCCTCGCACCGGGCCAGGCCGAGGAGCTCAACGCATTCGTAAGGCGGGGCGGCGGCCTCGTGCTCCTGGGTGGAACGCTCGCGGCGTGGAACGCACAGAGCGCGCTCGGCGAGCTGGCGCGATGGACCCCCAGCGGCCCCGGTCCGATGACCGAGCTGGTGCTTCAGGCAGAGCCCTCGCATGCAATCACCGAACGGCTCGGACCTGAGCTCAAGCTCACCGACGAGCTGTACCTGTCCGAAGGTCCACCGGCGGATTCGTCAGTTCTGCTGCGCACGAGCTGGCACTTCACCCAACAGGTCGTCGCCTACGAGCGTGAGGTCGGCGAGGGCACCTTTATCAACCTAGGGTTGGGGAGCTCTCCATCGACGTACGAAGATCCGTTGTTTCAGAGGCTCGTGCACCGCTCGCTTCTGTTTGCGGCCGGGCGCAGGCCGCCGGCTCCGGTCGGCGTGGCGTTGATCGGCTACGGTGCGATCGCGCGCGACCACGCGGCATCGATCTCACAGGTCGCGGGGCTCCGGCTGAGCGGGGTTTGCGACATCTCGGCCGAGAGAAGGGAGCTGGCGTCGCGCGAATGGGGCGTCGACGTCCACGCGACCGCGCGAGAGCTGTTGGACGACCCGGCAGTGGGCCTGGTGGTGGTCGGCACCCCACCGGTTGCTCATGCGGATGCGGTGCTCGCGGCGCTGGCCGCCGGCAAGGACGTCGTGTGCGAGAAGCCGTTCGCGCTGCGTGTCGACGAGGTCGACCGGATGATCGACGAGGCCAGCGCTCGCGATCGCATGCTGACGGTGTTCCAGAGCCGGCGCTGGGATCCGGATTACCTGGCCCTTCGCGACGTTGTCCGCTCAGGCGGCATCGGCGAGCTTTTTTACATGGAGTCTTTCATCGGCGGCTATTCGCACCCCTGCGACTTCTGGCACAGCCATGAACCCATCTCCGGCGGCATGATCTACGACTGGGGCTCGCACTATTTCGACTGGATCCTGCAGCTGTTCTCGGATCCGGTGAGGGCGATTTCGGCTCACGCACACAAGCGCGTGTGGCATGACGTCACGAACTCGGACCAGGTGCGTGTCGACCTCACGTTTGCGAACGGAGCCCAGGCGAGCTTCCTGCAATCCGACATCGCCGGGGCCATGAAGCCAAAGTGGTACCTGCTTGGAACGCGCGGCTCGGTGGTGGGGGAGTGGCGGGACG
>Ga0137389_10000433_pt1 | contig 22729 bp, 36 predicted proteins | sample 15con2h14BmetaG_FD_104645 | JGI IMG/M metagenome (GOLD analysis project Ga0137389, IMG submission 104645) | Vadose zone soil microbial communities from Angelo Coast Range Reserve, California, USA - 15con2h1.4B metaG | ecosystem: Environmental > Terrestrial > Soil > Vadose zone > Saprolite...
GGGAGCAAGTTGCACAGGCTCTCAATCAATACAAGGCTCGGAACGATAGATACGATAAGAATTTGCCCAAATATGGCTTAAGGCCTGAGGACATTACGAAGCACGCGAAGCTTGCCGAAAAATGGCGTCGGGAGAACATGTCGGTGGGTCGTGGCTCGTTGTTTCGTATGGCTTATGGAAGTAAGGGTGGTATTCCTGTCATGATTGCTGGAAGGGCTGCTGGGATGGGATGGTTGCCTTCTGTAGGAGCAGGTGCGCTCGCGGGCTATCTGTCGACCGAGATTACAAATATGCTCCGCGCGGCGAAGCTTTCTCCCGAGGTGCTCGAACATATTCTGAATACGACGAGTATACCGGGAAAGATGCCGAAGGGAAAGGGAACGTTTCCGACCGAAGAGGAACCAGGCGAACCCCCACAACCAACACCGTGGCCGGCTCCTGTACCAACGCCAGGAGTGCCTTCGGCTCCTACTCCGACGGCAAAACCAAAGGCTTTTCCTGCTCCCGGACAACTCAAAGGAGGCATCAACGTTCGCGGCGTCGAAGCCTCGACAGCGAAGCGGTCTTCGGCGGAGGATATACAGTCGCATACCGCTGAAATTGATCGCTTGAAGAAGATCGAGGAAAATCCCAAAGCCACTACTGAAGAAAAGGCCTCAGCAAAGAATCAACGTGAAACACATGAAGAGCTTCGGGCTCAGAAGGTTCCAGAAGGACAGCACGGCAAAGGTCAACTCGCAGAACAAGCAAAGGCACGCGAACGCATCACCAAGAATCGGGAGAAAGCAAAGCGTGGTGCCGAGGCGGAAGCTACAGAGGCGAAAGCTCGTGCTGAAGCACAAGGCATCGATGTGTCGAAGCTTCAAATTCCCGAAATGGAAGAAGCACTCCGCGGATTAGAGCCTGTGGCTTGGTCTGCGTTGCAAAAGGGACGTAAAGCGAAGCTCTTTGCAGAGCAAGACTATGAACCGTATCTGAGGGAGATGCTCCTACGAGCATACGAAGCTAAAACCTCAAAATGAATTTCGTTGAGGACGCTCAACGATTGTAGTCGCTTCTGTTACAAACGTTAACAGTTGTTTCTAGCTAGAAAGGAAAACGAATATGGCAATGGGAACATCCGCGCATCAAGGCATCGAGACTGTCAAGTCGACAGTAGCGAGCCTCGAAGTATCACCGTCGCACCGTTCTGCGTCGAGTCCGATCGGACATGGGGGGACGAGAGCTGTCGGGCATGGAGTCAAACACACTACAGGGAAGCTTGCTCACGGCTCGACGACTCGTCCGAAGCCTCATGGAACGAAGCATCACATGGGCAAAAAGGACATGATGAAGCAAAAAAGCCACGGTCGTTAGCTTCTTGGTGAGGAGTCGATAATCCTCTGAATGAAATCCTGTTCAGAGGGCGAGACGATTCTTATCAAAGATGCAAACGGAATCCCCGGTAGCTGCTTCAGTGTCAAGTCGCAAATGATACGAACAACTGCCGGGGTCACTCCGTTGGGAGTATGCACGCCGCCATTCTCGACAGCAATGACTTTGAATATGGGAATGGTCGCGAAGTGAACTCCAACGAGGCAGTCTTTGGTTATGTAGTTGGACATTAGGTCTAGTGGTTCGGTCGGTTTGCTCATTTTTTCTCCAGAATGTTCGCAAATTCTTTACAAACCTCGCTTAAGACCTTTGATACAAAAGCGAGCCAAGACAGTTCGATTAACTGAAGAACAATAAGTCCATCTACGATATATTTCATGCGCTTTCGCTTTCCAGGACGGGAGCGTCTCCTCGAAGAATAAGCAAGACCTCGCTATAGCTAATACATCTTGCCAAAGGCGTATCCTCGAACTTCAGTAAGTATCCTGCAAACTGTGAATACAGTATCTTGTCACCTATTTTGATGTCGGTGATATCGTCTGCGAGCGCAACGACAATACCTTTAGTAGGACTACGCTTTGCGTTGTCTGGAATGTGGATACGTCCGCTGTATTTGAATTCATCGATACGAAGAACGATGTGTCCATTAAGGACACGTTCGATGAATTGAAACGGCGGAAGTGGTTTCTTGTTTGAAATCGCTGCCGCCTCGTTTCCTGTCGTCGGACTGAAATCCAGAGTAGTATCTCGTACTTGATGACTCATGGCTTCTTATCTCCTGTCCACATATATAACGTCTTATTTCCTACAAATTTCTCCTGAAGCATTCCTGCTTCGCGGAATGTTGCAATTATGACATCCAACTGGTTCGACGTGAAGTGTCGCCAATTATGCGCCATTATCTCAGCTCTCGATGCGAAGCCTCGTACTTCGAGAAAGTGAATCACCTTTTCACTCGCTCCGGCGAGGTCACTTTCTCCTACAGAACGAAAGACTATCTTTAGGTCTCTTGCGACTTCTTCGATTTTGTCGATAGCAAGCTGAAAGTCTTGCTCGGTTATAACTAGATTGTCATCACGAGAGATGGATATAATCTCGGCAAGTTTGCCGGCATTCGCCCACTTCGACGCTTTATAAACAGCCGAAGCTTCGTCGTCGAAATCATCAGCGTCGCAGCTTTCGTAGTAGTCTTTAAGGAGCTGAAGCGCCGCGGGTGTGAGGACAAACTGGCCTCGTACTGTAGAGATATGACGTAAATCTTCGATAAGGGCGTCTTTGCCGCAAAGAGGGACTTTCGTTGTGGGAGCCGTTCCACGCTCGGTTGCGAGTACAAAATTTACTCGCCTTGTAAAACCACCTCCAACAGCGTCAGCGGGAATCGACTTAACAAGCCAATTTTGCGCGCTTCCTCCGATGAGGGACACGATAGGTTCATTGATATTCCACTCACCCTTACCACGAGTTCCGTACTGGTAGATACCTTCTTTAGAATCCCACAAATCACTGAGACACGTTATAGAGAATTGAGAAGCGGCGATGAATACGCTAAGCTCTGTTGATATCAGCAACGCGCTCGACTCCGTCCCGAGCTTCATCGTTTGCTGTCCGACAAATGGATTGACTCCGTTTTGGCTTTGATAAATCTTTGGGAATCCCTTTGAGAGCTTCTCCAAAACATACTCCATTGTAATTCTGTCCGACAGAATGTTTGCCGTTCCCGCTTTCTTCAACATAGAAATAGCTGGAGTCATCGCAACTCCCTTACCAATCCCTGGGCGACCCACAAGCACAACGTAAAGATTCGGAAAAAGACGCCACTCTTCTACAATACGTTCGATTCCGCTAATCCAGACGTTTCGTTTGAGAGAGGCGGCGATTGAGATTGCTCCGCACCAGAAGTGGTAGTGAGCTGGACTGATGGTCGTGGTTGTAAAGAGTTGTACGTAGTTCGACAGCCAGTCTCCTTTGACGGATCGGGACATTTTTTCAGGCCCTTCATAGAATATCCTATACGAAAGTCGATTGGGATTTTGACTTCAAATCCGTTTGGAAACTTTATGATACGGTCGTAGGCTTGTAGAAGCAATTTCATCTGCGTCAAGACTGCATCGAACGAGTCTTCTACTTCGGTGAGCATTGAGTCATGACCATCCGCAAGGACACAACCTGGATTGACGGACTGGCAAAACAAAATTGCCAGTCCGTTGTTATCTCCTATGACAGACTGTGGGATATAGGCATATCCCTCCCGAAACACCTTGGAGTTATCTCCATAAGGGCGGATTCCGTAGAATACGCGCTCTCGTCCGAGAGGAGTCTTGAGAAGACGCTTAGTACAGAGTTCATGTTCGACATACTTATGAAATACGCCTCGGATGTTGGGCTCGACCTCGTGGAACTTGGCGAGAATCGCGGCGCAGAATGGCATCTTCGTTGGAAAGCCCGCCGCAGCAAGCTGAGCAGCCATCGTATTCTCGCGCATGTCGTAGTTCCCTGCATGACGGACCTTCTTTCCGAGAAAGTATTCTAGACACTCTTTGTTGTTCGTTTGTGCGATAGGTAGACCAAAAATAGCACTCGCTAAAACGGCATGTCGTGATATTCCTGTTCTAATTGATTCTTCAAGCTCTCTAATGCCTTTGACATCACCAGAAACATCTGCGATAATTCCTTGGACAACCCACTCCTCCGCTGAGGCTTGGTCGCAAGCCACAAAGATTCGATCTGGTCTTGCAATAAAGACAGAGTTAAACTTCTCACCGAGGTCAGAATGTTTCGGTTGGTTTTGTCCATTGGACCCAAAGCCGAGGAAAGTTTTACGACTAGCACGTCGTCCGGTAACAGTTCCAGTGACGCTGTAACATGAGTAGAACACATTATTGCACAACTTTGCATCAACATACGTTCCCAAGATTTTGTTGAGTTCTCTTGTTCGGAGGATATGTTTGAGAACTTGGTTCCCTGTCGCTGCGAAGGCTTCGTTGAGCGATTCTTCACCTGTGCTCTCCTTTTTAGTATAACGGTCGGTTTTGAGTTTTATGTGAAGCTCGTTCTTGAGGACGTTTTTGAGTTGAGGAACGGATGCGATGTTAAGTATTCCCTTGCTATCTGTCCCGAGTTGCCGAGCCAGACTATTTGCCATTTCTGCACTATATACGACAGGACGTCCTCCCAGGTCTTTAGAGATGAATACGCATCTATCGTCCAGTTCGCATACAACCTCCTTACGAAGTGTTCGGAGACTCTCAGGGTCGGTCTGAATTCCGCGTTTGTCAATCTCGTGAAATTTTCTAGCGAGAGGCATTTCATAGTCTTCGTAGAAGCGTCGTAGATTTGGTTTTTCATCGAATTCTTTCTCCTGTTCTTCGAAGATTTCGAGCGTGGCAGCAGCGTCGAGGCAGTTGTAACGCTTCAACTTCGGCATCCCCTCTTTGAGATTCCATCCTTTGCCTTCGTCCTTCCAATACGGTTGGCGAGTATATTGCATTCCCTGAAAGTCGAGCTTGTGACTCATTTCTGGATGTAGAACATGATGACGTACGAGAGTGTCATCACAACGGTCAACACCACCGTAAAATCCCAAAGCCTCCGCCCAATTCGCATCAAACGTCGTCCAATTCTGTCCAACGATTCGTTTCTCGTGTAGGACTCTGTCCATGAGTCTCCATATAGTTCGGAGGTTAGACACATCCCCATCAAAAAGACTAACGCTGAGAGCACTCCGACGAGAAAAAGAGAAAGCCAAACATATGGGAACGCGTCGAGCAAGGAGCTCAAAATCGCAGGATATTGGTCCATTGTAGTTTAGACACTCCTGTAAGTAGTCTTCGGTTTCTCCAAAGGAGGGATTCGCGATTAACTCTCGCTCGGGGAGCGGTTGGTGTTTTCCGTTTTGGTTCCAATAGTCGAATTCTTCGAGGAGTCGAGCGAAGATAAAGACTCCAACAGCACGGTCCGACCATTCCCGAAGTATATAAGCAGGGTGGAAGTTAGGTATCGTTGCGTTGGGCCAGTCGAGTCTGTCACATCGAAGTATGGAACCTCTCCACTTAGATATCTTCGACTCGTGATCTCTACTGTCGAGTGTATCGGGACAAAGAATTCCGAGTGGAGTTCCCCCGACGGGGCAAAGAAACGGAGGCTTATATTCTCGAAGCTCTTCGAAGAATTGCTCTTCGAATTGAACTTTTGTAATACCCACTTCTTCAATTCGGTCAATGTCATTGTCAGGAGGCCTCACTTTGTAAGGATTTGTCCAACAACACAAACTTTGAGCTATTCCAGCTTCAGCCAACATACGGTCGAGCTCGCGGCCAGAGCTACCGACGAATGGGACGCCAGTTTGGTCCTCGTCTGAACCGGGAGCTTCCCCAACGAGCCAAATCGGGCTTCGTGGGTCGCCTTTGAAGCCAACATATTTACGACCCAGTTTCTGACATAACTGTTTGAGTTCTAAAGTTTTCGGACCCACATTCCCTCAGATACAATACTTTGAGTACAAATCGCGAAGCCAAAACAATTGCTTGCCACTGCAACGTAGTTCATTCCGCTCTTTTCTGTCGTACATATCTATAACGAATTTTCGCTCGTGTGGATACATAGCTTCGGTGTTGTCTTTCAATTCTTCGATGTAACGAATGGCTTCGGTATTACGTTCGTCGATGCTATTGTGTCCTGTTTCGTTAAACAACGAATCAGCCATTAGTGTACTCCCGCCTCTTCGTGGGGACATTCTACAGAGTCGATAATCGCTTCTTTGAAAGACTTCTCCATCATCACCCTCGACAAGCCAGGTGGACTAATCCATGTCAAGTTAGAATCGAGATGCCAACCTCGTTTTATCATGGCGTCGTGGAAGCGGTCGTTGTTTAGGTTGTGTTTTAGGTGTTCCATTATCTCATCAGCTCGTTAAGCTCCTCCTCATACTCACTCCAGACGATACCAAGTTCTGCAGCGAGCATTCGTTCGACTGAAGTTGCAAGACCATGTTGCTTCGTGTATGGAGCGGCTCGTAGGTCGCCAAGTTCGACCTCGTCTTGTTCCTTTTCGTGAGCTTTATCAAAAACATCTACTTCGTCTTGTGTAATTCCTGCTTTCTTGCAAAGTCCCCATTCAACAAGCTCGTGAACAAGAATCAAGAACTCTAGTTCCCAACAAGACAGTTTGCTAGTTCGTACCTCGACTCTACCAAGATGTTTGAGCCAATCTCCGACTGTTTCATAACGTTGGTCTTTGTGATTAATAGTCCTTAATACGATTTCTTCTATTATAATCCTCCTAGTCGTGCTCGTATGATTTGACACGCCGTTGGGTCTTTTTCGAATAGAATAGCACGCCTACCATTGCGAAGCGCAGCCTCCCCAGTCGTCCCCGAACCGGCGCAAAAGTCACAGATTGTACTCTGTGGGGGGGTTAGGTCGAGGATAAGTTTCTCGATGAGAGCTACGGGTTTTTGGGCCTGATACATCTTCAATTCGTTGGTTCCGCGAGTTATAATATTGTCTATGGATATGACGTCGCGTTGGGAGGGACGAAAGAGCTTTGGCTCTCCTTTTCTTGCGATGAGTATAGGTTCATAAGACCTTCCAAAGCGGACATACGGGCTAGTATTGATGACTGTATTTTTAATCCAGATGACTGGTGTAATGTCCACTGTAAATCCGACAGATAGCAGCACGTCAACCAACTTCTGATAGAGTACAAAGTCGAAGAAGAAGGCGGCAAATCTGTCCTCCCGAAGAACTCTATAAGAAGCGTTCGCGAGATTGGTAAGGAGTTCATGTGTGGATATAAAATCATCAACGAATTGACGCGCGATAAGAGCTTTAGAATTCGGTCCCATTCCTGAGACGTCATTACCGTAAGGCGGGTCGGTAATAACAAAATCGATTGTATTAGACTCCAAATTGTTAACATTTGCAGCAAAATCTCCTTCATACAACGTCCACTTCTGGTCCGTCTTGGGAAGGTTTGCCTTGTTTTGAATCAGCGCGACTGCGACAGTAGTTGCGAGCATCGCTTGCCGTCTCGCTGCTTCCTTCGTCTCTGCACGAGCTAGTTGTGGTACGGCTTCGATTAAGTTTGCGAGCTCGATGTCTTTACTAGTCTGAGCGTTGGATTCTCCGAGTAGAGCTGCAAGTTTGTTGATGCCGAAGCCGCTGCTAGTGATACCGAGTTGGTCGCTTCTGGAAGGCTGCCCTGAGCGGGACGGCCCGTGTATTGAAACCATGATGTCAAGAAGACGTTTCTTAGCGAGTATCTCTTCGGTCCACGTAAGTTGTTTTCTTCTGACATTTTCTTCTATCTCCATAGCCTTCAATTTGAGTGGGTCAAGCTCGTCGTTGAATACAAAGTGACCTGAGCCAGATACACCAGCGTGAGCCAGAACGTTGAGGCCCAACTTTGTCAAAGCACGCAAGCGACGCTCACCGGCGATGAGTCGATAATCGCGTGTAACTACAATAGGCTGAATTAAACCTACTTCTCGGATAGAGTTAGAGAGTTCGTCTATATCACCAAAGTCTTTGCGAGTTCGGTCGCCTATAATAATTTGCGAAACGGAAAGACCCTCAACAAGTTCACTCATTTTTCCTCAACTAAAAAGAAACGCTCTACACCCACCTTCAAGCGTCTACAGTCGGAGGGCAAGAGGCGACCAGCTTCGCTTCGGTTATGTCAGACCGAGGCGGAGCCCTGGGCTCCGACGCGCTTCGTAACAACGCAAGGAAGTACGAAGCGAACTCTGTTACTTGACGAGATTCGAAGAGTGCTTCTCAGTGCAGCCTGGGACACGACAGACATAAAACTGTGTCTTGTTGGTGATACCGCCCTTCGTGTTATCAGCTTGAATCAACATTAGCTGACCTGTTTGTCCGAGCAAAGGACCAAGATACTGCCACTTATCCGGCTCATCTTCCGGCCCATCGAAGTCGCCTGGAAATTCGTAGTCACCGTTCTGCTCGATCATCGGAACGCCGAAACAATGACAGAAGTCCTTCCAGACCCATTTTCCTTTGGTGTTGAGGTTCTCAAAGATAGGACGGTCGTTGTACTCGGCGTGGTTGATGACTTTCATAGTTGGATTGAGGTTTACAGAACCACGGTCCTTGGAGTACTTCGGTGTAAAGCCGTCTAGTCGAACTGTGACTAGACCAGCCTGCATTGGAGGCGCTCCTTTTACTTCTTCGGCAGATGCTTTCAGTTTTGGCACGGCGTTTTCTCCTTTTAGAGTTTTACGGATGTAGCTAGTTGTAGCTTCGGCTCACCTTGAGCCAGAAGATTGTTTCGTGATTGCTGCGCTTGACGTTGCTCGTGCTTTCGAATCATCGCTTCGATGTTCGGCTCTTCGATAGCATCAAGCAGCATCGTCGTACCACAGTCGAAGTCGTAGGTCGGTAATGGATACACTCTCGGAACGTAGCGAAGTTGATTGTTCGCTCCGACTGCCTGCGTAAGTTTCACCCGCCAGATCTCAGGAAAGTACTTCAGCAACATACGAAAACGAGGTGGATATACGTCAATTTTGCCGGTGTACTTCGGCTTTTCCGGTGTCGAATCGGATGCTTTTTCGTCCGTTTCGTGGAGTGTAATGATAGTATCAGTTGGTAGAGCGAGCAGCCGAAGGATGAAGTTTTCGACCTCAGACATCTCCGAGTTAACCGCGTCCCACCCGTTCGGGATGAACACTTTGTGACCTCCGAAGGTGATTTCGCGCCGTAGGTCTTTGTTATTGTACATTGCGTAGTCTTGGCAACGCTTTCCAAGCGTTTGGATACTGTCTACGACGTTGGTCTTGACGAAGGTTCCCTTCGGTACTTGGAAGCCAAGCTTGGCTAAGTCGAGACTGTTTTCAAGCTTCGTGATGTTGGTAAGGAAGTCTTGAGCTGCCGTCGGCTGGTTCGGCCATTTTGGGTCTACGTAGGATATGACGTACACTCCGGGAAGGCCACGAAGTGACTCCTTCTTTTGGTCAAACTCGTGGAATAAGACCGGTTTACGTCCCGTGGCAGCGAACCTCGACTTGCCGTTCTGCTCGGCTCCTACGAGTGCGATTTTGGTCTTGGTTGTTGGTGGTTCCGATTCCATTATTGTATACTCGGTTGGCATCTAATCATCGACCTCTTTCTGTGTTGGTTCGTAGGGCTTCCACGGTTCTTTTTCAAGAAAATCTGCCATGAGTATAACTGGCCTCGCTGACGGAGTCGAGCTGTCGAGTTTGATGTAGTCGCATTGACGCATATACATATTGTGACACGAAGTCTCCGACCACGTCCAAGTATTCGTTTTAAGACACGTCGCAATGCGTTCACACTTCGCTATAACGTCTCGCTTCCACTCGTCGATTTCTTCTCTGGAGAAGTTTGGGTAAGCGCGAATAAAACGCGGGCGCTTTTTACCACTTCTTGGATTGTCGCTTGGGCGAGTTCGAGAGCAGATATTGACAACACATCTATCGACTCGAACTTCATATCCGAGTTGTTTTGCAATGACTTCGCATGAATGCACATAGCCCGGCATTTGTGTTGAAGGCTTATAGCGACTGATTGTAAGTCCATCGATACGAGACACAGTTTTGTGGTCAACCGGAGTAAGTCTTCCGTTTTCGACGACAACAAGGTCAGGTTTTCCGACCCAATAAACGACGACTCTTGAGTTTTCTCCAAGCAACACCTCCTTTTTCAAACCAAAACCTTCTTCCACCGCCACGACCTTCCAATTCATTTTGTCGACAAGATACTGCGAGTTGTAATATTCCTGAAGCATCAACACAGCGCCGGCTAGGTCGCCAAACAACTCAAACTTGCTTGGGTCCGCCGTGGCACAAGCGTCTAAATTACATGTCGACCACGCAGTCAAAGCGAAGTCTTGTATATCTTGCTGAGTCACTTCTCGCTTGTCACGAAGGAAGTTGTAGAACATCTCCATGACGTCGCTCCACCAAGAGCCGATAGCCATCGGAAACGGCATTGTGACGCCGTAGCCTTTTTGACGAAGGTTTTTTACGTGTTTTAAGTAGAAATAGCGCTCGCAATGAGAGAAGCTCTTGAGCAAGCTTGCATCGACAAAAAACATAATGCGTCCGTCAGGAAGGAGTTCATAGAAACTAAAAGGCTTTTTTTCTGTCGAAGTTGTGGCTGTTATTGTCATTCATTCCCCTTTATCCTGTTTTTCGGGCACGCCGGCAGGTGCCTCCAGTGCTCGCTCCACTACTTCCAGTGCATACTGCAAACGGCGGTCTAGGTCCGACCCGTGCTTGCCTGCATACCAACGCCACTCCTTCACCATTAGCTCCAGCGCTTCCCGCAGTGCCACGCTTCCAGTAGACTCCTGGTCATACCACCCGGTCCCTTCCTGATTATCGGGCGGAGATGGGGTTGCGGCGTCGTGGACAGGACAAGAAGGATTCATTGGTCCCCAAGTTTGTTCCTCGGGGCATGTGCATCTCGGCTGCTCTAGTGCCTCCCGTACAGCCAAAGCTCTGTTTAACGTGTCGGCTAGATGCCCCAGCCAAGCCAATTCGGGACCGCGCGCCGCTTCTCGCCACAAACGGTCGCGTACTGATTCGACTCTTTGGCGTTCGTTTGTTGGCAGTGCCGGTACATTGCCGCTTGCTCCTTGGCGCGAGGGGGCCAGCGCAGCCCTAAGCACTTTCTCAATTACCGGAACGGTGTCGATGGATAGTCCCGACAACATTTCCGCTGCGCCTAAGTGGTTGGCGATTTCCAAGGCGATGTCTTGGGTATTGCGAAAGTTTCCTCCGCTCAGTGTGTAACTCAGCTCTGGATGCTCTTGTGGCACCAGCACAACCTCCAAACGGGAGATACACTGATGAATCTGCTTACTTCTGAGCGCACTAATGCAATCACTGCTGCTATCATTCGCATTTTCGTTTTTCTCCTTTTCGTTACGTGGCCTCTTTTGATTCGTCGTTGTCTCGCTTCCAGTTCATGTCTTTTTCAACGCGCCTTTATTTGCTGCTGGGCCGAACCAAGTTCCAAATCCGAAACCAATACAAATTCCAGTGGAACACAGTAGAAATGAATGCTAGCCATATCATATTTTCTTTTGTACCCCCAACGCAGCAAGAACCACGATCGCCTGTTCTATGGATATATTCATCTGTTTTGCAAACGTTTCAGCCATTGAGAGAGGCTTTGCTGTCGTGGCGACACGATGGCTCTTCGAGTTGAGCCTCACGGCTCCTTGTTCGATTTTCTCGCGGCGCTTCATCGCTTTGACGTATCGTGAGTGCTGACGATAGTCACGCTCATACTCCCGAGCAGAGATGCTTATTCGAGCGTAGTCAGCCGTCTTGATTGCATCTTGGAGAAGCTTCTGCAAACCCCCAATTTGGGAGTCGAGCTCTTCGTCGGAATAGTCTTTAATCATCCGAAGCGAGTTAGGCCATCCCTCCCCGATGAGACGTATCCTGCGACCTTGATGCGTAGTACCATCCTCTTCAATTAACGGTTCTGACTGCGTAGCTAGTTCATGAACCGGACAGAAATGCTTCGGACAGAAGTCCTGCCCACACTGAGTACAAATACGCTCAGCAACGCTGCCGCAGATGACGCATTTTGTGTCGGCTACTGGGTTTATTGGTGGGTCACTACCGTTAACATTTGTAACGGTTGTTTCGGCGATGCGTTGTTCCTTCGATATGGTGTCAAGGTCTTCGGAGGATGGGAGTTGGTGGTTCTGTTCGGAGTCTGGAACAAAATCTGGTAACGGGTCGTCTCCTGAATAGGCTCCTTGCGATTTTACTGGGATTGGTTCATAAGGGAGTTCAGGCTTTGACATTTTTGCCTCTTTTTTGTGAAACTATGAAAGTAACACTCTAATTTTTTTTACGACCATTAGTAATACATCTCCATAACCTCCGTCGTACTCTGGTTCGTTCTTAAGATAAGTTCCTTCTTCTTCCCAAGCTTCAAGGAGCGGACGGAGTTTTTGGTCAAGGTTGTCGCCAGTTTCGTCGTCTAAAGGACAATTGCATGTTGGACATTTCCACATTTTCTACTTTGTGGTCGGTTTGATACGACCTTCGAGTATCTGCTCTATAACAGAACGCATCGCTCGTGACAACTCGCCGTACTTTGGAAACTTTTTACGTAGTCGCTCCGCAAGGTCACGGTGAAGTGACACCGTGACTGTGGTAAATTTGGGATTCATTTTCTGTTCAAATAACTTTCATGATAGCCACTGTTAATTCCCTCGGTCCTACTTTGAGTGGCCTTGAAGCTTCTTTGATTACAGAGGAAAGTCTTTTCAACATCTTCGGATTTATTGTTCTGTGTCTTGCTGCGTGACAAGCTCGACACAGAACGACGTACAATTCAGAATCCAAACCATCGAGTATTCTAAGATGTCTAATACTCTCCGAACTTGATTTTCGGTGCTCGTTTCCATCATGGTTTGCATGATGGAGCAAAAGTCTTTTTAGATTATCCGACCCACATTCTTGACACCGACCACCAAGCTTTACGACCGCCCGTTCCCTTAGGTTCAAAAACATCAGTGGAAATCATAGCAGGGCCGCCGAGTTTAGTCAAGCTAAATAAGTGCTTTGTTTTCAACGAGTTACGACGAAATTGGGTACTAGTACCAAATCGGTCTAATTCGTATTCGGCTGTGTTTTATCCGTCTTCGGTCGCAGACCAACAAACTGAGCCACCAGCCGAGTATGCTCCATTGTCTGTATATTAGCGTCGATAAGCGCGCTGATGGCTTTGGTGTTGTTGTCAGTCGTTTTCTTCAGGGAATTCAAAGCACTCCCCAGAAGAACGACGCTTACGAATAGGAGTATCAGAATCGCTGTAATCATTGTCAATGTCCTCGTTTTCTTCGTCCTCGTCTATAATGTCAGGGAGGATGATAAGATTGAACAAATCAGAGTCCTCAAACACGACTACCTCCTTTGCGCTGCGTATTCGATCGCGCTCTTGATATCATCGAGTGTAGAGAGTGGAGCATGAACCCTCTGCAAGCCCGGTTTATTGGGGTTGATGAAGAGCATGTCACCTCTACTGAGTAGGTGCTCAGCCCCTCCGATACCAAGAACGGTACGACTATCTGCCTCACTCGGTAGTCGGAAAGCAAGGCGAGCAGGGAAGTTCGCTTTGATATCTCCTTCCAAGAGTTTAACGCTTGGCCGCTGAGTCGATGCGATGATATGAATCCCTGTAGCCCGAGCCTTTTGAGCAAGTTGTGCCAGCTTTCTCGACGTTTGCGTTCCAAGAGTAATAGTTCTATTGCCTTCGGGGTCGTCCGGGTCCGGGACCCGCTGACGGTTAGTAAGCAAATCTGCGAGCTCGTCGATAACAATAAGAATGTATGAGAGGCGAGCTTTCGAGCCTTGTCTTGCCGCGTTGTATTCGAGTATGTTTCTTGTCGAAGTTTGACCAAATGTTTTGAGCCTCCTGTTCATCTCAACGATGAGTTCGTCGAACTTTTCTATTGTGAGTCCAACAGAGGTTGCAATGTTGCTTCGCAAGTTGTTTGCTTTTTCGAACTGAGTAAACTCAACGCCTTTGGTGTCGCTGAGTTCGAATTGAATATCGTCTTCGGAGTAGTTTAAAATTATGCCTCCAATAATACTGTTCAGTAACGTGGACTTACCTCCGCCGGTCGAGCCGGCGATCAGGAGGTGAGGCATTGTAGTTAGGTCTTCGACGATAAGTTTGCCGAGGTAGTCGATACCGAGAATCATGGGAAGTTTGTACTTTGTTGTGTCGAGGGTACAATGATTATACCACTTCACCCACTGACGTGTCTTGTTCGGCACAAACACCCCCACCGCAGACTCACCAGGCATTCGCTTGCACATGACGTCCTCAGCGCCGAGGGCGACAGCGAAGTCCTGCGACAGTCCTTCGAGCTGGCTCACCTTTGTAGAACCTTTCGGTTGGAATCTGTAGACACTGATAATGGGGCCGACAGAGATCGGGTCAACGAAGTCGGCGGTGAAACCGAGTTGAGCGAGCTTGTGAGCAAGGGCTATGACAGTCGCGTTTTGTTCGTCAGTTCGGCTAGTCGTCGTGTTTAGCATTGTTGATAATCGCCGTTCCGTGTTCGAAGTGAAATACAACGATAGTCGGTTCTTGGTCGTCGTATTCTATTTCTGTTAAGAAACCGAGACCTTTTCGTTGCGCGGCTGTAATCATGGCTTTCAAGTTGTGAATACAAATGTGACATGTTTCTGTACAACTCATCGAGTCACATCCCTTGCCCCAAGCTCCGAAGCGCTTACTCGACCGTCGGTGAGCATTGCTCTGAAGCCGGGAGCGAGATAGCCGAAGGCTTGCGCGAACGCACTGACGTCGGTGAATTTGATGAACAGTCCACCTGTCGCAGTCGCGATTTGGCGGAGCAGAGCTTCTCCACCACTGTCGGTCGAGATGTGGACACAGTCGATCGGTATGCCGACTTCTTTGTATTTTGCGAGCAGTGAATCGGCTTGCGAGCTTCGCTTCTCGTCCGACGTGTCATCGTCGTCGTAACCGTGGGGATTGTGCCAGTCGGTCGCCTCACCGTCAGACACGATAACACCCCGTGTCATAGGCACCTTCCCAAGCGCGGCTTCGACACAGCGACGCATCGGTGTGTTTCCACCCGCTTCGAACATAAAACCTGCGGTTGACAGTACCAACGAAGAGTTCGTCAAAGCAAGCTCAAACGATTCGGGAAACGTTTCGATAGCAATGGCTGTGTTGGTGAAGTCGCATCGAACGATGAAGTTCTGGAGCGCTTTCTTGAGTAGGTCGATACGACTGTCACCTGCACGCTCCTTGGTCGACATCGACGACGACTTGTCAAGCATGAGACAAATACGGTTCGCCATCGTCGCCGGGTCAACTTCGTTGGCTTTCGCTTGGTTGACTCTTTGTTGAAACGGCGTCGAGGCCGAGCGAAGCTTTCCTTTGTTCAGCATAAGACCCGAGGATGAAACATCGCCGGGTTTGATGATTTTGTTCATAGCTTCTCCTCTGTGTTAAAATCAGTTGGTCTTGATGGACGTTCTTTCTCCAACTCTTGATGCCATTCTTCATGACGAGTAGTGTCTTCGACTACTGCTCCACAAGTCCAACAGCGATATATCATACTTCCTGCGTGAACATCACTGTCGGTAAATCTGTCGTCGAAGTTCATAGTTTCTCCTTCAGTCGAGAAACACGGCACAGGTACAAATTCCTATGCGTACTCCTGTAAAAAACGAAGGCCACAACTCGATTGCATCTTTTGGATGCACTTCGATTAATTCTCCCGAGCAACCGTACTCGAGTCTAAAGCCCTCTTCTACCAGAGCTTTGTCCAATTCGTTGGTGGGTCTGACTCGTATACGCTTTCCGGCATGTTTCCATACATCAGAACCATCTTTTGTATGGAGCATCGCTATGTGCTCTTTTGGAGCGATGATTGCGGGTTGCCAATCGTTATTCATCTCTTATAGAACTCCTTTTCTACTCTTGACCACAGCTCGTTGAGCTTCGCCATCTTCGCCCCCGCGTTAGCGTCGTCGAGGTGCTTGTCAGGATGTAGACTCTGTGCCGCGAGCCTGTAGCAGTTCTTCGCTGCGTCGAACGGTACGAGATTCATAAACGCGACGACCGCATCTTCGGTCGTACCTGCGGTTGAGGGGGTTAGGTACGAGTTCGATGCTGAGTGTCGAGCACCAGTCGAGAAGCCTTGTTGCTGTCTTGTTTGCTCGACCACGGTTTTTGATGTGAACGACACCGAGCCAATGCCGAATGCGCTTTCAGCGATTTTACGAATCGCTTCGCCGTAGGCCTCCTTGACGTACCACGTTTTAGAGTTGGGGTCAAAGTCACGGTCACCGCTTGGGATGATGGTCTTTAGAGCAGCGACTACGTCTTTGTTATAGCCTGAAACGACGGCGTAGGCTTGCGCCTGCTCTGTCCACCATATCCGACACTTAATAGCCACTAGAGTCCCTCTGGATTCGACGGGCCACGAGGGTCGAGCAACGCGATTTTCTCCTCAACCGACATTCCCGCCCAGACGTTGTCAAGAATAGCAACAAGCGCGTCTTTACCGTGGTCGTCGAGTGGGAGTGTGTCTTTGAACGCCTTCTTCAGTCTGTTTTCATTGACGATTTCCGCGTCATGAATTGACGACTCACCTTGAGGAAGCGCCTTGCGCTCGCGCCAATACTTTACCATCTTGTTGTGTTGAATACGACGACCTATCGGTGTTTGAGTCCAATGCTTACGTCTACGACTTTGGAGTTGCGACATTGTGGCTGTCTCCTTGTTTGATTTAACTTCGTTTGAACTTCTTATCCGAGCAGACAAGTTCCGAGGCCCGTTTTCGTCCTGTACTACTCTTTTTGGACCGTCCTCTTCTCCTTGTTGAGATTCTTGTCTGCTCGGATAAAAAGACCCAACAGAACGCCGAGACTGTTGGGTCGGTTGGTGAGGAGATATCGGTGAGCTATAGCACCGTCGGCGTTAATGTCGTTGGATTAAGCCGTCGCAGCTTGCTGACTGATCATCGCTAGAGCCGCACGCAGTTGGTCCGGGGTTATGTGGATGCCACCCTTCGCCAAGCTTTTAATCGCTTGCTCTTCAGGAGTCATCTTCGCACGTTCGACCTTCTGTGCGACAGCGTAGCTAACATCCCAGACGCCTTCCTTCGCAGCGAAGCTTTCGCCTTGAAGGATGTCGTTTGCTTCGTTGTCTTGCCGAAGCGAAGCTGCGTAGTTGAAAACACCGAGGAAGACTTCAATGTTTTCGTACTCCCCGACACCGTTACCACCCGCAAGCGTGACCGCTTCGTCAACAGACTCGGCAAACTTGTAGCCGAACGTTTGAGTAGCGACTAGGTCAGGCGGTGCGACCGGAGGTGTTTCAGCGCCAGCATCCTTGACTATCTTGTTCCACGCGCTTTCGCTCGTGATGTACTGCTTTTTGGATTGGTCGGCTTGCAATTCTGCATAGCAGACCTTCGTCTTACTTGTTTCGCGCATCGTTTTCTCCTTTAATTTAACTACGTTGAAACTTTGGGCTTTTGAAACTACTGTTAACAGAAGTAACAATAGCGTCTATGTACCTTGCTAGTGTACAATCTTGTCAGAACGAAGTCAAGTCGTAAGTGCTTTGTTTGCAATGACTTGTAAAAGCGAATACAAAACGAAAGTCTAGCGCTTGCCTTGACACCGCGAACAATAGGCTCCGCTACATTGATGTCCTTTTGGGTAGTCAAAGATGTCGCAGAGTAGAGTTGTGCAGACACCTGCGAGTACAAAGATAGCACTTAGAAGCATTAGTGTGTCAATAACGTGATTCATCTTAGCTCCTTACCCAGTCACACCATTGACTGTAAGTGATGGACTTGATTTCGTTCGGTAAGTCATGCTCTGGACCGACGAAGTACCACGGTTGGAGTGTGTTTGTACACATGTCAAGAGCAAGCTCCTTTGTAGGAGCATCGCGTTTTGGTATCGTCGTTTCGAAGTATCCTTCTTTGATAAGCCAAAAGTCTTGGTCTTGGTCGTGGGATACGACAGTTGGCTGCGACTTTGGAGCGACTGCTTGCAATGCCGCGACCAAAGCCTCGACTGTGACACCGTGTTGTGTCGCTAACGCGGCTAGTTCTTGTTCGTTCATGTTTGTAGTATCTCCAACTGAAACTCTTTGTCTTGTAGGTCGAACCACGTTGCAACCGTGTCGTGATTTACTCGATACTCATCGCCTTTGCAAAGAGTATCGACGATGTCCTGACGAATATCGTCGCCATCTTTGCTGTCGAAGAAGCATTCGATGACCTTGATTTGTTCTTCTCTATTGAGTTCTCTCCAAGTCACGAAAACACCTCCCCCGCTAGACGTCTCTGAACGTACTCATCGACCGTTGGTGTTGGTGTGCGACCGTGAATAAAACGGTAACGGGACCATTCAAGACTGTATTCTCGTTTCTTCGCGGAGGCATCTTCATCTGGTTCTGTCTCTTGAGGTTTTGAGTCGCTGTTTGTTTTCGATAATTGCTGTTCGAATTCTAGCAGATGTCTTTCTATGTAAGAATCCATCGACTCTTTTTGTCTTATCTCTTCTGGAGAGACATTTAGTCTTTGAGACTCTGTTAGTATCATATCTGAATAGACACCTTGAAGCTGCGTTTTCAGCTTCTGACGAGTCTCTTCTGAATGCGTTGGTGACTTAAGAAGCTTATCCAAAGCCTCTGCGAGTTTAACCTCGGCTGGATTCAAATACTCGCCTGATTTGGAGGCTTCGCTTACCGCTTGTAGCTTTTGTGCTGCTAATGCGGCTGTAATAGGAGGAGCTTCACAAAACTCACGTTCGGCGTCTGTGTATTGATGCCCACAGGCGATGCAACGATAAAGTCGTACCTTCTCCATCGAGCCGTCGAGCTTTTGATGCCATTGTGGTTGAGCATAGCCGTAACTACGTGAGCTTCCACACGACGTACAATGACGAACACTTGCGCGACGTCCGCATTGACACTCATCGCCACGAACTCCTGCTAGTTGTTTAGGAACTGGCATTTTCTTCGTCCTCTAGTTTCGATAAAGCGTCAATGATTTGCTCTTTTGTAGCACCAAGTCCACGTATCATCTTCGATGTCGTGTCGCGATTGAATTGCGGCTTGAGTGTTTGAATGAGAAGAAGTTCGAGGTCAAATGCTTCTTTCTTCGAAGCACACCATCGAATGTCGGTCGTTGTTATTGGAAGTTTTGCTTCTTTCATAACCTTTCGGACGGGATGTTGGGGGTCTAGCACGCGAAGTATGCCTCGTGCTGATGCGCCGATATAGATACAATCCTCCCAACAACGAAAGATATACACACACGGACTTATAAAGTGTTCGTACTCTTTGTCTGTCAAAATGAGTGTCGATAGTACTTGGAGTTTACGCATTAAGTATGCTACCAGTTTGTACGCGTAAATGCAAGCACTAAATGTGCTTTGTTATCAACGACTTGTAATAATTACACAGTTATGTTATTGTGTGTCTCGATTCGTGGTCAGTTGTGCCACGACCTTCGGCCAGTATTTCTCTTTCCACATTCGAGCATACTCCGGCGAACGTCGACACTGTCGACATGGCCGCCAGTTGAACTTGTTGTGATAGCAGATAAACTCGTTCGCTTTGTTGAGGGGTGGGTGGACAGTGAAGAGAAACTCAATCCACGCCGTCGATGGTTGATACTTCTGCGATGCTGGAATAGGATTGTTCGATGCGGCGATAGCATCGTCGGTATATAGTTCAAGGTCTTTGTAGATACGACTGATAGGAGTGTCACCCACGACGCGACTCCATCGCGAGTCTGACCGTCGACGCAATGACGCCGATATATACAAGAACGACAAAACAAATCGCAGTAGCGATTGACATTGAGTGCCTCACTGAATACAACGATAGTGCGTTGAGTCCATCTTGTGTCGGCTTGTGGGCGTACCTACCACTTAAGCTTCGCCTTCGCTGTCTACAACGTTCTGCGAACGTCTTGACAGACAACACACCGAAGGTTGCTCCTGACACTTGCGTAGCACTTGTGTACAAAGGATATCTGTACACACCAGTCTCTTCCCCTGACGTTGATGTGTGTGTACATAAATAATAATATATACACACTCGATGACGACAGGGGTCGGGGGTAGTGTGTACACTATTACAATGTACACAAGTGCTCCACACCGACTCAACGCACCATCACAAGACTCGCTGTGCTTCGCACCTTCGGTGTGACAAACTACTTCGTGATGCCTAGCATCTTCGCGAGTTTGGCTTTCGCCTTGTCGTTTCCCGATGCGGCTTGTTTATATAGAGTAACAACGTCGCGGTCGTTCCAAGTTCGAAGTCGCGCTGTCGCACCCGTCTTGACCGCGTCATTGAGCCAGTGTTCAAACGAAGACTCAAGACCACGGTCGGTCGCACGGTTTACAACTTCGGTCAGCGCGTCGTAAGACGCTTGCGATATCTCAACGATGAGATGCGCGTTAGAGTCTACGCCGTCGTTGACCATCTCTTGCACACTTGTCCCATTCTGTGTCATAGTCATTCTCCTCTGCGCAATAGCGCGTGTTGAGTTACTATACGACACACAACGAGCCTAGTGATAGTGCGTTTGTCGACAGTCGTGGTCTATATTACGTTCATTGCTATGCCGACGACGCTACTCGTAACACCGAGCGAGTCGTTCACCACAGCAAGCCTACCGCTACTGTCGTATATAGTGTTCGCGTGCTACGCACGGTCGCCGCAGGCGGGAGGGGTGGGGGCTAAAAACGAGTACGAGGTCGAGTACGAGTCTTACCTCCGCAAAAAATTTTCTCGGTTTCCTACATCGAAGATACTATCATTAACAAAGTTAACAGTTGTGTCGTTGTGGCGAAGCCGCTGAGTAGAAGGGAGTCGTTGTTTTTTCTTGTAACTTGCGTGTTTTGTTTGGGTTACGCGCTTGACATTTGCCACCGCCTATGGTAATATCGCAAACGGTTGTAGAGAGGGTGTATCAACTTCGTTGAGGTGAATCGATATGGCAAACGTCGAAGTTTGTTGTGCGCTCTGCAAGCAGGGTTCCCACAGAGATGATTGGCAAGGTAAGACCAAGGTCTACTGCGACACTCATACGTCGACAGAGATCAAAGAGTTCGAAGCGAAGCAGAAGGCCCCACCAGCCGCGGCCTCAGCAAAGTAGGTTCAATGGCCGCGCTAGAGCTCTACCGGACCGACTTCCTTGGCGACAATGCTTCGGCCTCGCCATTCAAGTGTTCGGTCTGCGGACGAGTCGCCTTGTGGGAACGAATCGAAGGCGACCAATGGTGGCTCAAGATTCCTTGTGAGTGTGGAAGCCAGAAGTTCAAGGTCGAGGTCGGTCAGACGACTTGGCATGGAGTTTACGGGACGAATGGATAATGGCTGGACTTAAACCAACTTCGTATTCGAAGACTAACATCAAGATTCCGCAAATCGTACGATGGCGCGTTGCGGGAATCTCGGATACGAAGATTCAAAAGATGCTTGGTATGTCCTCGTCTGGCCTCGCCCAGATTCTCGCGACGCCTGAGTATATCGAGGAAGAGGCCGCGTACCTGAATGGGCATCTGTCAGCAATGGATCGTGCGCTCGCCGGTAAGATTGAAGCTATTCATCAAGAAATGAGGCAAGCCGTACCCGCTGCTCTGCGGGCTTTGGTGGATACTGTGACACAACGCCGTGACTTAAAAGCAGCGATGCTTGCTGCGAAAGAGATACTTAATCGTGACCCTGATAGAAGCCTCGTCGAGTCCCGTTCCGATGAATCGGTCGCGCCAGGAATCCCAGCAGAGGTTATCGAGGCTGCGGCGCAAGAGGGCAATAAGATTGCGTCTACGTACGCTGAGACAGAGAAGAAGGTGGTGAACTAATGGCCGGCTCTTTTACTTCACCAAGCGGAAGCCCTCCCAAGTCCAAACACGGCAGAGGCCATCCGTCGAAGGAGTCCAATAGGCAAGCCTCCAGACCAGAGTACCCAATCACCGATTCCTTCTCCAGCGACAGTATTCCCTCGTTTGCCGAACGCCACTCAAACACGAACAACAAGTCGGGATTCAACACCATCCCCGCTCGCCCGCCTGCGGGGAGGCTTGCGCAGCGAAGCAAAAACGATGTCAACCGTTGTGCTTCGGGTAAGGAAGTTGGCAAGAGCGAAGCTGGTCACGACGCAAACACCGAAGGTTCAGGAGGTACTCAGAAGAAGTAGTCAGCCCCCTGTCTACTCAAATTGCAACGCTTCGTTCCAATTCAAATAGCGTCGGTTGACAGTCACGACGTTAAGATAGCCAAGATGCGAATCAACGCGCTTGGCTCGCTTTTCTATTTCACCAAAAACACGCTTCGTAGAAAACGCCTCACCGACCACCTTCACCGCTCTTGGTGTCTGAGTTTAGAGTGCGACCATCTAAAACACCTCTTCGAGTACCCACGCGACCACTTCAAATCGACAATCTGCTCAGAATCCTACCCAATCTGGCGCGCTCTTCCTTTTAACAGCCAGGACGAGGATTACTTCCGAGTCCTTGGTTACGAAGATGAGTTTATATCTTTTATGAAAAGGATGCATCGCCGTGACTCACGCAACCTCCTCGTCTGTGAAAACATTACGAACGCAGCCAAACTGGGCAGTCGTATCAGCGGACATTATGGCTCTAATGCTATCTTTAGAGTCCTCTTCCCGGAAATCATCCCCGACTCGTCGTGTACTTGGTCGAACTACTCGTTGCATCATAAACGGACGCCGGGCGCAGCTTCACATGGCGAAGGCACCTTCGACTTCTTGGGCGTGGGCGGTGCACTTCAGTCTCGGCACTACAACGGTTTGCTAGTTCAGGACGACC
>Ga0137389_10000435_pt1 | contig 22645 bp, 17 predicted proteins | sample 15con2h14BmetaG_FD_104645 | JGI IMG/M metagenome (GOLD analysis project Ga0137389, IMG submission 104645) | Vadose zone soil microbial communities from Angelo Coast Range Reserve, California, USA - 15con2h1.4B metaG | ecosystem: Environmental > Terrestrial > Soil > Vadose zone > Saprolite...
TATCAGACCGGTGAGTGATACGGTGGTGACCACAGTGCCTGCTCCGCAACAAAGCTTTGGTTGCGCCACTCCCGGCGCGTGCCCCGCAACACCGCAGATTCCGTTTATGGTGCGGGTCTTCCCGTAAACTGTTTTCAATACACAGGGTGGTGCAGGATTTTATGCCTGCATCCGGGCTACAAGATGCCGCTTCATAGACTGCGTGAAAATTTGAAATTGTCATCCTGAAGCGCAGTCGGAGCGACTGACGACGGAGTCGAATGATCTATGTATTTTTTGTAAGACTTTGACGCGATACATCAGTTGGCTTCACCCTCATGCCTCAAATCGCAGCGGGCTTCAGCCCCTGAGCTGGACCCTTTCTAGTTAGACCGCAATTCTTCCCGCTTCTTGTTGTTGTATCGTAACGCGATATTCATAAAGACGTTTCCGTTCCCGGTATCAAAGCACATCACCAGCGCTTCCTCATCTTCATGGCTTTCTTCGCCCATCTCAGCCATGTGGACCACAGGCGGTTGAATCTTGAAATGGAACCCCTGATCGTTCAGCGTGGTAATGGCACTGCCAATGACCATGTTGGCCAGTTCGCACACAGTTTCTCGCGCCACATCGTCGTTTGCTTCCATAGCCGATCCGGCGAGCGTGCTGGCCACTTTGGCCGCGGTCTTCGGGTCAATGTCAAAGATGATGCGGCCCTCAATGTCGCCGTTAATGGTCACCAGGGAAGCCACGCCTTTGCGGCGATAAGCTTCCTGCTCCATGGAAACGTCACCGATGCGCGTGGGGCAATGCAGCGTCTGCGCCAGCACTGCATCAGCCGCATTGATGAACGGTTGAATCAGTTCCATCTTCATGAGAGCTAATTCTCCTGGGCCGCGGGCGCCGCCATGATGGCATCATCGCCCATCACGTACTTGATCACTTCGTAAAGGATTTCAGCCTTCACCGGCTTCTGGACAAAATGCCGCGCGCCTTTTTGCAGGGCCGCAACAATATTTTCCTGATAGCCGACGGAGGACACCATCACGATACGCGCATCAGGATGAGCGCGGACAATTCGCTCCGCTGCCTCAATGCCTTCCATCTGCGGCATGGTGATGTCCATCAGCACCATGTCAGGCGAGGTGCGATCATACTCGGTGATGGCCGTGCAGCCGTCGCCGGCTTCGCCGGCAATTTCGCCGCCAAAGGATTCCACCATTCGCGCCACGTTCTTGCGCGCGAATACGGAATCATCCACCACCAGATATCGGATTGCAGCACGGTCCTTGCGAATCAAAAACGGAAACTGTTCCATACTATCTCCTTACAACTCCATCTGAACTTTTTGTTCCTTGGCAATGCGATCAGGATTGCATTGGTGCACCAGCGTGCTGGCCAGCAGATCCAGGGACACAACGCGCATGGCAAAACCTCTTTCAATGGCTGCCTTGGGCATGCCAAAAACAACACATGAATCTTCTGTTTGCGCCAGGGTGAGCCCGCCCGCATCTTTGATGAGTCCCATTCCTGCGGCGCCGTCATCTCCCATGCCTGTCATCAGCACACCTATCACCCGTGGGCCAAAGTCAGCGGCAACCGAGCGGAAAAGGACGTCCACGGAGGGCCTGTGTCCATTGAGACGACCTTCATCGCTCAGGACAACGGTGCTGGCGAGCGGCATGCGACGTACTTTGATGTGCCGGTCGCCCGGACAGATCAGCGTGCGTCCCGCAATCAGCAGATCTCCTGACTGCGCTTCCTTAACGTCGATGGCGCAATTCGCGTTCAAGCGGCGGGCAAACATCTCCGTGAATCCCTCTGGCATGTGCTGCACTACGATAATGGTGCCCGGAAAATCGCCCGGAAGCTGTGCCAGCAGGTATTCCAGCGCATTTGGGCCGCCGGTGGAAACGCCAATCGCAATGATCCTGGTTGGCTCCACGCGCGGACGCGCCAGCGGCTTGTTCGGCTTGCCCCGATCCATCAGGTCCGGCATGATTGTGTTTTTAATTCTGGTGCGGGAAGCGACTTTGATCTTCTTGATCAGGTCTTCCGCAATCTCGTCCATGTGTGCCGATGCAGCATCGCGCGGCTTGGCGACAAAATCAAGCGCTCCCATTGCCAGCGCCTTGAAGGTGGCGGTGGCGCCTTCGGTGGAAAGAGCGCTTACGATAATCACCGGCACGCGAAATCTTCTGGTGATCTGTCGCAAAGTCTCCATGCCGTCCATGCGTGGCATTTCCAGGTCCAGAGTGACCACATCCGGATTCAGGTCTTCAATCTTCTTCAGCCCGAATTCACCATCCATGGCCGTGCCCACTACTTCAATGTCAGGGTCGCGGGCAAGAATCTGCGGAATCAGCTTGCGCATCAATGCCGAGTCGTCCACCACCAGAACTCTTATGCGTTTGCTCAAGCAGTGGCCCCCATGGATACTTGCGTGCGTCCCAGCTTGGATACCACGCTGGGAATGTTAAGGATAAGGACAACCGTGCCATCGCCCAGAATGGAAGCTCCGGTGACCAGCTCGGTTGCCACCAGATGATCGTCCAGCGCCTTGATGACAAGTTCCTCTTCGCCTATGAGCCTGTCCACAACCAATCCAAATCTCCGGTCCGCGACCGTTACCACTACAATGAACATCTTCTTGCCGGCTTGTACAGGCATTGAGAGTCCACCCAGATGCACCAGCGGAAGGATTTCTTCGCGCAGTTGAATCACGTCGTGTCCATCCACGCTGTGGATCTCCTGATATGACGAGCGGGTGATTTCAGCCACTGAAGTCAACGGTACGGCATACGTGCGCTCGCCCACTTGAAACAGCAAGGCTTTGATGATGGCCAGCGTAAGCGGGACTTTGAGGTAAAACGTTGTGCCTTTGCCGTCGATGGTCCTGATGCCGACGGAACCTTTCAGTCTTTCCAGCACCGTCTTCACCACGTCCATGCCAACGCCGCGTCCGGAGATGGAAGTAACCTGCTCCGCCGTACTCAAGCCCGGATGAAATACCAGGTCCAACACTTCCTGCTCGCTGAGCTCTGCCGCTTCAGACTGGGACAGCACTCCGTTCTCCACCGCCTTGGCGACCAGCCGGTCACGATCAATGCCGCGCCCGTCGTCGCCTACTTCAATAATGATCTGGTTGCCTTGATGGTACGCAGCCAGCCGCACCGTTCCTTGCGCTGACTTGCCCACACTGATGCGTTCTTCGGGAGACTCAATACCGTGATCGACGGAATTACGCACCAGGTGTGCCAGCGGTTCTGCCACCATGTCTAAAATGCTTTTGTCCAGATCAGTGTCCTGACCGGTGACCACCAGCGCAACGTCTTTACCGCATGACTTGGCCACGTCGCGCACCACTCTGGGGAAGCGGCGGAAGAGATGCTCCACCGGCACCATGCGGATCTTCATCACTGACTTTTGCAGATCATTCATGATGCGTGACTGGAAAGCCAGCGCATCCACAAAACGCGTCTTCAGCGGATCTTTAGGAAAGCGTTTCTGAAAATCGAGGACTGTCTGGTGCAGCATGCTCTTGGCGATGATCAACTCGCCCACCAGGTTCAGCACGGCATCAATCCGTTCGGCATCCACGCGCAGCAGGGTTTCCAGATTGGAAAAGCTAGTCGGAGCTGGATCCGCAGATAAAGTTGGCGCAGGCGCAGCTTGCGCAGTTGAAGTTTGAGCAGGTGCAGTCGCAGATGGTGCTGAAGCAGTGGAAGACGCCGAGCGGATTACGTTGTCCACCGCGGTCAACGGGTCAGCATCATTTCCTGCCGTGGTAACGTGCTCCACAATATCCAGTACATCATCGCTGGATTGTTCAGCGGGCGCTTCCCCGAAAGGCCGCAGAGCAAGTTCCGCCACAATCGAGGGGATCTTGCATTTCTTTCCAATCCACTCCATGCTCTTTCGCGTGGCGACCGCCGCTTCCACCAGTTCAATCTCCGGATGCAACGTGCCCTGGTCCGGCACAATGGCCAGCACCGTCCCGCATTCCGCCAGCACATTGCGGATCAGTTGCAGCGCCGCGCCGCGCATGGGGCAATTCTCATCCACGGTCAAAGCGATGTTGAAAACGGAATCGCCGCGATCTATGGCATCGCTGGCCAGCAGATTTTCGTATTCACTCCAGGCAAAGCGGGCAACTCTCTTTTTACGCGCCGGCTTGTCCGTCTTGTTCGTGAGTGATTCAATCTGTTCGCGAAGCTCCTGGCCTGCCGGCGGTTGCATGTTGCCCCTATACGCAGAAAGCATGGAACTGAAAGTGTCCGCCGCGATCAGGACAATTTCCGCCAGGTTCGCCGTGGTATTCGCCGCCACATCCGGCCTCAGTGCATCTTCCAGAAGGTGAGCAAGCTCGCTCAACTCCTGATAACCGCAGGCTGCCGAATCGCCTTTCAACGTGTGCACCGTCCTGCGGACCTGGCGCAGTACCTCCATGTCAGCGGGGTTCTTCTCCAGCTCCAGCCCCTGGTCATTCAGGTTCTGTAACTGTTCGGCCGAGCTTTCAAAGAACAGCTCGCGCATCTCAGCCGCACGTTCATCGGAGAAGAAGTTCAAAACGTGGCCTCCACTCTCTGGTAGGCCGTGCCATTGTTGTGGTGGATCATCTTGTATTTGTCGGAAAGGCCAAACAGGCTCTCCGCATGGCCAATGAACAGATATCCTTCCGGGTTCAGGCAGCGATAAAACTTCTGCACCAGGCGTTTCTGTTCCGCCTCGTCAAAATAGATCATCACATTGCGGCAGAAAATAATGTCATTGCGCTGGGGCAGGAATTCCGTTTTCAGATTGTGGAAATCGAAGTGGACCATTTCTTTGAGCGGCTGCTTGATGGCGTACCGGTCGCCAATCTTGTCGAAATAGCGGAGACGGAATGGATAGTCCACGGCTTCCATCTGTGTTTCTGAATAGACCGCTTCCTGCGCGGTTCGCAGCACTGTGTAGTTGATGTCAGACGCAAGGATTTCCACTTTCCACGGCGGTGGAATAAGCGGCTTTGGCACCGGCATCTCAAAGGGCAGGGGATTGCGCAGATAGTAGTAAGCCAGCGCATCGCAGATCATCATGGCGATGGTGTACGGTTCCTGGCCAGTGGAACAGCCCGCACTCCAAATGCGAATGTTCCAGTCGCGGCGGTCCTGTTTGCGCCGCAGCAGGTCTTCCAGTGTTGATTTCTGGAACAGCTCCAGTTGTGGCTTGTTGCGGAAGAAGCTTGTCTCGTTGACGGTAAGATTTTCCACCAGCGCTGAGAGTTCCGCCTTGCCCTGATAGCTGGTGAGCAGCCGGTAGTATGAATAAAACGTGTCCAGTCCGCACACGCGCAGGCGCCTTTGCAATCTGTCTTGCAGGAAATGAGCTCTACGCTCGTCAAAATACATACCGCATTCCTGATAGACCAGGGTTTGCAGCAGCTTGTATTCAGCGTCAGTGATCTGGATTGGCGTACTTGGTGTGGCCACTCGTTCTCCCAGGGCTCTTGCGTTATAGTGCGGCAGCGGCGTGCGCTTCCACCATTTCAGTGATCCGGCGCAGCTCGCCTTTCTGCAAAATTTTGGTCAGGTCAATCAGAACAACCAGCCGGCCTTTCCTCTTGCCGACGCCGGTCACGTACTTGACCTCGCCTTCTTCAAATACGTTCGGCGGCGCTTCCACATCGGTTTCAGGGATCTTCATGACCTCTGACGCCGCATCCACAATGAGCCCCACCATTTTGCCTTCCACCTCTGTCACCAGAATGCGGTTTGTCCGGTGGGTCAGAATTTCCTTTTCGCCAAACCGCTTGCGCAGGTCGATGACCGAAACGATCTTCCCGCGCAGATTGATGATGCCTTCCACATAGCTGGGCGATTCCGGCACAGCCGTGATTTCCGGCACGCGCACAATCTCATGCACCAGACTGATCGGCACTCCAAAGTTCTCGCGCCCAACGCGGAATCCGACGATGTGATGTTCTCTCGCCATAGCCCTGTTCCTTGCGCCTTAGTTGTAAGCCGATCCCACGGCGGCCCACTGTGACTCAGGTTCTTTGTCCCGCTGCTGCCGGCTGGTGCGATGTCCATTGCCCGGCTGATCGCCGTTGGCGTGGTTTTCCAGGATGAAGCGGTCCATGGATTCAAGCATCATGCGTGACATCTTTGACATCTGCTCCGAAGATGCAGCCAGCTCGGTTGATCCCGTTGACGAGCGTTGCACCAGTTCCCGCATTTTTTCCATCGCTCGCACAACAGCCTGTGCGCCTGATGCCTGCTCTTCTACTGACGAGTTGATTTCGTGCGTGATCTCATTGAGACGCGTGGTGGCCTTGGCAATCTGTGACGATCCATGCGACTGCTCGTTCGTGGCCGCGCCAATTTCCTGGGCGAATTTGTAAACCTCTGACACCACGTTGGAAATTCTCTTCAGCGCGGAGCTGAGGTCGCCACCAAGGGACAGGCCTTCATCCACAATGTTGGTGCTCTTTTCCATGTTGTCCACGGCCTTGCGGGCTTCTTTCTGAATACTCTGGATGAGTTCGGAAATTTCTCGCGTGGACTGCGCGGATTTTTCGGCCAGCTTTCTCACTTCGTCGGCAACCACGGCAAAGCCCAGGCCATGCTCACCGGCGCGGGCCGCTTCAATGGCAGCGTTGAGGGCCAGCAGGTTGGTCTGCTCGGCCAGATCATCGATAACCTCAACAATTTTTCCAATGTCGTCTGCGCGCTGGCCCAGCGAAGAAATGATTTCTGCCGAAGAGCTAATCGCTGCGTTGATACGGCTCAGTCCGTCCGTGGCCTTCTCCATGGTGTTGATGCCGCTGTGGACTTCGTCGCGCGAGCGCTGCGAAATATCCAGCAGGACCTTGGCCGTGTCCGCCACGCGCTGGATGGATGCCACCATCTCGTCAATCGACGCTGACGTATCGCTTACGTTCGAAGCCTGCATCTGCGTGCTCTTCACCATGTTCTGCACGTTGATGCTCATCTCGTGCATGGTGCTGGTGACTTCATCAATGGCAGATGCCGCCTGCACGCTGATCTTGGCCGATTCATCGGATGCGCTGGCCACCTGATTGGAGCCGCTGGCCACCTGTGACGCGCTGTCACGTACGTTTTTCACCATGCTGCGCAGGCCGAGCGTCATTTCGCGGAACGCGGTGCCCAGAGTGTCACGCGTGGACCGCGGATTGATCTGTACTGAGAGATCGCCGCCGGCAATCGATTCCGAAAGGCCGGCCATCTCGCGCAGATACAGGACCATGTTGTTGAACGTAAGGGCCAGTTGTGCCACTTCGTCCTGGCCGTAAATTTCAACTCTGGAATCGAGATCTCCCGCATTGGCAATCTGACGCGAGACAAAGATGAGTTGCGTGAGTGGATCGGTGATGGATTTAGCTGATCTCCAGGCAATGATGACGCCCAGAAGGACCATCAGGAACATGCCGCCTAAGGCCAGGCTTGTGATGATGGACGCAGCAGATTTATCTGAGGCGTTGGCATTGGCCACCGCGTCACTCATGATGGCATCAAGCTGGCGCAGCGGCTCTTCTTCCTTTTTTTGCTCAGAGCCTGGGTTGGCCTGCAAATAAGCAATGGACAGCTCAGCCATGGTTGAGCTGCCTGCGTCCACCTGCCGACGTTTATCCACCAGAGTGGAGGCGAATGAGGATGACCAGTCTTTCTCGACCTCACGCACCGTTGAGAGAAGCTGCTTGGCGCGTTCCCGGTTCTGCGGCAGATTGGAGGTTGTTTCTTCAATTCGATTGATGAGCTGGTCAACGTCACCCAGGCCTTTGAAGAGAAGGTCTGATTCGCGCGTGTCCCCGTTCAGCAGGAAGTTGCGCAGATGCAGGCGGTTGTTCATGATGGCGCGGTCCAACTCTGAGCGCAGACCTGCCATGGCAATAGCTTTCCTGTAAGTGTCGGCCGTATCCTGTTCGTGCCAAATGGCCACCAGACTTGCTGAAAACAAAATGACCGCAACAATAAGGATCGCGCCAAAGCCCATAAAGAGCTTTCCGCCAATACTTTTTTTGCCTAGTTGCATTTCTCGCCTCTACGGATCCCAAAGTTCCGGATCTCGTGTCTCTTCAACCTGAGCAGTTCTCGCCCGACTGTCCGAGCGGATTGGCCCACCCGGTAAAAAGCACGGCCAATGCCATGTCCGGTGGGTCATAGCACCAACGTACTGTAAGTCACCGTAAGTACCGGAAAAGTAAAGGGGAGCAATCGGCTCATTGGGCCGTGCCAAGCCAGAGAGTGGGTTACCTGGCGCCTTCGCGTCTCACAGGACAGGATATTGAGCCGTTCGACGTCTCAGCGTGAGACGAACAAGGGGGTTTCTTCGCGACTACCTACGAACGTTTCCTTATTGACTCAAAATGAGATTCCAGAGTAACTTCAGCTTTCCCCGTAAGAGAGACATTGAGACTGACACCGAAACCCGGAACAAGCCGTACACGACAGCCAGCCAGCGTGGAATCCTTAATGGAACGGGTGGTGGACGTTTGCTCGCAGCTGGGGCAATTAGAGGCTAAGTCCCCCATCGTCCGCGACTTCGTCGCCGAGTCTGCCCGTAAGCTGTTCGCCGCCACCGTTACCGGCGTGCTGGTAAGGACTCCGGAAGGTTTCGGCCTGCTCGCCGTCTCCAGCACGGTGAAGGAAGGCGCCAGCAAAACAGCCTTGATGTCTCATGCTAAGTCCTTTGCTTCTCAGGCAATTGAGCAGAATCGCGCCATCGATTTCCGCTTCTCCTACCGTGACAGCGAAGGCGAAAAGATCTATTACGGTGTGGCCGTGCCGTTGGGATCGCCGGAAAACGGCGGAGCTCTGATGGCCGTTCGGAGAACAATATTTGTTCCTGCCGAAATTGCAGCCTTCAACCTGCTTGGAACCACGGCTCGCCTGACCATGGAGAACGCCGAGCTTTCCCTTGGACGGTCCGCCCAACAGGCTGACTTCAGCCAACTGCTTGAAATTTCCGCTGAAGTCGGAAACGCCTCCAACCTGGACGCTTTTCTGCGTCAATTCCTGATCAAGGTGGCTGATTTTCTCAAGTTTGAGCGCGCCTTTGTGGCTGTGTATGAGACGGGCGAGTGCCGTGTGCGATGGTCGGCCAGCAAAGGGGCTGCCAGTAACCTCGATCTTGACGTTTCCTCCATGGCGCGGCGCGTGTTTGAATCTCGCAGCCACATCGTTGCCGAAAACCCTGCCCAGTTTCCCGTGCCGGAGAAGGCGCAACTGGCAAAGCTTGATGCTCAGGTCCGTCAGTACCTGGCAGTGCCGCTCATATCGGGTACCGGAATGCCACTGGGAATCCTGGCGCTACTGAATAAGAAAACGCCGGCGCCCATCACATCAGAAGAAGTTCGGCGAACCAGAGTGCTGGCCGCAACGGCAGCCATGGCCATGGAAGCGGCGAAGAATCTCGAGGTTTCTGACCAATACAAAAAGCGTGCAGAAGATCTGATGGAAACCGCCCTGGACCTGGGCACCGCGTTGCGCCTGCCTGATCTGGTGCGCACGTTTACGGAACGTGTTGCGGGCATGATCGGCGCGCAGAGTGCGATTCTCGCGCTGGCACAGGGTAACAAACTGGAGAGCGTCGGATTCTTTGGGTCCAAGCCGGAGCGCGATCTACTGCGCAAGTTTGATTCTGCATTGACCCAGTTCGCGGAGCAGCAGTCTGATCGGCCTTCGGGATCGTTTTCAGAATCGGCCTCAGAACCGGCTTCCGACTCGGGTTCCGAACTGGTTGCAAAATCGAAGCCCAGTTCCAACGGAGTTCAGGCCCTGGGCAAGGAAGTGGCCACGGCCATGGGCTGGCAGAATGCCACCCTGGTTCGTCTGGAAGGTTCTGAGCCGGAACTGCTCGGTATCCTGGTGCTGGCTAACATCAGTCGTGAACTGCTTCCCAACGATCTCAATCTGCTTCAGGCCCTGGTAGTGCACGGATCGGTAGCACTGGAAAATTCGCGGTTGTTCACGCGAATCACGCAATCCAGCCGCCAGTGGGCTGAGATTTTCGATTCCATCTCCGATTTCATCGTGGTGCATGACGAGCGACATGAAGTCTTGAAGGTCAACCGCACATTGGCTGACTTCATCGGCGTCCGCCCCGCGGAGCTGATTGGCTTGAACATGCGGGCCCTGATTCCGATTACCACTGATTCTTCGCATCCATGCCCCTTCTGCCGTGACAAGGCGGATTCCGACGAATATCTCCATCCGGTGCTGGAGCGCAGCTACCTGGTTTCAACCTCGCGCATTCATGGAGCGCTGGAGGAAGGCCTGCAGACCATCCACGTGCTCAAGGACATCACAGACCGGCGTGAAGCCGAGCGCCGCTACCGTGAGCTGTTTGACAACGTGCAAGAAGGCGTCTTCTTCTCTTCTCCGGAAGGCCACTTTATTGAAGTGAATGACGCGTTGGTCCGCATGCTGGGCTATCAGAGTCGCGATGAAGTCCTGAAGCTGGACTTGAAGACGCAGGTTTACATTTCCTCTGACCAGCGCGACGAGATTATTCGCCTGCTTTCAGAAAACGGCTCGGTGCAGAACTTTGAAGTCACGCTGTGCCGTCGTGACGGCACCATGATCCACGCACTGGAAAATGTATTCGTGGTGCGCGATTCACAAAACAACATTCTCCAATATCGCGGTGTGTACCTCGACATCACGGAAGTCAAAAACTTCCAGGGGCAGCTCCAGCGTGAGCGTGATTTCACCAGCAAGATATTGAATAACACGCAGACCATGATCGTCGTTGCCGATACTGCCGGACTGGTCAGCTATGCCAACCGCCGCTGCTATGAAGCCGGCGCTTTTGAACAGAATGAGCTGGTGGGCCGCCGGCTGGATCGCATTGTTTCACCTTCGCACCAGGTCATGTTCAAGGAAAGCTTTGATTCCGCCCTGCATGGCATGCAGGTGGATAACCTCGAGCTGATGATCGCCCGCGGTAACGGTTCGCAGGGTAAATTCTCCGTGAACCTGAGCCCCATGCGCGATGAAGCCGGTGACGTCACCAGCGTCGTCGTATTGATGACGGACATCACCGACGCGGCCATGATCCAGGCCAAGCTCATGCACACGGAAAAAATGGCAGCCGTGGGACAGTTGGTTTCCGGCGTGGCCCATGAGGTCAACAATCCTCTCACAGCCATCATGGGGTTCTCTGACCTGCTGATGGAGAATCCGGAAGTGCCGGGCAGCGCGCGCAAGGATCTGCAGGTGATTCTGGAAGAAGCCCAGCGCACCAAGGAAATTGTGCAGAACCTGCTCAGCTTTGCCCGTCAGCGTCCACCGCAACGGCAGCGCGTCCAGTTGAATGACATTCTCCGCAAGACCATCGCGCTGCGCGCTTATGACTTCGCCAACCATGGCGTCCAGATCGTGGAGCGCTTTGATGAAGCTCTGCCCGAGCTGACCGGAGATTCGCATCAGCTTCAGCAGGTCTTTTTGAACATACTGAACAACGCGTATGACGCCGTGCATGTTACGGGACGTCCCGGTCTGATTGAGATTGAGACGGTGCAGGATTCGGGCTGGCTGGAAGTGCTCTTCCGTGACAATGGCGAAGGTATCAGAAATCCCGAGCGCATCTTCGATCCGTTTTTCACCACCAAGGAAGTCGGGCAGGGAACCGGACTCGGTTTGAGCATTTGTTACGGCATTGTGCGCGAGCATGAAGGTGAAATCATGTGCGCCAATAATCAGGACATGCCGGGCGCTACCTTCAGTGTGAGATTGCCGGTCCGCAGCAGAAGTGACCTTCGCATTGTGACCACCGCCGGAGCCCGGCAGTGATCCCAGCCGCAAAGGCTGCCGAATTGCCGCTATTGGTTATAGAGGACGAAATGGCTGTGATGCAGTTTATCCAGACCGCGCTGCAACGCAGTGGGTATCGCATTGTTACTGCCAATTCCGCGGCGGCGGGTCTGAAGCTTCTGGAAGCAGCCAGCTTCAGCGGCGTGATTTCTGACATGCGTACGCCCGGCGGCGCCAGTGGTGCTGACGTGCATGCATGGATCGCCGCGCACCGTCCGGAACTGAAAGGCAAGCTGCTGTTCATTACCGGTGACACCGTGAATGAAGACACCATGGAAGCCCTGGCCAGCACGGGTGCGCCTTACATTGAGAAACCATTTCGTGTGCATGAGCTGATTGAAATTGTGGAGAAACTGTTCGGCAAAGCCGAGACAAAAGCCCGTTAAGGCACCGTAAACAATGGCCTTTGGCGACTGTGTGAAAACTGATACGTGAGACGCGATTGTCATCCTGAGAGCGCAGTCAGAGCGCATGCGACGACGTAGCCGAAGGATCTATGCATTTGTCTGCTTGCTAGATACATCGCAACCACGGTCCACACGTAACAGGGCATGACTTCAGTCATGCCGATAGCGTAATAAAGAATTCGGCGACTCGATGTGAGCGAAGCGAATGAGAGTCGCCAAGGAATTGGTTCGAGACACGTGTCAGGGCACGAGTTTACTCGTGCCGCAAGCAGAGTAGCGAATAAGAATGACTAACGACCCCAAAATTCGCTTCCTGATCGTTGACGATCATCAGAGCATCCGCAAGCTCTGCATGACCGTGGGCGCGTCACTGGGTTTCGATTGCCGTGAAGCTGAGAGCGCCGAAGCCGCCCTGGCCTTTCTGGAGACGGATTCGCCTGACATTGTGCTGGCCGATCTGATGATGCCCAACATGAGCGGCCTGGAATTTTTGCCTCGGGTGAAGCAGATGCTGCCGCGCAGTGAGACGGCCATCATGACGGGGCATGGCTCTATTGAAACCGCCGTGCAGGCCATGCGATTGGGCGCCTACGACTACATCACCAAGCCTTTCCGCATTGAAGAACTCAAGCTGCTGCTGCAACGCATGGAAGAAAAAGTCCGTCTGGTGGCGGAGAACCAGTTTCTGCGCGATCGCGTGAACACTGAAATGGAGCTGAACGGCATTGTCGGCTCATCCACCAAAATTCAGGATGTAATGCGCATGGTGGCGCGCCTTAAGGACACGCGCACGCCGGTGCTGATCACGGGAGAAAGCGGCACTGGCAAAGAGCTGGTAGCGCGGGCCATTCATTATCGCGGCTCGTATTCCAAGCGCCCTTTTGTGGCCGTGGATTGCGGTTCGCTGGTGCCCACGCTTATTGAAAGCGAGCTCTTCGGTTATGAAAAAGGCGCTTTCACCGGCGCCAATCGCTCCAAAGACGGTCTCTTCCAGACCGCCAACGGCGGCACTATCTTCCTCGACGAGATCGGCGAGCTCTCCATGGAGCTTCAAGCCAAGCTGCTGCGCGTGCTTCAGGAAAAAGAAGTGCGGCCGGTGGGTAGCAATCAGAGATTCAAAGTCGACGTGCGCGTGATCGCCGCCACCAATCGTGATCTGGAGACGGCATACAAGGAAGGCAAGTTCCGGAAGGACCTTTACTTCCGCCTGAATGTGGTCACCCTTCATCTGCCTGCGCTGCGTGACCGCAAGTCAGACGTTCCCGCGCTGGTCCATTTCTTTCTGGATAAACTCGCCCCGGGGAAGATGATCACGCTTTCTGCCGCGGCAATGGGATGCATGCTGGATTATGACTGGCCGGGCAATGTGCGCGAACTGGAAAATTGCATTGAACGTGCCGTGGCGCTGGGCAGTGAAGACAGTATTGAACTCCATGACCTCCCACCGGCGGTACGTTTGGAGCAGGCTGATTCGTCTCCATCGGTACGCGTTGGGTTGGCTCCATCGCCATCCATGCACGTAGACGAATTTGCTCCTGTCCTGGCCGGTAAGCCTCCGGTCTCAGCCACCGATCTGGAAGAATTGGAGCGCGCCACCATCCAGCGCGTGTTTCAGCAGGTGAATGGCGATAAATCCCGCGCCCGCAAGATGCTCGGTATCAGTCGTGCCACACTGTATCGCAAATTGAAGCGCTACAACATCGCTGTCGAAAAAGGCGCGTCCGCGGCTTCCTGAGGTCTTCCTCTTTAATCCCGAGCATGCGAGGGATCCCTACCATCTTCCGAGATTTTCGGGGTCCTACCACAGAGGACACAGAGCAGCACGGAGAGAAGATCAAAACCTCTAACCACAAAGGACACGAAGGATCACGAAGGTTCTTTGGTTTTGATTGTTTTGATCAGAGATGTAGGTTTGTTCTTCCTCAGTGTTCTCTGTGCCCTCTGTGGTTCAAACGCCAAACACACCGCCCAGCAAAACCTTTGTGATCCTTCGTGTCCTTTGTGGTTCAAGGTTTTGGTACTTCCTCTGTGGTTAAAACTGTTCTTTGAGACAAAAACCCTGAGACAGATGTTTCATCCTGAGACAGCCGGCCTTTTTATGCCTACCCGCTAAGTACTACCGTCCTGCTAAATCAACCACTTACCTTTGACAATGTTTGGCTGGCCTATTGCTTCTACTCATACCAACGGCACCATCGCACGCTCAGGAGAAGGCGCGAGACAGGTTGGTGTTTTCAAGGGAGAAGAGATGCAGAAGCAGCATGAAATCGGGACCAGCAGGTCCCAAAGCTCGCCCTGTGCCGGCAGGCTGGCGGAATTTTTTCCGGCGGCCGTGCCCGTGAGGATTCCGGTGCAGGTCATCAAGATTGATTGTTCTGAAAACAACAGTTCGGCGATTGAAAGCCGTATGGCTTCCGCGGCCGAGCAGACCGTAATCGAATTTGGCACTCCCGGAGAAGTTATCTTCGCGTCCGGCCTGCCCCTGGATTTTGAAGACACTGTGCGAATGAAGAACTTTGACGGATCGTTTGATGTATCGGCTGAGATCATTGCCATGCAACTTGATCAAGGCAAGACGGCCGTAGCGGCGCGTTTTCTGGAAGACGTGACCAACTGGATTATTAAGTAGAGACCTTCAATATGACAACCGCTACCTTGAACGGCAATGAAGTCACGGAGTTTTGGCGCGTAGCCCGCAGACTGCACGCAATTTATGCGGAGCTGGACCACACCTTCGAACTGGGTCTGGCCCCCTGCGCTGAACTGGAAGACAACGTTGATCACACTGAACCTGACGCCCTTGAGCGGGTCCGGCAGTGGTTTGACCAGATGGATGCGCGCATACAGGTATGGCAACTGCGCCAGCTTCTGCAAAGCACCAATCTCCAGAATGAAGAGAACCTGCGTTATCTCATCGTTCGTCATCTGGAAAGAAAGCACAGGACTGAGCCGGACAAGGAAAAGCTCGACTTTCTGCTGGTCCAGTACTTCGCGCACTGTGCGCCTCATGGAATCACCGAGCAGCAGGTCACGCTGGATGAAGTTGCGCGCGTGCTGGTGCCGGTGCTGGGCGTCATGCCGGAATCGTATCCGGAGTGGGCGCCTGGTCTGGATGACAAGCTGCAAAACCTGAATGACAGTAACAGTCTTGAAGACCTGCAGAACTCGGGCGCGCTGCTGGAAGTGCGCGAACTGAAGCTGGCCATTGGCGATGATTACTTTCAGCCGGGCATGCTGGTCGCGTTTACCCGTTTTAACTTCCGTGCACGACGCGCATTCTTCAAGGCCATGCATCTTGATCTGCACAACATCCGCACGGTGGTAAATGAGCTGGAGGGCCTGGGCTATACCACCATTGACTGCCGGGACGCGGGTTTGACTGAAAATGAGTCATTGGACCAGGTGCGCCATGTGGTGCATCAGTGGAAGACTCCGTTTCGCGCGCCCTATTCCGGCGGATCGTCTTTCCTCCAGTTGATTCTTCTGCGCCACACCTTGCAACACATGCTGAATGAAGCCAATTCGCGCAACCCCGGCGTGGGCGGGACAATGGAAGTTAATGTCCCGATGAATACAAGCTCCCTCGACGGTCGGGAAACCATGCGAGCCAACCCGGTCGCCGAGAGTCCCAAGGATTTGTTTGAAACCCGGCCGGAATCGTCACGACTATCGCCATCGCTGGAACCGGTTTCATTCAAGCGCGATCCAGAATTGCTTTCCGCACTGGATACACCAACTTCGTTTGATTCGCCGGTTGCAATCCATGAAGACGACGCTGCTTCAGCTGCCGCGGCTGTCACCGATTCATCCGATCCGGTCAGTGAAGATGACGAAACCATCCAGCGCTGTGTTGCCGATATTCATGATCAACTGGTAGCGGTGCCGACCAGGAACACACCGAGCGTGTCCGCTATCACGCTGGGCGGCTGCAAGTTGCTCATCGCCACCTGGGAGGCTGAGGCTTTCACGCAGCCAATGGGAGATCTTTCCACCGCGCTGCAGCGAACTGTGGCTTCGCGTACCATTTTGCATGTCTGTATGGAACGGCATCGCAAGGGCGAACCCACGGACCTTGCCTTTGCCCTGGCGCTGGCCCGCAAGCAGACGCAGGAGATGGATTCTCAGATTGCCGCCGCCAAGGACGTCAACAACATTGACGCCGCGGTGAATCTGGCGGCAACCACCAAGCGTTTGCTGGCCCTGATGGATGAAGGTGAAAAACTTAACGCTTAGACGGAGCGCTTGCTGTGCAGAATTCCCCGACTGTTTTGATTATTGCCGATGATACCGGCTTTGCCCGCGATCTTTCCGGACGCTGGCAGATGGAGCGTAACGCCCCGGCTATCACCGTTGTCACCACTGAGCTCTTTCATGCTGCCGCTGACGTGGACTGTGATCTTGTCATCGTCGGTCCGGTGCGCCAAGGGCGTCTTCCTAATTTGCTTAAACGCGTGGATACCGGAAAACATGCTGTGATCTGCATGTTTGAGAGCGCGCAGGAAACCCGCACATCGCGAAGCCAATACCCCCGCGTTCTTTGCCTGCAAAAACATGAAGGCTGGACGGACAGCCTGGTGTTACTGGCTCACGAGTGTCTGAAGCGCGTGGCCCTGGCTGCGCGCCTGCGCAAAGCCGAACAGAGTGCTGCGCAGGTTGCGTCCAACGCGGCGCTGGGACGTTACATGCTGGAAGCCCGCCATGATTTCAACAACTCTCTGACTTCAGTTCTCGGCAACGCGGAACTGCTGATGATGGATGGAGCCAGCCTGCCGGAACTTGCCCGTGACCAGGTGGAGACCATCCATGAGATGTCATTGCACCTGCATGCCGTCATGCAAAGGTTCTCGTCCTTAGCCATGGAAATGCAGGCGGTTGAGAAACAGTCTCAGGATGAGACTGAACGCGCGTCTCATGCAAGTTATGTGAGTTCCTAGGGTAAGCGCCCCATCCTGTGTAAGTCTATTCGCCTGAGATACTTACACCTAACATACCGGTTCTGCCTTCAGGCCTCAACTTGGCTGAGAGATTGCAATACTCATAGAGGATATCCCCGGGTACAGGTTTGTCTCACGTGAAGAAGATATTGATCGTTGATGATTCCCCAGCGGAAGTCAGGCTGATGCAGTCTGTGCTGGATCGCGCCGGCTACTCATCGGTAGTCGTACATGACCCAACACGTCTGGAACAGATGATCGACATGGAAAAGCCGAACCTGATCCTGATGGATGTGGTCATGCCGGAGCGCAATGGCTTTCAGGCCTGCCGTGAGTTGAAGGGCAACGCTGTTTATTCGGCCATTCCGGTGATCATGGTGAGCTCCAAAAAAACTGACAGCGATAAGTTCTGGGCCAAAGAACAGGGCGCCGACGGCTACGTTGTAAAGCCTTTCACGAGTGAAGAGTTGCTGGGGACCGTGATCCGTCTGATGCCGAAGGCTTGAATTGAACAGGGATTGAGTTGATGCAGGAAGAACGTTTCCAATCCGACATGCGGGCCGCTGAGGCCAATGCCGCTACGCCACTGCCTGCACCGGCGGCGGGAAGCAATGCTTTTGCGGCGTCTAAATTTGGTCTTTCGAATGCAGAGCCCGGGCCACAACAGCTTGTTCCGGAAGAACAAACAATTGCGTCGGAAGATCAGGGAAGCGATGGGGAATCAGTGCAGTTGCCGCAGGAAGATCCCATGCGCCAGTACTGCATCTTCCGCGCGGGTCGTGAGCGCTTCTGTTTTTCCATTCTCGACGTGGAAGAAATTGTGGAATGGCCACCACTCACGGCAATACCGCTGTCACCGGCGTTTCTGATGGGGATATTCAATTTGCGGGGATCGATTGTTCCAGTAGTCGATATCGCCATCACCGAAGGCAGGCGCGTTGATCTTGCTCCGCGGCACATCGTTGTCGCCGGACTCAAGGCGGATGAAACGCGCGACTATCTTCGTATTGGCATTGCAGCAGATGAGTTGATCGGGACGTACAGCACGGCGGACGCGTTGATCGTAGATGGAACGCCGCCGGAGGTGCCGCATTGTTGCGGGCTGTTGCCGCACGATGATCGTCTGGCGCTGGTCCTGGATTTAAAGAAGGTCACTGAGGCGTTTCCTGTCCCGGTGATCTGAAGTTTCGGTGCGACCAATGGCGCAGCGAAGCGACAAGAATTGTGGGAGGAAGTATGAAAGGTCGTTTAAACCGGACCCTGATGGGGCTGGTGGTTGTTGATGCCGTTGCACTGTTCACCGTGTTTCTGCTGGCCTATAGCGCCGGAGCCACGGCCAAGGTGCCGCTGAGCAACATCGGCCATCTGGCTGACGGCGCTGATCTGAAAGTGCTGTTTGCGATAGTGATTTGCGTCGCCGCCGGTCTGGCCACGTTCATCGTCATCGGCAACAAGGTCCTCCTTCCCGTCACGCAGCTCTCAGACTTTGCCGAGAGATTTGCCCAGGGCGATCTGCGCTCCCGCATCGCCGTGGATTCGGCGGACGACTTTGGCTTCATCGCGGAAAACCTGAATCGCGCCGTGGACAGCTCGTCGCGCGCTTTCTTCAACCAGGAAGCGCAGGAAACATTACAGAAGAGCGTCACCGAATTCCTAACCATCGTGAGCCAGATTGCCCGAGGCGACCTGACGCTGCGCGGAAAAGTAACGACAGACGCTCTGGGCAACGTGGTCGACTCCGTCAACTACATGCTCGATAACTTCGTAAAGGTTCTGGAACGTGTCCGCAAAGCCGCCATTGACGTGCAGTCAAGCGCGAATGAGATTCTGCTTTCTTCGGAAGAGATGTCATCTGGCGCCATGCAGCAGGACCAGGAGATTACGAACACGTCCTCCGCCGTGGAACAGCTCACCGTGTCCATGAAGCAGGTTTCCAACAATGCTGAAGCCAGCGCGGAAGCAGCCCGGCGCGCCCTGGATGCCGCTGAGCAGGGCAACCGCTCTGTGCGTGACACGCTGGAAGGCATGCAGCGTATCCGTTCTTCGGTGCAAGCCACGGCGAAACGCATCAAGGCCCTGGGTGATCGTTCATTGGAAATTTCAGAAATCGTCAAAGTCATCAATGACATTACCGAACAGACCAACCTGCTGGCGTTGAACGCCGCCATTGAAGCCGCGCGCGCAGGTGAAGCCGGCCGCGGATTCGGCGTGGTTGCCGACGAAGTCCGCAAGTTGGCGGAACACTCCCGCAGCGCCACCAAAGACATTGCCGCGTTGATCAAAGCCATCCAGGCGGAAACCAATGACGCCGTGATCGTGATGGAAGAAGGCACCAAGGAAGTGGAAATCGGCGCCAAGCTGGCTGATCAGGCCGGACGCGCACTGGACGCCATCTCCAGCGTGGTGCGGCAATCGGCGGAGTTGGTCCAGGAAATTTCGTTGGCCTCAAAACAACAGGTCCGCGGTACGGAAGGCGTAGCCAACGCCATGCAGATCATCTCCAACATCACGCGCCAGACTTCACAGGGCGCGCGCCAGACTTCGCGTACGGTGGAACAACTGGTGCATATGTCAGAGCAGTTGAATGAGGCGCTGTCGCAGTTCAGAGTCAACAACGCTCCGGTGGGGAATGAACCTCGTCCGGAACTGGTGAGCGCGGCACGGCGCTAGGCAGGATTTCAGGCAGGAACGTTTCGAAGGTAAGCACGAATGGCCCACGTCAGCGACCATGAGTTGAGCGAGATACGCGGACTGATTGAATCGCGCTCGGGAATTCTCTTTGATGAATCCCGTGAGCGCTTCTTCAGCACACGTGTGCGCGATCACGTGGATGATCGCAAGCTGAGTCATGGCACTGAGCTGATTCGTCTGATCCTGAACTCCAACGTGGAGTACGATTCGCTCCTGCAACGCCTCCTTACGCAGGAGACTTCGTTCTTCCGCTATCCCGCTGTGTATGACGCGCTGGAGAAAAAAGTTCTGCCAGAGCTGCAGACCCGCAAATTCTGGGAGAACCCGCGCTCATTGCGCATATGGAGCGCCGGGTGTGCCACTGGCGAAGAGCCGTACAGCATCGCCATGACCGTGGCAGATGTGCTGGAATCACTCGAAGCGTGGAACATTCACATTCTAGCCACCGACATCAGTCGTTCGGCACTTGAACACGCTGAACGCGGCGTCTATGACGCGCGTCGCATAGAGCCCGTTAGCCTGCGCCAGCGCGAGAAGTATTTTTCTCGAGGCGGCAATCAGGTTGGCGACCAGTATGCCGTGGGTCCCAGCCTGCGCAACCTGGTCACATTTGCTCCCATGAACCTTGCCCAGGTTGTTTACATGGGCAAGTTTGACTGTATCTTCTGCATGAACGTGCTCATTTATTTTTCTGAAGAGCGGCAGGCGCAACTGCTGCGGCGTTTTCATGAATATCTGGAGCCGGGCGGATATCTTTTCCTTGGTCATGCGGAGTCGGCCAGCCGGGCTGACGTGAAGTTTGATTCGTATATCCATAGCGATTCATGTGTCTACCAGAAGCCGCCGGCGATTCGCCGGGTGGAAGTGGCGCAGGAGAGAGCGTGAGCGAGTACAGCGCCGAATTCGTTGAGATATTCCTTCAGGAGGCGTCTGAGCGCCTGCAATTCCTGCGGGAGTACTCCACTATTCTGCTGGATGCTTATCCGGACGCCAAGGATCTGGAGCGCCTTTACATCGCAGCGCACGCGCTGACTGGGACCGCCGCTTCGTACGGATTTCCTCTTTTTGCCGAAGTGGCCGGCAAGCTGGCGCACATCTTTCAATATGCAATGAACGCCAGCATCGCGCCCGACGCTACCGCGCCGCTGGTGGAATTTATATCTGAGGCCGTCTCGCTGCTTGAGTCTGACCTGATCATGGTCAGCACCAACATGGCGGAATCTGAAGATGACTTTGTCATTTTCAAGCAGCGCTATCCATTCGCATTCCCACAGACAACAAGCGCGTCCGAACCGGCCCAGGCATTCGCTCAGCAACCAGTCGCTCAGGAACCAGCCGCGCAGGTTAAGACGGCGCAGCCCGCCGAGGCGCCAGTAGCAATCATTCCCGAACCTTTATTAGAGACGACGGCGCTTGTTATCGAACGAACTCCCGAACGCGTGCTGGATGAAGGTGAAGTTCCAGTAGCAACCGATCCACTGCTGGTCCAGAACGCAAGTGATGATGCCGTTCTACCATTTACGCCCCGGCCGCGGGAGGCTGATCCTGAAAGCGTGGCGCCGGTTTCGCGGTACCTGCCCGATGAAATCAAATTCACGGCGCCTGTTGCTCGTCGCGAATCAGCCCTTGAAGTATTGCCGGCAGACGATCAGGTTCCGGCTGAGGTTCTCGAATTCTTTGTGGCCGAGGCCGAAGAGCATCTGCAAGTAGTCACGCAATGCCTGTTGCGACTGGAAACCAGTCCCAGCCAGGATCAGATCAACCGCCTTTCGCGCGCGCTGCATACGGTAAAAGGCTCGGCCGCCCAGGTGGGTCTGCATCGCATTGCGCATGTGGCCCATCGCGTGGAAGACCTGATTGGTCATTTGCGTGATGGTGAGTTGCAGCCCTCAGCAGAGATCATTGACATCTGTCTGGATTCCGTTGACGTTCTCAAAAAGTTTCTTTATCGCCAGTGGGGCAATGAAGCTGAAATGCAATCCGCTGTGCAGCCTCTGCTGGCGCGCATCTCGCGGCTCGTGGACAGTGCGGCTGCTCCAGAAATCGGCGAAACGGACGAAGCGGCTACCCCCACCTTTGATCCTGAAGAAGAAAAGCTGCTGGCGGAATATGCGGCGGCCAAGGAGGTTGCGGCCGAGCTAGCCAAAGCCGAAGCCGAGAAACACGAAGAGGAATCGCAGCGCAAGGAAGCGCAGGCAGTGCCCCAGTCCAAGTCAGTGCGTATCGCGCTGGACCGCCTGGACCGCATGATGAACGCGGTGGGTGAGCTGGTCATCAATCGTACACGCATGATGGGACGCGTGGCGGAGCTGGAACGCCTGGCCGACGTGCTCAACATGTCCAAGCTTCGCATGCTGGAAAAGGTAGCGGAGTTCCAGGAGAAATACGAATTCAGCCGCGTACATGCCACCCGTTTTTCCGGCACGCAGGATGGCCTTACACAGCGTCTCGGCCTTGCCGGCTTCCTCTCGCCGCTTGACCATGCGGGCGACTTCACCGAGCTGGAGATGGACCGTTATGACGATTTCAGCATCCTGTCACGGTCGCTCTCCGAGGTTTCTGCCGACGTCACGGAAGTGTTGTCACAATTGGGCCAGTTCGTTCGTCGCGCCAACACTGATATAGACGACTTCACCAAGCTCACCCACCATCTGCAAAACGAAATCACGCAGGCGCGCATGGTGCCCATGGGCAATCTTTATACGCGCCTCACTCGCACCGTCCGCGACGCCGCAAAAGCCACCGGCAAAAAAGTGGAGCTCAGGCTGGAAGGCTCTGAGACCGAACTGGACAACAACATTATCCAGCAGATTTCCGA
>Ga0137389_10000444_pt1 | contig 22538 bp, 21 predicted proteins | sample 15con2h14BmetaG_FD_104645 | JGI IMG/M metagenome (GOLD analysis project Ga0137389, IMG submission 104645) | Vadose zone soil microbial communities from Angelo Coast Range Reserve, California, USA - 15con2h1.4B metaG | ecosystem: Environmental > Terrestrial > Soil > Vadose zone > Saprolite...
AGAAGTTTCCTTTTGCATGTCGGAAGGCGTCCGAGGGAAGGTACGGCCCACTGCTTCGAGAACTCGTCGTCCCATTTGGGAGCGCCGGCTATGTCGTTCTGTTCGAGATCAGCGGACCTCACGCAGTCACCATTCTCGCGGTGCGCCACCAGCGAGAGAGCGACTACTACTGAGTCATGGGAGTGGTCCCGCTACGGCTGTGGCGGCCAAGTAAACCCTCGAGCCAACCGGGCCGAGGGTTTCGTTGCCCTTCGAGTTCCTGGCACCTTGCGCGTTTCGGCAACTTAGGCACCGGCACCGGACGAAACCCTCGGGTCGGACGACTACAGGGGTTTTCCGTGGATGGGATTGCTCGGTTGACCACAACAAGCGTGGAATTCGTCTCGCGATCGTCAACGACCCCCGATGAGAACCGTCAGACGTTGTGATCGCAGCCAACGTTCAACGTTGTTTCCCCTTAAGGGGATTCCTTTAAGGGACCTCAGTGGTGATGAATTCGCCCAACGGCCGATCGGCGGTTGTGGTGCTCTTCGAGTTCCCTGGCCCCTTGCGCGTTTCTGCCATTGACGCACCGGACGAAACCCTCGGGCCGGGTGACCACAGGGTTTTCCGCGCGCGGAATTCTCGGCTCACCCCAACAATCGGATGGGGGACTGGGCGCGGCTATGAGGGGGCGAGGCTCTTCATGTCATGGTTGACCGGGCCGGCAGGCAAACGTCAACGGCTGCAGCCCTCGGTTCCCGTTGCCAAACTCATAGTGCCGTCGCTCACCTCTGTACCGGCGGGCGGATTTGATTCAAGTGTCCTGGCAACTCGCCTGGGTCAGTCGGAACGAATTCGATGCTAAGTAAGTTGGTTCCACTCTAACCGACTCAGTAGATCCGCCATTCATATCTTCCGTGGCGCATGCCAGTACAGATTGTCGGTTCACCACACGCGGCGCTGATACTCCATCTGGCGTCGTTGCGAAACGCCACGCTTTCCATTTTCACGACTTGAACACTAACGGTGAGCGAGGCAGTAAACGGGTGTGTGGGTCTGTCCAAGGCACGCCGGGCGGGTATCAAAGTGCCCCGTCGACGTAGGACCGGCAGCCGCCGGCGCTGAACTTCGGGCGGCGGCACGGATCCACGGTGCTCAGATTGAGATCTGGCCCTGCAGAGTCACCAGATGCAGTGCTCGGGTGTTGTTCAGGTTCCCGCGGTTGATGACACTCGCGAATTCCAAGGCGATCCGCACTTGGGCTCCTCTGAGGAACCAATTCAGACCACCGGCAACCTTCAGGAAGCTGTTCCACCGGGAGTCGCTGTTGAACCAGTAGAAGTTGGCCTGGGGCGCGATCTGGCCCACGCGGTAACCGATCTCGCCGGAGCTACCGTAACCGGTTTTGTCGCTGCCTTTGCCCCAGTTGAATCGAAATCCGGTAAACGCCAGCACAAATTCGGTGTCGCCCGGGAGCGCCAGGTCCGCGAATACGTCCGCGGCCAACGCCCGGTAATGATCCACCCCAGTGGCAGCGGGTGGGAGCCTCGCCCCTGTCGTGCGGTTCACCGCCGGCCTGCCGGTCACTGGATCCAACTGTGTGACCGGAATATTGCTGCCCTTGCTCTGAAAATGCCCCCCGACGCCGATCGAGAGGCGAGACTTCCCATCCATATAGATGCCCGGATACGCGTACGCGGTCTCATAGCCGATCAGGTTCAGACGCAGCATGCCTCCCAACAGCGGCCTCCCGTTCGGGTTGACGACGAATCTCTCCGACCGGTCGCCGTGTGCCCCCTCGTAGGCGCCACCGCGGATGAGGAGGCGGCGGTTGAAGACTAGGGCCCGGACCTGCACACCGGTCTCACGCAGGCCGCGCTGATTGTTGTACAGAGACGCAAGGATCGTCCCTAGTCCCTCCAGTAAGATCCCCGAGGCGCCGGACGCCGGACTCTGGTGTGCGAAGGGCATGAAGAGGAAACCCCCCTCGATGATGATGTCCTTGTAGGGGATGAACCCGACGGACAAGTCTTGGACAAACGTAGAGCCGGTGTAGTTTCCTCGTCGCCCAAAAAACGGCATGTCCAGCATGATGTTGTAGGTGAAGAACTTGTATGCGGTGCCGTTACCGATCAGCCGCGCCCGGCGGATGTAGAAGTCAGTGTTGAACGTGCCGTACGGCGAGGGCCCTTCAGTCGCCGTCGGACTTTCCCCGTCGAAGGAGCCCTCGGCGCGCATCTGAAGCAGCACATTAATATTGAGATCGAGGTTGGCGTTGCCGGTCGGGACCTTCATGGCCAAACCTTCGGCAGAGGCGAGGAAGACCGCCAGCGACAAGAAAGGAGTCCGCTGTTTCACGTGTCGCATATCCCCTCCGTTCGGATTGCGCCTAAGAGTCCTCCGCTGCGCCCCAGCGGCGGAAGAGGTGGTGCTCGATACGAAATTGGTCGAGGATTTTGCCGATGGTCTGATTGATCAGGTCATCCACGGTCTTGGGAGCGTGATAGAAGGCCGGCATCGGCGGCAAAATGACTGCCCCCAACTCAGTCGCCAGGACCATATTGCGCAGATGACCGAGGTGTAGCGGCGTCTCCCTCGGGACCAGGACCAGTTTGCGCCGCTCCTTGAGAGTCACGTCGGCAGCGCGTACCAAGAGATCCTGGCTGAACGAATAGGCGATCGCGGCGAGAGTCTTCATCGAGCAGGGCGCCACGATCATCCCATCGGTGGGAAATGATCCGCTGCTGATCGACGCTGCGAGATCATGGTTGTCGTAAACCACGGCGGCGAGCGACTCGACCTGCTTCACAGTCAACTGGGTTTCGAGCGGGATTGTCTGCTTCGCCCCGTCGCTCACAACGAGGTGTGTCTCTACGCCCGCTTGTTTCAACACCTCGAGGGTCCGGATCCCATAGATTGGGCTCGATGACCCGGCGAGCCCCACCACGATTCGCATGTTCCCCTCCGCCACTACTTGTAGGGCCCGAGCTGGCGCACGGACTCCTCCGCGAACGACGCGTCCACCGCTTTGGAGAGCTCGATGAACTTCTGTTGCGAGCCCTTGTTGACGAACCACGTTTGGATCTGCCGCAAGCTCTCCAGGTTCACCCGTCCGTCCGGATTCATCCCCGGCATCACCATCGTCTCGAATAGCGCTGGATCAAGCTTGGTCGCTTTGGCGAGGATCTCGATCGCCTCGGAGCGCTTCGCGGTTTCCTTCTTCACGAAGGCATCGTTGTAGAAGCGTGCGCCGAGGATGTACGCCTTCATGAAGCGCACCGCGAGCTCGCGTTGCTGCGCGAACTTTTCAGAGAAGAGGACGACGGCAACCTGGTGCCCTGGAGTCACTTTGTCGTCGCGAACGAGCACACTAGCGACGCCCGCGGCGAGAATACGGCTGACAAATGGCTCGATCGGCATGCCCACGTCGATCGATCCGTTCTTGAGTGCTTGAAGCATGTCGGGATGAGGGACCGTGACAAGGTTCACGTCCTTCTCGGTGAGGCCTCCCTGCCGCAGATAGGTGTCGAGGGTCACTTCGGGCGAGATGTCCAATGCAGAGATCGCAACGGTGCGGCCTTTGAGGTCCTTCGGCCCCTTGATCGTCGCCGCCAGCTCTTTGCGGACGACGATCGCCTCGTAACCGTGTCCCGGATCGAGGTTGCCCTTATCCGCCACGATAACAACCCCGACGCGGCGACCGATCGCGTTGAAGAGGCCGGCGCTTGAGGCTCCCCCGCCGACCTGGAGCTCGCCGATGCCCAGCGGGGCAACCATCTGCGCGGCCGAGGCGAAGGGCACCGAATCGAGCGCAATTCCTTGCTCCTTGAAGTAACCCCTCGCATTCGCGATGTGGAAAGCGGCATCGCTGATCCCGCCAACCTGGCCAATTTTGAGCGTCACCGGTTTACCCGGTGTCGCGCTGGTGGGGCCAGGGCTCGGCGGCGCCGCACTCGCGCGGGCACCGAATGTCACGGCGAAAACGGCCAAGGTAGCGAGCTCGAGTCTAAGCATCTCGATGCCCTCACTCTTCGATGCGAGGGCTGTCCTCCTGTGGGAACTGGCGCTCGCAGTACGGGCAGCGCAGCTCCCATTTGGTGTGCCGCAGATCGTCGTAATGGCAGTAAAAACGCTTCAGGCAGTGCGGGCAGGTGACCCAGAAGATCCGCGGCATGGGTTAAATCCTCCTCAACTGGTCGAGCGGGATGAGCCGCTCCAGCTCGACGCGCTCCATTGCTTCGGAAGGGATTTCGATACGCGCCTCGAAGGGCCGACGCACCGGGCGTGTCGCGTCGATGATCATCTTCGCCCCCATAATGTCGTCGCGCTGCGACGGGTCCAGCGTGCTGCCCTTGACGTTCTTGAGGATGTCCACATCCTCGTCGGCCTGGACGCGCGTGGCGATCGCCCACATCACCTCTTCCTCCCGGAACGGATCGATGTCGGCGTCCACCACCACCACGTGCTTCACGAAGTCGCAGGCTCCCAGCGCGATCAGCGCAGCTTGCTTCGACTCGCCGTCCACCCGCTTGTCGATCGAGATGTAGCAGTGAAAGCGTCCGACCGCCGAGGTTGGAAGGTGAACGCCTTTCACCGAGGGCACGACGCCCTTGATCCGGTTGTAGATGCTGCCTTCTTTGGGAAAGGAGCCCATCATCCAGTTGTCGGGATGGCCAACGAAGACGTCCTGGTAGATCGCATCACTTCGTCGATTGAGGGCGGTCAACTCGACCACCCAGCGCACTCGCTGTGGGCCGTAGGTACCGGGAAATTCCCCGAAGGGCCCCTCCACCTCGCGCACGTTGGGAAGCACGTGACCTTCGAGCACCAGATCGGCGTCCGCCGGGATCATAAAGTTCCCGCCCCAGGTGGCGGAGGGGGTTAGCCGCAGCGGCCGCTCGAACATCGAGCCAATCAACGAGTAGTCATCGACGCCGAACGGCGCCACGTTGAGCGAGCCAATGTAGAAGGCGGGGTGGTGACTGACCACGATTGCGACCGGCGTCGGCTCGTTCCTGGCCTCGTGCTTGCGCACGATCTGCCAGTTGTGTCGGGGTGACATGTGCAGCCCGAGCTTGCGGGGACCCTTGTACATGTTGCGTAGAAAGGCCGCGTTGTAGGCGCCCGAGTCGGGGTCGCGCATCACCGAGGTCATGTCGATGTACGGCCCCGCGTCCATCTCGTGGTGACGCACCATCGGAAGCTCGCGGAGATCGACCTGATCCCCGGTTTGAACCACCTCTTTCACTGGCGCATCCGAGGCGTTGACGATCTCTGGTGCGACACGTTGCTCCTCGCGCCGCGCGTATTCGAGGCTCAGCCGGAGCATCGCGTCCTGGGCAGGAAGACCGAGCGCCATCGCGCAACGTTCCCGGGTCGCGTAGATGTTGGTCGCAATCGGCAGCGGGCTCGGCCGGCCATGCAAGTCTAGCGGTCGATCGAATACGACGAGCGGGTACTTGCGACGCAGCTCGAGGTGCTTGAGCACCGCGGTGACCTCAAAGCGCGCAGGATTCACCGGCTCGGTGACGTGGACCACCTGTTCTGGATGCTCGCGTTCGAGGCCCTGGATGAAGCGGCGCAGACTGAACGCCGAGGAACTGTCGGGCGCCCCGCGGGTAGCGGAACTCGTTCGGATACTCGCCGTCTCTACCATTAGCCGGTTCGACCTCCTTTCCACGGGATCAGCAATCGCTGCAGCTCATCGATCGCCAGGAAGGAGGCGTAGCCGATGAAGGAAATCATCACGAGTCCGACGTACATGCGCTCGACCTGGAAGGTCTGCCACGCGTTCCAGATGAAAGCGCCGATCCCCGACCGGGCGCCAATGATCTCTGCCACGACGATCAGGATCAGCGCGTTTCCCCAAGCGAGTCGAAGCCCCGTGAATATCAGCGGAAGCGCACCCGGGAACGCGACTGTGGTGAAGAGACTCAGGCGCCCGGCGCCGAAATTCTTGCCGACGTCGAGATAGACCGGTTCGATACTCAGCACGCCCGCCATGGTGTTGAGCAGAACCAAGAAGAAGACGCCGATTGCGACGATCGCGTACTTGGATGCCTCGCCGATGCCGAAGATCAGGAGCAGCAACGGGAAGATCGCGCTCTTCGGGATCGGGTAGAACACGCCGACCATCGGCTTGAGGGCCGCGCGCAGCATCCGCGAGAGGCCCATCAACGTTCCCAGCAGCAGTGCGGGCACAGCGCCGATCACGAACCCGATCGCGATCCGCTTCAAGCTGGTCCAGGCGTGGCCGATCAGCTCGCCTGAGCTGATCACCTGCGCGAAGGTGCTGGCGATCGCGCTCGGGGTGGGGAAGAACCGCTCATCCAGTGCTCCGGCACGGCCGAGCGCCTCCCAGAGCAGGAGCAGTAACACCGGCGAAGTAATCGACACCACGCGCTCGGCGGCGACCCCCTCGAGAAAACCTCCCCGGATTCCGCGGCTCGGACGGGTGCTCTGAAGCTTGACCGTCATGAAGCCACCGCCAATGTGTGGAAGCTTGCGAGCACTTCTTGCCGCAGCGGTCCCCAGACTCGCGCCACGAGCTCCGCGAAGGCGGGGGTCGATTTAAGCTCGTAGACCGATCGCGGGCGCGCAAGGGGCACCTCGATCTCCGCTTTGAGACGCCCGGGCCGGGCCGACATCACCAGCACTCGGTCGCCAAGTACCAGCGCTTCGTCAATGCTGTGGGTGATATAGACAACCGTCTTCCGGTTGGCCTCCCAGACCCGGAGCAGTTCCTCTTGCAGCAGAGCGCGGGTCTGCTCGTCAACGCTTGCGAAGGGCTCATCCATCAGCAGGATCTGTGGGTCGGTCGCGAAAGCGCGCGCCACACTCGCCCTTTGCTTCATGCCACCTGAAAGCTGATGCGGATAGGCTTTCGCGAAGCGAGCGAGTCCGACCTTTTCGATGTAATGACTCACCAGCGGCCGACGCAGGTTTGGAGCGACACCGCGCATCCGCAGCCCGTAGCCGATATTCTCTTCGACCGTCATCCACGGAAAGATGCTTTGCTCCTGGAATACCATCGCCGTAAGCGGACGCTCAGGGTCGTGGATGGCGAGCTGCACCTCGCCACTGGTCGGCCGTTCGAGGCCACCAAGGATGCGCAGAAGGGTGGTTTTGCCGCAGCCGCTGGGGCCCACGATGCAGCAGAACTCCTGCTCCGGCACGCAAAGGTTCACGTCCTCCAGAGCCACCAGCTCACTTGCGCCGAACCGGAAACGCATCCCTAGCTGGCGGACAGTGATTCCGGCGACACCGTCCCTCGCCTCTTTCGGCGAGACGCTCATCTCTTTGCGCGGCGCGTTCATCTCCTTCCCACCCGCGCTGGTCTCCTGCCGCCATGCGCTCCTGGCCGGGACGCGATGGAGTAGCGCCGCTCGAGCCACTCGAGGTGGGCCTGCATCGCCGACTTGGCACGCTCGCTGTCACCAACCCGCAGCGCGGCGAAGATCGCGGCGTGGGCGTGACAGGCTTCCCGGTTCACCGCTACATCAGAAGGCTTGCGGTGCTCGACTACGCGCAGGAGCTCCAATACCGCAGTCGTCATCAGCGTCAGGATGGGATTGCCGCAGGCGCCCGCGATAAGGGTGTGGAACTCGAGATTGGCAGTGAAGGCGGGTCTGCCCGCGTCGAGGCGCCGCTCGCTCTCTGCGAGATTCGCCGCAAGCATGGCGGTGGTCTGCTCGTCCAGCCCGCCCGCGGCCAAGGCGGCCACCCCCGGCTCGAGGTAGCGGCGCGCGGTGTAGATTTCGGCCCGATCGATGTGCTCGAGCCGGAGCATCGTCTCGAGTGCCTGGCTTACGTGAGTGCTCCCGACTTCGCTCACGAAGGCGCCGCCGCGAAAACCGTGCTCAACGCGCACCAGCCCTTGGAGCTCGAGCACGCGCAACGCTTCGCGCACCGCGGGTCGGCTGACGCTGAATCGCTCGGCGAGCGAAGCTTCATTGGGAAGACGATCGCCGGACGAGACACGTCGACGGAAGATATCGCTCCGGATCTCCTCCACGATCTGCTGAAACGCTCGGGGCCGTCGACGCCGCAAAGACGGCGCGGTTCGCTCTGCCCGGGCGCTCAGCGTTGAGCTCACATCGTCCCCTGGCCATCCGTCGTTGGCGTCCGTGATTTCGGTGCAAGCTCTGCGGCTTCGTGCAGCGCGCGCCCCTGGTCCTCGTGATGAAAGGCAAGCAGCGGGGAGCCAGTCCGTTTTCCGACCCTATAGGTAAGCGCGCCCATTTCCTGATGTGGATCAATGACTTCCTTCACCCGGATCAGCTCGCCCAGCGCCTCGACCTGGCGAAGCCATTCCCGAAGATCTCCCACGTTCCGAGAATCTTCCGCCGCCCCCCCGTCTGTTGGACGCTCCCTCAATGGCGTCATCACAAGCTCGGGATGTCTGATCTCATATGTCGGGGCTTTTGCCTCTTCACATGGCTATTGTCAACAGTCCTGGTGGTTGGCAAAATGCGCGCGCATGCCCGGTCAGCCCTACAATGCCGCCGCCGACCTGATCGACCGAAATCTCAGGCATCCGGAGCGGATCGCGGTGGTCGACGAGAGCGGCCAGCATACTTACGCCGCGCTGGCTGAGCGGGTGAACCGCGCCGGCCACGCGCTGCGCGCTCTCGGCGTGCAAGAGGAGCAGCGGGTACTGCTGTGCATGCTCGACACGATTGACTTTCCTGCCGCGTTCTGGGGCGCGATCAAAATGGGCGCCGTACCGGTACCGGTGAACACGCTGCTCACCACGGCCGAGTACGATTTTCTGCTACGTGACAGCCGCGCGCGCGTGCTGATCGTTTCCGCGGCCCTCCTGGAGAAATTGACGCCGATATTGCGTAACCAGCCCTTCTTGAGAGAGGTAGTCGTCTCGGGCGGCGCTCCGCCCGCCGGAACCCACGCCTTTACCGATCTGGTGGCTCGCGCGTCAGCTCAGCTCGCTCCCGCCCAGACCACCGCCGACGACGTCGCCTTCTGGCTCTATTCGAGCGGCTCCACCGGCACGCCCAAGGGGGCAATGCACCTGCAGGGGGACTTGGTAAAGACCGCCGAGCTGTACGCTCGCGACGTCCTCGGAATTCGCGAGGACGACGTCGTCTTCTCCGCCGCGAAGCTCTTCTTCGCCTACGGGCTCGGCAATGCGATGACGTTTCCGTTTTCAGTTGGCGCGACCGCCGTGTTGCTCTCCGAACGGCCGACGCCGGGCGGCGTGATGCGGGTGCTGCGCGAGCACCAGTCGACGATTTTCTACGCCGTGCCGACCCTCTTCGCCGCCATCCTTGCCGACCCGCAGAACGGGCGTGCCAGTGGTTCGCAGCGGCTTCGCTTTTGCGTGTCGGCGGGAGAGGCGCTGCCAAAGGAGATCGGCGAGCGCTGGCGCGAGCGGTTCGGCGTCGACATCCTCGACGGGATCGGCTCGACAGAGATGTTGCACATTTTCCTCAGCCTACATCCCGGCGACGTGCGCTACGGCACTACCGGGAAGCCGGTCCCCGGCTACCAACTCTCGATCGTCGACGAGCAGGACCAACCTGTACCGCGGGGGACGATTGGCGAGTTGAAAGTGAAGGGGCCAACCAGCGCGATCGGGTACTGGAACAACCGCGCGAAGAGCCTCACCACCTTCCACGGCCCGTGGACGCTCACCGGCGACAAGTACCTGCAGGACGCCGACGGCTACTATGTGTATTGTGGCCGCTCCGACGACATGCTCAAGGTCGGTGGCCAGTGGGTCTCGCCGGCCGAGGTGGAATCGGCGCTGATCGGACACCCGGCGGTGCTCGAGGTGGCGGTGGTCGCCGCCCAGGACGAGCACGGACTCGTTAAACCCAAGGCGTTCGTCGTACCCAAGCCCGGCATGACAGCGTCGCTTGCGCTCGTCGAAGAGCTGCAGCGCTTCGTGAAGGACCGGCTCGCGCCCTACAAGTACCCGCGCTGGATCGAGTTCACCGATGCGCTCCCGAAGACGGCCACCGGTAAGATCCAGCGCTTCAAGCTGCGCAGCGCATCTTGAGCCGCAACCGGGCTCGACCCTGGGACAGGCTTTGCGAGAGCCGCGCTGTGAATTTTTGCGCGGTGCGACGTCTCGGCGGGCCGGGCGAACGTGGATCGCGGTTTTTGGGCTCGCCTCTTCGTGAGCGCGATCTCGCAGTTCGTGTTATCCACGCAGTGAGAATTGGGGGTCGCCGATGTCCCGCCGGTTGGGAAACGAGCTGCCACAACCGCTGCTCAGGATGGGGAAGCCTGGGGCAGAGCTGTTGGTGGAGTGGACAGCGGTGTTGAGGGCTCTTCGAGCTTGACCATGCAGCGCGAACCCAGAGCGACGGATGTGGTTGTGATCGGCGGCGGAATCGGCGGTTTGACGCTCGCCCTCGCCTTGCACAGAGCGGGCATTACGTCGCACGTATACGAGTCCGCTCCCGAGATTAAGCCGTTGGGCGTGGGCATCAACATCCTACCGCATGCCTCGAAGGAGCTGATCGAGCTCGGACTCGAGACGGAGCTCGCGAGGGTCGCAATCACCACCCGCGAGTCCGTTTTTTTCAACCGCTTCGGTCAGCTGATTTACCAGGAGGCGCTGGGCCGTTTCGCGGGCTACGATTGGCCGCAATTCTCAATTCATCGTGGCGACCTTCAGAAGGTGCTGCTTGAGGCGGTCAGGCAGCGGCTTGGCGCGCAACGGATCTGTACGGGCTGGCAATGCATTCGCTTCGAGCAAAACCACACCGGCGCGACTGCGCACTTCCGCGACACCTTAACTGGCGAAGACCTTCCACCTCAACGCGGCGCAGTGGTCATCGGTTGTGACGGCCTTCACTCGGTGATCCGCAAACAGCTTCATCCGAAGGAAGGCGAACCTTTGTACTCCGGCGTGAACATGTGGCGCGGCGTGACGCGCTGGCGGCCCTTTCTGTCCGGGGCGAGCATGGTGCGGGCCGGTTGGTTCAAGCCAGGCAAGATGGTGATTTATCCGATCCGCAACGACATCGACTCGCAGGGCCGGCAGCTCGTTAACTGGGTCGCTGAGATCGAGACCCCCAGGCACAAGAACCGCGACTGGAGCCGGCCCGGCGACATCAACGACTTCATCAGCGCGTTCGACGATTGGCATTTCGATTGGACCGACGTACCGGCGCTGATCCGCGGGGCGGACTTGATCCTTGAGTTTCCGATGATCGATCAAGATCCGCTTCCCTGGTGGAGCCGGGAACGGGTCACCCTGCTCGGAGATGCGGCGCACCCGATGGTTCCACGCGGTTCAAACGGGGCTGGGCAGGCTATCCTCGACGCAAGGGCGCTTGCGGATAATCTCTCGAGGTACAAAGACCCGGTCGAGGCTCTCAGAGCCTACGAGGCTAAGCGCCTCGGACCCACGGCCAACGTCGTCAGAATGAACCGAAAGAACCCGCCCGACGCGATCCTCCGCGAAGTGTATGAGAGGACCGGCGACAGACCGTTCAAGCGGCTCGAGGATGTGATTAGCCAGGATGAGCTAAGGGCCATTTCGGATCGCTACAAGCAGGTGGCGGGCTACGAGCTCGGAGCGCTTTGAGAGGACGAGAATATGAGCCACGTGATCTTCACACCGCCGAAACTCACCGCGGAACGCAAGGCCTTTTACGAACGCATCGACCGGGAAAATTTAACCCCGCTGTGGCAGGTGCTAGGCGAGTTGGTGCCGCCGCGCCCGCGCTCTCCCTGTGTACCGGCCTTCTGGCGTTACGAGTCGGTCCGCCCCTACCTGATCGAAGCCGGGATGATCATCACTGCCAAGGAAGCCGAGCGCCGCGTGCTGGTGTTGGAAAACCCGGGCCTGCGAGGGGCCTCATCGATCACGCACACGCTCTATGCGGGGCTCCAGCTCATCCTGCCCGGGGAAGTCGCGCCCAGTCACCGTCATACTCAGTCTGCGTTACGCTTCGTGGTCGAAGGACGCGGCGCGTACACGGCAGTGGATGGCGAACGAACCACCATCCATCCCGGGGACTTTATTATCACGCCATCCTGGACCTTCCATGACCATGGAAATCCCAGCAGTGAGCCCGTCATCTGGCTGGATGGCTTGGACATCCCCTTGGTGGCCTTCCTCGACGCCGGCTTTGCGGAGCGCTACCCGGCGGAAGTGCAGCCGGTAAACAAGGCGGAAGGCGACAACCTGGCGCGGTATGGCGCAACGCTGCTGCCCCTCGAGTACGCGAGCGACTCGCGAACCACACCGATCTTCAATTATCCCTACGCGCGCACTCGGGAAACACTTGATCGGCTGCATCGGAACGGTCCGGCACATCCTTGTCACGGAATAAAAATGCAGTATGCGAACCCTTCTACGGGCGGCTATCCGATGCCAACCATCGCAGCCTTCATTCAGCTGTTGCCCGGCGGTTTCCAAGGCAAGCGATACCAGTCCACGGACGGCACGGTGTACAGCGTCGTCGAGGGCCGCGGTCGCAGTGTCGTTGGTGAGGAGATCTTCGAGTGGGCTCCGCGAGATATTTTCGTCGTGCCCTCCTGGTGCAGGGTGTCTCACGAAGCGCGCGAGGATGCCGTGCTGTTCAGCTTTTCGGATCGCCCGGTGCAGAAAGCCTTGGGACTGTGGCGGGAGGAACCAGGCTCGTAGCCATATCCACCTGGCGTCTCACTGCTAGCGCTGCGAGATTTTCGTACGGTCTATGGGGCCTCGTAGGTGAAACAGGCGTCCGACTCGTCGACCATCTTCTCCAACTGCGGCAAGGTAATCCGCTTGGCCAGGGGGTGGACCTCATCGCTTTCGAGGCCCAGTGCGCGGATGGATTGGAGGTTGACGAAGACGTTGGCTCCCCCCTGCGATCCAATCCAGCGTGGTGGAGGTTCATGCGCGATCAGAATAATCGAGAGAAGACGCGGACGTCGTTCGCCTTGGAGTCGCCTTCACCGATCTCGTCGTTGACCGCATCGACCCAGACAGACCGTGGGTGCCGCACCCCGCTGTTCTCGACTTGCCGAATGAAGCGTTTGGGTGGCACGTTTCCATTTGCGAGCCGGTCGAATACGACCACCGCGCCAAACACCGGAGGATCAACCGCACGGTTCCCCTGGCTTGCGACGATGATCTCGTCGTTCGCGGTATCGACGGTGACCTGGCGGACCCTATCGAGCAAGGTCAATGAGCCCCTGATCTGCCGGAGCGGCGTGGTCGGTCCGTCGGCCGTTCGCAGGTAGACCTGAACCGCCTCCGCGCCAGTCCGGTCGTCGGTCAATACGATCTCGTCATTGACGGGGTCGATCGAAACACCCACCGGCCTGGTCATGCTGCCGGTCGCGTCGCTGATGATCCGTAATGGAGCCGCGTCCCCCGCGGCGAGGCGATCGTAAATCGTTATCGTGCGCGACCCCTCGTTGACGACCGCAATCTCGTTATTGACTAAGTCGACATCGAGGCCCTGCGCCGTCCGGATCTGGGTCCGCGGCCCCTGAATAACTCGCAAGGGCGCGACGTTTCCCGAAGCGAGGCGGGAGAACACCAGCACGGCGTGCTCCATCGTGCTCGGAACGAAAACTTCGTTGTTGATCGGGTCGATGGCTATCCCGTGCATGCTGCGGCTGAGCCTGGTGTTCTTGCCCTCGATCACCCTGGCGGGCGCTACTTGGCCATTTGCAAGCCGGTCAAAAAACGCAATCCGGGGATGACTAACGCAGTTGGTCACCGCAAATTCGTCGTTGTCGATGTCGATGGCAACGGCTCCTGGATTCCCGATCCCGACTTGGGCACTCCCGGGAGGGGCTCCGGTGATGACCCGAATGGGGGCGAGATTGCCGGTCCCCAACCGCGGATAGACAGTTATTGAGCGATTGCCCCAGTTCGCGACCACGATTTCGTCATTCTCGGTATCAATGAACACGCCCGAGGGATTGTTGAGCCCGGTCAACGCTCCCTGGATAATCCGCCGCGGCGGCACGTCGTCCGCGTCGGTCCGGGAGTAAATCGTGATCGAGTCGGAATCGGAGCCGTTGGCGACCGCGATCTCCCCGTTGGTCGTGTCCACAAAGAGATTCTTGGGTGCGCTGAGGCCGGTCAGAGGGCCCTGGATAGTCCGGACCGGGGCCACGTCGCCGTCAGCGAGCTTCTCGAAGACGGTGATTGACGGATCCTGAGGAGCCGCACCGAACAGGTGACCTTCGTTCACGGCGACGATCTCGCGGTTGACCGTGTCGATGAATATTCCATGCGGATCCGCCAGCGTCGTCCTCGGACCCTTGATGGTTCGAAGCGGAACGGCCGTCACTCGGTCGAAGACGACGATGGATGGACCGCGCTGGAAGGAGACTGCCACCTCATTGCTGTCGGCATCGACCGACATGGCGTAGCCGCGCCTCTCCGGAGTGGCTCTGAATTCGAGGGTTCTCAACGGCGTCGCATTCCCGACGTCGGTGCGTCCGTAGACAGTTGCCCGGTCTGAAGTATCATTCATCGTCGCCCAGACCTCGTTGTTCATCACGTCGACCACGGTCGAGGACGGGAAGTCGAGGCCGGTAGCCAGACCCTGGATGACGCGCAGCGGAAGCGCGGCTCCGCAAGCGCTGCGGCTGTAGGCACGAATGGCATGGTTGTTGTCATCCGTGACGAACAGCTCGTTGTTGAGCGTGTCGACCCAGACCGAGTGAAAGTTAGGGTTTGGGTCGGAGACCACTCTCAAGGGGACCGGGTCAGCGGCCCGAGCGATCGAAACCAACATCGCCGATAGAAGGAAACCCGATAATAATGGAAATATTCTTCGCGCGTTCATGTCCTTCCACGATGCGCTGATCTCTTGCTGCCACGGGCTCCTGCCGGACGGGACGCGAGGAAGTAGTGCCGCTCGAGCCACTCGAGGTGGACCTGCATCGCCGCCTTCGCACGGTTGCTGTCACCGGCGCGCAGCGCGGCGAAGATGGCGGCGTGGGCGTGACTAGCCTCGCGGTTCACAGCCGCGTCGGAAGGCTTGCGGTGCTCTACCACGCGCAAAAGCTCCAACACAGCATCGGTCATCAGCGTCAGGATGGGGTTGCCGCAGGCGCCCGCCACGACCCGGTGGAACTCGATGTTCGTCGCGAAGGCGGGCCTGCCGGTCTCAAGGCGCCGCGCACACTCTCCGAGGTTCGCCTCCAACACAGCGGTCGTCCGCTGATCGAGCCCACCGGCGGCCAGCGCGGCGACGTTCGGTTCGAGGTAGCGGCGCGCGGCGTAGATCTCCGCTCGATCGATGCGCTCGAGCCGTAGCATCGTCTCGAGCGCCTGGCTGACCTGCGCGCTGCCCGCTTCGCCAACGTAGGCGCCACCCCGAAAGCCGTGCTCGACGCGCACCAGCCCTTGCAGCTCGAGGACTCGCAACGCTTCGCGCACCGCCGGTCGGCTGACCCTGAAACGCTCAGCCAGCGCGGCTTCCTGAGGGAGACGGTCGCCAGCCGAAACGCGCCGACGGAATATGTCGCTCCGGATCTCGTCCACGATCTGCTGGAACGCTCGTGGCCGTCGACGCCGCAGGCGCTGCTCAGTTCGCTCCACCCACGCGCTCCGCGTCGACGTCACGTCGTCCCCTGGCCGTTCGCCTTTGGCATCCGTGGTTTCGGCGTAAGCTCGGCCGCCTCGTGCAATGCGCGTCCCTCGTCCTCGCGATGGAACGCTAGCAACTGCGGCGCCTCACCCGCCAGCCCCAGTTTCTGCCATCTTGCGGCGAGCTGATCGTAGATCTCACGCCGTACGGCGGTTCGTTTAGAGAAGGTGCTGAGGTACCGGTGCTCCTTGCAGGCATTGATCAGTGCCTTGGAGCCCCAGGGGCGGTCTTCAGGTGGGTTTTGGGTGGGGTCGAGCCACGTGGACCAGGTGTTGCGGAGGATGTCGATGTCGTCAACAGGGTTGGCGCGCGTCGCCAGCGCCCAGATCACCTGGTCAGTGTCGGTTGGATCGACGTCCTCGTCCACCGCGATGATCCACTTCGTGAAGTAAGCCGAGCCGGGGACCTGGGCGGCGCAAGCCAGAGCTTGGGCAGCGTGACCTGCGTAGCGCTGCTGCAGCGAGATGACGACCATGCCGAACCCGGAAGCTGCGGCGGGATGCGCATACACTCCGCAAATGCCAGGTATCCCGAGGCGATCGAGGTCGTCCCAGGTGCGGGCGGCCTTGGCGATGGCGTAGTAGTCCGCCATCTCGCACGATGGGTAATCGGCCATCAGCGCGTTGGTAAGGATCGGGTGGTTGCGCGAGTGGATGGCCGTCACCTCGACTAGGGGTGCACTGGCCTCGGGACGTCCGTAGTAGCCTGTGAACTCGCCGAACGGACCCTCGAGGCGTGTGGCATTCGGCCGGATGATCCCTTCGATGACGAACTCTGCGCGTGCAGGGATCGGCAGGTCCGTGGTCACGCCCCGAGTGATTTCGAGCGGCGCCCCCGCGAGGCCGCCCACGGCGTCCAGCTCGCTCTCGTTCTTGGGGAATGTCATCGAGGCAATGACCATCAGCAGCGGGTCGATCCCAAACGCCGCCGCCACCTCGATCGGGCGCCCCAGCTCCCACGCTCGGGCGATATGCAGCCGCGCATCCTTGCCTGGCGAGAGATAGAGGCCGACGTGGCGCTCGTCGTGCACCATCATCCGGTACGTACCCATATTCACGTAGCCGCTATCGGGGTCGCGCGTGAACACGGCGTCGCAGGTGCCGATGTACCGGCCGCCGTCCAGCGGCCAGTGCTTGGGCGCGGGAATCGCGCTCATATCGATGGCGGAGCCAGTGACCACGCGCTCGTTGACGGGCGAGGCCTCCGGAGCGATCCCGACCGGCGGGAGCCGAAGCTTGAGCTTCTTGCGCATGCAACGGAGCAGCTCGATGCGTGAGGACTGGGGAGGCTCGCCCAGGGTCACCGCGATACGGCGAGTGCTGTTGCCCAGGAGGTTCCAGAGCAGGCGGTAGCCTGCGCCGCCCTTGGGGTTCTCGAAGAGGAGCGCCGGAGAGCCCGTCCGCTTTCCGACCATATAGGTGAGGGCGCCCATTTCTTCATTCGGGTCGACAACTTCGCCCACCCGGACCAGCTCGCCCAGCGCCTCGACCTTGCGAAGCCACTCCCGAAGATCTCCCACCGCCGCCGCTTCCACTGGAACCTGCCTCAGTGCGGTCATTTCAACCTGGATATCTGATGTCATAGCTCGCCCCGCTTTTCCCTCTTCGTTCGGCTGTTGTCAATAACGCCTTTACCTTCAGGCGATCCTGTAGATCAGCTGACCGAAGCGGTTGTAGAAGACGGACTCACGGGTTATCGCGATCAACTCGCCGGAGAACCTCGAAGAGCATTCAGTACCGCTGACCAGTCTCCCAAGACCTCGGCCATCGGCTTCGCCATCTCGAAGACGATTCCACTCACGATCCAGGCCTGCTGCTCCACGTCCTCGCGCACTTGGTCGGCAAGAACGTGCTCCATCGTCGCCTCGAATTGCGCCAAAGTGGGAAAGCGGGCGAACCGACTCGTCTGCTCTTCAGCGCGCGTCTTCACGTAGTAGGCCATCCGAGCCTCGATCAGGCAGAGCGTAAGACGGCCAGAGCGGCGCATGTTGTTCGAGGTGTTGCTGCTCGCGTATGTGGCCAGTCGCAATCGTCGGACATCCAGCGCCAATACCTCGCCGTAGGAGAGGAGCGCTGGATGCGGCCACCCCTTTGCATCGATCGTCGTGATCAGGATGGCTTTACCCACCCTGGAAGGAAGATCGCGGCCGTCGAGCAGCGTCAATAGCTCTTTCGGCAGCTCGTTTCCTAACTGGCGGGACATAGGGGGCTTCAGACTGAGAACGCTAGAGCCTCTCGAGAATTGATCGAAGCGCCGCCTGGCCGGGCAACGTTCGAGTCAGCGGATACGGAGATATTGCCGGCCGCGGCCCGAGTCGTCCACCTCCAAGCAAACCTGTATGCCAGTCTTGGCGCCAAATCGGCGGGGCGTAGCAGGCGCGTAGCAATCGTGATGTCTGATGTCGGATGTCTAATCGATCGGAACTCGCTTAGGTCTTGACGCCCCCGTAGTCGTTTGGTACCGGCACACATGATATCTGACATCGGATACCACTTCTGAGGTTCCGCGGCAATTTGGGCCGCTTGGGCCCTGGACAAAGGAGGCAAGCATGAGCGCCCGTTGGAAATACGTCGTCGTTCGCGGACTCGTGGTCGCGCTGTCTTGCGGGGTTCCGTTCACTCGCGCGTGGGCGGCCGATCCAGCTCCTCTTCGAATCGTTTCCGACCCCAATCCCAACTTCCACAGTGTCTGGGTGGACACCCTCAACAACGAGGTGATCGTCACCGACGACAACACCCACGCAGTCATGGTCTACAGCCGGACGGCGTCCGGACCGGCGCTTCCGCTTCGCGTCATCCAGGGGCTTTCCACGGGCCTCGACTTCCCCTCCTCGACGGTGGTCGACACGGTCAACAACGAGGTCTGGGCAAACATGAATGACACTTCGGACCGGTCAACGGTCTACTCACGCACGGCAGTCGGGAACGCGTTGCCGTTGCGCATCCTCGACCACAAGGCCCTTACCATTGAGAGGCGCGCCTACGCCCTTGCCGTCGACACCGTTAACAACGAAGTTGCCGTGGCACTTCAGCGCGGCCCCGCAGTCGTGGTCTACGATCGAGTAGCGGTGAGCATTACGCGAACCCTCAAGGGACCCACGACGACGATGGCAGATCCGCATGGGATCGCCATTGACACGATCAACAACGAACTCATCGTCGCAAATGAGGGACACGTCTTTGGGGCACCCCCCCAGGCACCATCGATCTCTGTCTTCACACGGCTGGCAGCCGGGGACACGGCCCCGCTGCGAACGATCCAGGGCTCTTTGACTGGGCTCAGCGCACCCAAGAACATCTCCTTGGATACCGCCAACAACGAGATTGCGGTCGCCAACGGCTTCCCCGCCAACTCGATCACCATCTACTCGCGAACCGCCACCGGTAACGTGGCTCCGCTGCGGACCATCCAGGGGGCTCTGACCGGGCTCAGCAACCCCTCGGGCGTCTTTATCGACGCCGTGAACAACGAGCTCTTCGCGGCAAACTGGGGCAACCACTCGCTGACCGTCTATTCCAGAACCGCGGCCGGGAACGTCGCCCCCCTGCGAACGCTCACGAACGCACCCACGGGTAGCGCTCAGGTCGGGATCGGTAACCCGGGCGCTCTGTCGCTCGATCTCGCCAACAACGAGTTCGCCGTCACCAACTGCGTCAGTCACCCCCGAATTGCTTTCTTCGCCCGGCTTGCGAACGGCACGGTGGCACCCACCAGGGTGATCGAGGGCAAAAACACGAGGCTCAGCCGCAGCATGCACGGAATTGCGATCGACCCCGTCAACAATGAAGTCTGGGTTCCGAGCACGATGGAAGACGCCGCCTTGGTCTTCTCCCGCACCGCCTCGGGCGATGTCGCGCCCCTGCGGGTGATCCAGGGCCCTCTGACACAAATCAACAAAGCCCAAGGCATCGCCGTCGACACGGTCAACAACGAGATCGCCGTCGTCAACGAGGCCGCGCTGACGATCACGATCTACTCTCGAACGGCCACCGGCAATGTCGCTCCCCTCCGCGTGCTCACTGATTCCAGCGCAACCTTCATCAAGCCAGTGGGCATCTGGATCGACACCGTCAACAACGAGATCGTGGTTAGCGACGAGGACACCCCGGCTCTGGTCTTCCCGCGACTGGCCGATGGGCCGACCGCGCCGCTTCGCTTCATCGACGTTACGTCGTTCATCAAGGCACGCCAAATTGCGGTCGATACTACCAACAACGAAATCATCGTCGTCTCCCAAGGCGACCGAAGCGTCGATCCGCCGATCCTTGGAGGCCTCGAGGTCTGGGACCGACTAGCGAACACAGGCGTGCCGCCCAGGCGTTTCATCCAGGGTCCAGTCAGCGGCGTCAGGCATCCACGCTCAGTGTTTGTGGATGCCACCAACAACGAGCTCGGTGTGGGCGACTCCAAGTTCAACGACATCCGAATCTTCCCGCGGCTGTTCTAATCCGCGGTGGCCGTATGCAGCAAAACGAGCTTTGGGCTGAATCCAGTCAGCGCAAGGAGTCTCATATGGGTCTTCGTGAGGTTCGCTTCCTCGTCGCGATGATCGCGATCAGTGCGGTGATGCTCCCTGCCCCAGGGAGAGCGGCGAGCGCGGCTGACGACGCGTTCGCCGCGATGAGAGTGGAGCCGGTCGTCCCACCTCGGCCAGCTGCCAATCTCGTGCTTCGGGCGACCGACGGGACCCCCATCCGATTGGCGGATTTCAAGGGCAAGGTCGTCGTCATTGGGTTTCTCCTAACCAATTGAACGCCCTGTGAGCGGGAGGCTCTCGCTCTGGCAGCGCTCTATCGCGAGTTCAATTCGCAAGGGGTGGTGGTGATCGGCGTCCATCTCGAGGACGACGCCAAGAATGTCGAATCATTTGGAAAACGGTTTGGCATCTCCTTTCCTCTCGCGTTGGAGTCAGACGAGCGCGCGAAGGAGCTGTTCGGAATTGCGGGCTGTCCCGGAGCAGTCCTCATCGATCGGGAGGGGCGGATCGTCGGGCGTATCTTCGGTGGTCGGAAGTGGGCGAGCGAGCCGGGGCGGCGGCTTCTGCGATCGCTGCTGAAGGGCCCCGAGGCCGTCGCGGGGCAAGAGGCTCGAATTCTGGCGGGCGCCAAGGCGAGCGTAAAAAAGCTACACAAGGCGGTCCACCTCGTGAGCGCGGTCAAACCGAACGATCCAGAATTCACCAAGGTACTGGATGACGCCGCGGCCTCACTCAAGGCCGGCGATGAAGTGGTTATCCTCTTTGACGGCCAGAGCGTGGGGGCTCTACGGATGAACCCGCAGAAGGGCCAGAAAACGCCGCTCGAAGAGACGGGGTTCACGAGCAAGGAAAAGCGGGCGCTGGCGAAACGTCTCGGCGTTCGCTCCTCGGCTGCACCGCGCAACCAGCTCGAATACGTTCAGCATCTGGCGCGGGCAGGAGCCAAGGTCTTCGCCAATAGCAAATCGGTTCGCCTCTCTGGCCTCGCCAACGAAGAGATCCATCCGATTGCGAAACCTGTTCCCATGGCCCAGATTGAAGAGCTCGTCGACCAGTCGGACGGCTGCTACATCTACGGGGGCAGTTAGGTGTCCAGCAAACCAACTGAGGTTGACCGAACCTTAATTGAGGAGGAGGCCTGATGCGACTCAGGAACCGAAAAGTTCTATCCGTGTGCATCGCGTTTCTCGCCCCTGCTGCCGCGTTGGCGGAGGACACCAAGAGCCAGGCGGTGACGGTGACTGGCGAAGTAGTGGACGCCCGTCCTGGCTACTTTCTGGAACCGCGCCGATCCTGCTCCAGGGGCCTCCTCATCTTGATAAACTGCAGCGATGCTCGGTGCACTCGTGGGGTTGGTGGTGGGGCAGTTCCGTTCGCGCGCATCGCTTGTGACAGAGAACGAGCTTCTCCGACAGCAACTGGCGGCTGCGAAGAGGCGGCTGCAGCCCAAGCGAGTGATGTTCACCGGCTCGCAGCGCTTGACGATCGCGCTGCTGACGAGGTGGACCGCTTCGTGGCGGGCGACGGTGACGCTGGTGCAGCCGGCCACGGTGCTTCGCTGGCACCGGGAGGGCTTCCGCCTTCTGTGGCGATGGCGGTCAGGAACTCGCGGCCGAAGGCCGACGCGCTACGCGACGCTGATCCGCGAGATGACGGCGCGAAACCCAAGGTGGGGCGCCGAGCGGCTTCGAGGTGAGCTGCTCAAGCTTGGAATCCGGGTCTCGAAGCGCACCGTGCAGCGGTACAAAAAGAAGCGGGTCCCCGGCGACGGCCAGCGCTGGAGTACTTTCCTCCGCAACCACGTTACCTGGGCTTGTGACTTCGTGCAGACGTTCGACGTGCTTTTCCGCCCGATCTTCGTCCTGTTCTTTCTCGATCTGAAGAGACGGAGAATCGTGCACGCTGCAGTCACCCGGCGCCGTCCGATGACTGGTGTGCGCAGCAGGCGCGCAACACAACGCTGGACATCCAGCCCGAAGTGCTCGTCGTCGATCGCGATGCCAAGTTAGGTGCTCGGTTCGCGCGCGTGTTCGAAGCCGTCGGCACCAAGGTCGTTCGCACCGCGGTCCGGACCCCGAACATGAACGCCTTTGCGGAGCGCTTTGTCGGCACTCTCCGGCGCGAATTGCTCGACCATATCCTCGTGCTTGGCGAGCGCGATCTTTTGCGCCTCATCGCAGAGTACGTCCGCTTCTACAACGAGGCTCGGCCACACCAAGGCCTCCGGCAGGAACAGCCTGTGCCTCGAATGCCAGAGGTTAACGGTCGAGTCCTGGCACTCCCAGTCCTCAATGGTCTCCATCACGACTACTGAAGGGCGGCGTGACAGACGCCCCGGGCATGGATGGAGAAAGCAGCCAACACGGGTCTTCGCGATCAGGATAGACGCTCGTTGTGTTTCGGAGGTCGCCGGCGGCCGGACGCAGGAGCAGGTCTGCCTTTGCGGATCGGTCCTGCCGGAATTGCGAGCTCGCGCTCGGTGGCGTTCACCAGCTCGAACAGCT
>Ga0137389_10000451_pt1 | contig 22506 bp, 13 predicted proteins | sample 15con2h14BmetaG_FD_104645 | JGI IMG/M metagenome (GOLD analysis project Ga0137389, IMG submission 104645) | Vadose zone soil microbial communities from Angelo Coast Range Reserve, California, USA - 15con2h1.4B metaG | ecosystem: Environmental > Terrestrial > Soil > Vadose zone > Saprolite...
CTGCGCAACTCGCGTTCCGAAGTACATGATTCCGGAAGTCATCGAACTCTGCGAGGAACTGCCCAAGACTTCGACCGGAAAGATCGATCGAGTAAAGCTGGCGCAAGGGACCGCAACCGTCCGCCAGGTTTCGAGTGCGCCGGATCAGCCAAGTTTGCAATCAGTTGTGTAGTGACAAATTCAACATACTTTGGAGAGGGAACATGATCGAGTCAGCCGAAGTGAAAGACCGCATTCGTGAATACGTGCTGGAAGAGTTTGCCAAAAGCAAAGGCATCATGCAGATCACGGACCAGGAAGTCTTGACCAAGAATGGCATCATCGACTCCATGGGCATTTTCCGCCTGGTGTCGTTCCTGGAAGAAACATTCAATGTCCGGATTGGCGACGAAGAAATCACGCACGACAACCTGGAAAGCGTCGACGCCATCGAGCGGCTTGTGATTTCTAAGTCGAAGAAGTAGTCGCCAGACCCTAGCCGGGAGCGGGCACGCGCCACTTCGCCCTCGTCCGGTTTCAGTTCCTCACCATTTCTCCCCCCTCTCTGCACTGGTTCTTGCAAATCTCTTCTCAGGATCTCTTATGCGTATAGGGCGTAGGGTTTTTACGGAAGGTTTCAAGGTCTTTGACTTGCTGCTGATGGTGATGGCTTTCGTTGTCTCCACTCTGCCCTTGTATCATCGAGTGGGCAGATTCAGGCTGGCCGAATTCTTCGAGCTGCGGGTGAAACTGGGGAACCTGGTACTCTTCCTCAGCTTTCTGCTCATCTGGCACATCCTGTTCACCGTGTTTGGACTCTACGGGTCCAAGCGCTTGTCGAGCCGTTGGGAAGAAATCTGGGACATTAGCAGGGCCACCACTCTGGGAACTGTAGTCATTGCCGTGTCTGCTCTGGTGTTTCGCATCTGGGTGGTAAATCGCGTTTTCCTCGTCCTGTTCTGGGTGCTGACTACATCCACTGTGATCCTCAGCCGGATGCTCATTCGGGCGTCTCTTGCCTATGCACGGCGGCACGGGAAAAACCTGCGCAACATGCTGGTGATCGGTACGAACGCCCGCGCGGTCGCGCTAGTGGACCGGATCCAACGCAAGCCGGACCTGGGCTACCGCATTGTGGGCTTCGCTGACGAGGAGTGGCCGGGGCTGGAGGCGTTCAAGAAAACCGGACACCCGCTGGTGTGCGACCTGGAAACCCTGCCTTCGTACGTGCGTCGCAGCGTCGTGGATGAAGTGGTGCTCGTTCTTCCGATCCGTTCGTTCCACACCCTTGCCTCGCAAATCGCGTCGGCCTGCGAGCAACAAGGAATCATCGTACGGTTCCTGCCAAACATCTTCGATCTGAAAGAGGCTCGGCAGCGAGCGGACGAATTCGACGGCGATGCTCTCATCAGCCACGAGAGTACAGTCACAGACGCGTGGGGGCTGGCCATCAAGCGCGTGCTGGACATCGTGATTTCGTCGACGGCAATAATTTTCCTTTCCCCGGTGATGGTATTAACCGCCATCCTGGTGAAGTTGACCGCCCCGGGCCCGGTGTTCTTCGTACAAAAGCGCATGGGCTTCAATAAAAGGATGTTCCACATCTACAAGTTCCGCACCATGGTCGTGGACGCGGAAAAGCGCCTCAAAGACATCGAGCACAAGAACGAAGTGAGCGGGCCGGTTTTCAAGATCAAGAACGATCCACGCATTACGCCGTTGGGCAGCTTTCTGCGTAAGACCAGCATTGACGAGCTTCCACAACTCTTCAACGTACTGAAGGGGGACATGAGCCTGGTTGGTCCGCGTCCGTTGCAACTGCGCGATTACGAGTTGTTCGATACTTTCTGCCAGGACTGGCAACGGCGGCGCTTCAGCGTTCGCCCGGGAATTACCTGTCTCTGGCAGATTAAGGGACGGAGTTCGATCCCCTTCGAAAAGTGGATGGAACTCGATCTGCAATACATTCGCACTTGGTCGTTGTGGCTTGACTTGGAGATCCTCGCGAAAACCGTGCCTGCTGTATTCAAGGGATCCGGAGCAGCGTAAACTCGCCATTCGTATATGCTTTCTGCCAATTCATTGACTCTTCAAACTGACTTGCCGACACAGAAAAATTTGCAGATGCAGGAAACTCCCTGCGTTGCCGAACTGGTGAGACAACAGGCGGCTGCAAATCCCACCGCGATTGCTGTAGCCGCGGGCAGCGAAGTGTTGTCCTACACTGAACTGGACCGGCAGGCCAATCGTCTGGCCAATTATCTTCGCTCTATCGGCGTGGGCCGTGACACCGCCGTGGGCCTTTTCCTCGAACGCTCTCCAGCGATGGTTGTTGCTGCACTGGCAATTCTGAAAGCTGGCGGCGCCTATGTACCTCTGGATCCGGCTCAACCCGTAGCGCGTCTGGGTTTCATGCTGCAGGATTCAGAAGCCCGCGTGGTCGTGAGCACGACGAGTTTGGCTGAGAGATTGTCGACGGGTTCCTGGCAGGTGGTTACGTTGGACGGCGACGCAGATAAGATTGCAGCCGAGCCCGAGAGCGAGCCGGAGCACATCGCGAAGCCGGAGGACTTGGCCTACATCATCTATACCTCCGGTTCCACCGGGCAGCCGAAGGGGGTGGAGATTGTTCACTCCGGCCTGTCGAATCTGGTGGCGTGGCATCGACGGGCGTTTCAAGTGACCTCCGCCGATCGTGCCAGCGCGCTGGCGGCGCTGGGCTTCGACGCCGCAGTCTGGGAAATCTGGCCTTACCTGGCTTCCGGCGCCAGCTTGCATCTGGTGGAAGATAACGTTCGAAATGATGCGAACGCATTGCGGAAATGGATCGTATCACAGCGCATCACTATCACTTTCGTTCCGACGGCGATAGCAGAGAGTCTGCTGCAGCTCGAGTGGCCGAAAGAAACATCTCTGCGCTTCCTGCTCACCGGGGCCGACACGCTGAAGAAGTATCCGTCATCGCGGTTGCCATTCGTATTTGTGAACAATTACGGTCCCACCGAATGCACGGTGGTTACTACTTCGGGAGTGGTTGCGCCCAACAGTTCGGCTCAGCAACCTCCGGCCATAGGCCGTCCCATCGACGGTGTGGAGGTGTACATCCTCGACGATCGTCGGCAGCCTGTCTCCGAAGGCACAGCGGGAGAAGTCTACATCGGCGGCGCGAGTCTCGCGCGCGGGTACAGGAACCGTCCGGACTTGACCGCGGAGCGCTTTATTTCGAATCCTTTCAGCGCCGTGCCTGGAGCTCGCCTGTACCGCACAGGAGACCTGGCGCGCTGGTTGCCCGACGGTCAGATCGCGTTCCTGGGGCGGGTCGATGAGCAAGTGAAGATTCGCGGCTATCGCGTCGAACCGAGTGAGATCGCGACGGTGCTCGGTCAGCACCCGGCCGTGCGAACCAGCGTGGTGGTTGCCCGGGAAGATGCGCCCGGCGAAAAGGAATTAGTAGCATACGTGGTCCTGTCTCCCGACGCGATGGTGGATGTCCTGGAACTCCGCAAGCACTTGCTGCAGCGATTGCCTGACTACATGGTGCCGGCGGCCTTCGTGCCCATAGCGAGCATGCCCATCACGGAAAACGGCAAGGTGGATCGCGCGGCCCTGCCCAGCCCCAACGGAAACAGAATGCAAGGCGAGGCCTATGTCGGACCGCGAACTCTTGTGGAAGAGGAGCTCGTGAAAATTCTGGCTCCCTTGTTGAAGCTGGATCGGGTCGGTGTGAACGACAACTTCTTTCATCTGGGTGGGCACTCGTTGCTGGGAACCCAGGTCATCGCCCGAGTGAGCGAAAGATTTGGTGTCGACCTGACACTTCTGAAGTTATTCGATCATCCCACCGTGGCCGAGATGTCCGCCGAAATTGAGGACCTCATTCTCGCCAAAATCGAAGACGCAACCAAGAATGAGCTCTCGGGAGACCACAACAGAAGTGCCGTCTAGCACAAAAACTCCACCACGGCTCGACAGCGCTGAAGCAGCCCTGAGCCTGTATCACCTCCTCGATCCTGAGGTGTTGGCGAATCCCTATCCGCTTTTCCGTCGCCTGCGGTCCGAGGATCCCGTGCACTGGGATCCCTTTCTTCACGCCTGGGTCGTCACACGCTACCCGGACGTGATGGAAGTGCTTCTTAACTTCTCGGCCGACCGCACGCCGACTCCTGAGCAACTCAATGAGATGGGCCTGTCGTCACTGAGTCCCATTGCGCGGGTAATGGTGAAGCAGATGTTGTTCATGGACGCTCCTGCGCACACGCGTTTGCGCGGATTGTCGTCCAAAGCTTTCACGCCGGTGCGGGTCGAGGCGCTGCGGGAGCATATTGACGCCATCGTTAACGGTCTCCTCGACAAGGTCCAACCGAAAGGCGAGATGGATGTCATCGCGGATATCGCGGAGCCGCTGCCCGCGATCGTTACCGCGGAACTGCTGGGTGTTCCTACCAGCGATCATTCTCAGTTGAAGTTATGGTCTGCGGATTTCGCCGAGATGCTGGGCAATTTTCAGCACAACCCGGAACGCTACCCCCGGGTGCTGAAAGCAGTCGCGAATCTCACCGCTTATTTCCAGGATGCCATTCGGCAGCAGCGCGAGCATCCATGCGAGGGATTGATTCACTCGCTCCTGACCGCCGAGATCGACGGCGACCGGCTAACCGAAGAAGAAGTGATCGCGAACTGCATTGTGACCATGGTGGGCGGCCAGGAAACGACCACGAATCTGATTGGAAATGGCGTGCTCACTTTGCTGCGCAATCCCGCAGAGATGGAGAGATTGCGGAGCGATTTGTCGCTGATCCCATCGGCCGTCGAGGAAATGCTCCGCTACGAAAGTCCCAGTCAGCATACGGCGCGGATGTGTCCGTCGGACCGTGAAATGGGCGGCAAGCTGATCCAGAAGCGTCAGGCTGTGATCGCGGTCATGGCTGCCGCGAACCGTGATCCTGAGCGCTTCCCTGATCCTGACCGGTTTGACATCACGCGAAAAGATAATCGCCATCTGGCATTCGGCTATGCCGCTCACTTCTGTTTTGGTGCACCGCTGGCGCGCGTGGAAGGGCAAGTCGTCTTCGGGGCTCTGCTGCGCCGGTTGTCGAATCTGGCCCTAGTGCCGCAGTCGGTGGAGTGGCGCTCGAACCTGGGTTTGCGCGGGCTTAAGTCTCTGAAAGTGAAATTTGGTGCGCAGTCACGGGAAGAACTCTCCGAGCAGTCGCGGGAAGCCACCTTCGTCCAAGCGAGGCCCACGAGTTCACAAGGCCATTGTCCCTATGAAGTTCAAGAGTCCGGGAAGAAACAAGATCTGATCCGCAAGTACCTTCAATCTCGCGCGTCAGATAAACCGGAACTGCCGGTAGCCGTCCACCGTTTCGAGCAGGGTCCGGCGCCACTTTCCTTTGCCCAGGAACAGGTTTGGCTGCACTGCCAGTTTGCCAAGGATCTCTACAACGAATCGGTGACGGTCTACCGCCGTGGACCGCTCGATGTACCGGCACTACGGCGCAGTCTCGCCGAGATCATCCGCCGCCATGAGGCTTGGCGGACGACGTTCAAGGTGATCGATGGACAGCCGATGCAGGTCGTAGCGCCGCCTTTCGAGCCGAGTGTGGCTGTGGTAGACCTGAGACATCTCGCGCCAGAACAACGAGATGCAGAGGCGCTCGCCGCCGCACGCAAAGAGGCAAGAACTCCCTTTGACATGGAGCGTGGGCCGCTTCTTCGGGCAATGCTCGTCCGGCTTGGTGAAGAAGAGTACCGTCTGTATCTCTTCCTGCACCACATCATTTTTGATGGATTCTCCATCTACCGCGTTTTTCTGCCGGAACTTGTGGCGCTCTACAACGCATTCCTGGCCGGCCAGCCTTCTCCGCTCCCCGAACTCCGCTTGCAGTACTCCGACTTTGCACGCTGGCAGCGTGAATCGTTGGACAGCACGCAGCAGAACGAATCGCGGGAATACTGGTCGCATCAGTTGGACGGGCCTCTTCCGGTTCTGGAGTTGCCGACCGACCACGCCCGCCCGGCGGTGCAAAGCTTTCGCGGGGCGATTCATCGCTTTGCTTTTCCCAAGAGCCTCTCCAAGGCCCTGCATACTCTGGCAGATCGTGAGAACACCAGTTTCTTCACCACAATTCTCGCCGGCTTTGCCGCCCTACTGGCGCGCTACAGTTCGCAGCAGGAGTTCGTGATCGGCACTGTGACGTCGGGACGCAAGCGTTCAGAATTCGAGACGCTGCTCGGTTGTTTCCAGAATCCGCTGGCGCTGCGTTTGAAGTTTGCGGGCGATCCCAGCTTCCGGGAGTTTCTGGGGCATGCGCGGGAAGTGACCCTGGGCGCGCTCTCCCACGATGACGCGCCGTTTGAGCGGCTGGTGAAGGAACTCTCCGTCCGGCGGGACACGAGTCGCAGCCCGGTATTCCCCGTAATGTTTTCGCTGGTGCCGCCGAGGACGGCGGTCGAGCCGGGATGGGACTTGAGCCAGCTTGATCTCGACATCGGCACCGCGAAATTCGACTTTGATCTGGAGTTCGACGATCGGACGGAAGGTTTGTTGGGCCGCTTCGTGTACAGCACAGACCTGTTTGATGCGACCACCATCGAACGCATCACCGGACATTTTCAGACCATGCTGGAAGCAATCGTTGCCGACCCTGAACTCAAAATTTCTCGTCTGCCCATGCTGACGGCGGCAGAGCGGCAACAATTTTCGGAGTGGAACCGGACCCAGGCCGAATTTCCGCGCGAGCTCTGCATGCACGAATTAGTGGAAGCGCAGGCCGCGAAGACTCCGAACGCGATCGCCGTCGAGCACGTCGACCAGTGCCTGACCTATCGCGAACTCGACGAGCGCGCCAACCAACTGGCGCATTCTCTGAAAAGGCGAGGAGTGGGAGCCGAGGCGAAAGTTGGTATCTGCCTGCGGCGCTCTCTCGAATTGCCGGTCGCGTTGCTGGCCGTGCTGAAAGCGGGCGCGGCTTGCCTGCCTTTGGATCCGGCATATCCCAAAGAGCGCCTGGCCTACATGCTCGAGGATTCCCAGACGTCCCTGGTGCTTACGCAGTCTGGTCTGCTCGCCGAAGTGACCGACTTCGACGCCGAAATTATCAATCTTGATACGGACTGGAAAGCCTTCTCCGGAGAGAGCATCAAGGCTCTGCGCAGCGAAGTCCGGCCGGACAATCTGGCATATGTCATCTACACTTCCGGTTCGACGGGTAAGCCGCGTGGAGTCCTGCTGAGCCACGCCGGTTTAGTGAATCACAACACCGCTGTGTCGAAGCTGTTTGGCATCACGCCTCACGACCGCATGGCGCAGTTCGCATCGATTTCGTTCGACATCGCAATCGAGGAAATCTTTCCCACCTGGATTTCAGGCGGCACCCTGGTGGTTCGCGAGGAAGACGCCTCTTTAGCCGCGGGAGACTTCCTGCGCTGGGTGCGCGAGCGGCGGGTCACGGCGCTTGATTTGCCCACAGCCTATTGGCATGAACTTGTCCGCGAGCTTTCGGAATCCGCGCTACGTCTGCCGGAGAGTCTGCGGATTGTCATCGTGGGCGGTGAGAAGGCATCCGCCGCGGCGTTGGCGGCGTGGCGCAAAGTCGCGGGCTCGCGCGTGCGCTGGATCAACACCTACGGCCCGACCGAAACCAGCGTCATTGTCAGCTCGTTTGAGCCGAAGGCTTCGGAAGAGATTCCGCCTGTCCTCCCCATCGGCCGTCCCATTGCGAATACGCGGATTTACATTCTTGATCGCCATCTCCAGATGTTGCCGGTAGGAGTTGCTGGAGACCTGTACGTGGGCGGACCCGGCCTCGCCCGCGGATACCTGAACCGGCCAGAGATCACGGCTGAAAAGTTCATTCGAGATCCTTGTAGCAACGATCCTGAAGCAAGGCTCTACAAGACCGGCGACCTTGCCCGTTACCTCGCAGATGGCAATCTCGAATTTGCCGGACGCACCGATGACCAGGTCAAGATACGCGGCTATCGCATCGAACTGGAAGAGATCGAGGCGGTACTGGGCTCGCATCCCGGGGTTCGCGAGATGGTCGTCGTGGCGCGCGAGAATGAAGCGGGCGAAAAGAACCTGGTGGCGTACATTGTACCTGCGCGAGACCAGGCGCCCACGGGCAGTGAACTGCGGTCTTATCTGAAGCAGAAGCTTCCACACTACATGGTCCCTTCTGCCTTCGTTTTGCTGGAAGCGATGCCGAAGACGCCGAACGGCAAAGTTGACAAGCGTGCCATGCCGGCTCCGAAATCGGCCGATTTCGCGGAGGCTCAGGAATACGTTGCGCCCTCCGACGAACTGGAAACGCAACTGGTCAAAATCTGGGAAACGATTCTGGATAAGAATCCGATCGGGATACGGCACAATTTTTTCGAACTGGGTGGACATTCCTTGCTGGCGGCGCGCCTTATGCACCGCATCGAGCAGTCACTCGGACAGCGACTTCCCCTGGCGGCATTGTTGCAAGCGCCCACAATCGAGCAACTGGCGGCCCTGCTTCGGCAGGAGGGATGGTCAGCCTCGTGGTCCTCGCTGGTTGCGATTCAGCCCGAAGGTTCACGCCCACCTTTCTTCTGCATACACGGAGTGGGAGGCAACGTGGTCGGATTCCGCGATCTGGCGCGGCATCTTGGACCAGACCAGCCGTTCTACGCGGTGCAGCCGCAAGGCCTGGATGGCAAGCGCCCGTGCCTTACCAGCGTTCCAGAAATGGCCGAGCGCTACATCCGTGAAATTCGCCGGGTACAGCCGGAAGGCCCATATCGCATCGGCGGCTATTCCTTCGGCGGGCTCGTGGCCTATGAGATGGCGCAGCAGTTGGAAGCTCAGCAAGAAGAAGTCGCGCTGCTGGCCCTGTTTGACACTTATCCGGGAAAGATGGAATCGCGAAGCTCTCAATTGAGAAATCTGTTTACTCTCCCGCTGAAAGAGCAGGCGGCGTTCATTCTGAAAAAGGGCAGCTTCGTCCTGATGACTCTGCGGAAGCGCCTCGAACTGCAGATGTTGCCGCGGCCTCTGCGCAACGTCAGACAAGCCTGTGCCAAAGCCGCTGCCGGATATTCGGTTCAGCCTTATTCAGGTCAAGTCACGCTGTTTCGTGTGGCCGAAAAATCTGTAGGCAGCCTTAACGATCCCTACGCAATTTGGTGGAAGGTAGCTGCCGGGGGAGTCGACCTGCGGGAGATCAGCGGCGATCACCTCAGCCTGCTCAAGGAACCCCAAGTCAGGTTGCTGGCAGAGGAACTAAACGACTGCCTCGAACGCTCCGTGAGCGCAGTTTCCGTGCCGGAACCTGTAACCTGCTGACAAGCATTCTCTACAAAATAATGCCCTCGCCAAATACAGAAGAGTTGCTCGATCCCGAGTTGTGCACCGCCGCGGCAGTCGTCGCTGAGTCGACCGTCGAGGGCGGCCAGGATGGTAGCCATTTCCGCGACAAGCTCGTGCGCTGGGTGACCAAAGGCGGCCTGGCAATTCTCGATCAAGGACTGATTTCCGGATCCAACTTTCTGATCGGAATTCTTCTGGCTCGCTGGCTGATGCCGGACCAGTACGGCGCTTTCGCGCTCGCCTTCTCGGTTTTCCTGCTGCTCTCCTACGTCTACCAATCGTTTTTGGCAGAGCCTCAGGCGGTATTCAGCGGATCGGCCTATCGCAAGTCTCTGCGCGGTTATTTGAAAACACTTCTGGGAATTCACCTGATTCTGACCTGCTTCGGTGTGGTCCTGCTGGGAGGAGCCGCGGCAATTGCTCTCGTGATAGGGAAGGGAAACGGCCTGCCCGGCGCTCTGGCGGGGGTCGCGATCGCCTCACCCTGCATTCTTTTTTTCTGGCTGATGCGACGCGCTTTCTACATGAACCTCGCTCCGGGGCGCGCCGCGGTTGGAGCATTCATCTATTTCGTGCTGGTGACCGGCGGGTTGTTCGTCGCCTACAAGCGGTCGTTAATCTCGCCATTTTCCGCCTATCTCCTGATGGCGATTGGCGCCCTCGTCACGGGATTTTTCCTGCTCTCGCAGATCAAGAAGGTATTGCCGCCGGACACTGCTCCTCCACCGAAAGCACGGGAGGCATGGCGCAAACACTGGGAATACGGACGATGGGCACTCGCCGTCTCCGTCGTGACCTGGATTCCGTATTACATGTATTACCCGCTGGTGAGTATGTTTTCCGGGATGGCGCAGGCTGGGCAGTTGCGGGCGCTGATGAATCTGGCCCTGCCCATGGAGCAAAGCTACACGGCGCTTTCCATTCTGTTCCTGCCCTACGCGGCGCGCATCTGCCGCGAAAAAGGGCTCTCCAGTGCAGGCCCGCTGGTAAGGCGAATCACGCTGCTGTTCGTGGCGGGTTCAATCGGTTACTGGGCCATTCTCATTCCGTTGAAAGTGCCGGTGTTTCGTCTGTTGTATGCCGGCAAGTATATGGAAGTCGCGCATTTCATTCCCTACGTCGCTCTGGGAACAACTCTGTGGAGCGCGGCGTTTGGACCTGCGATTCTGTTGCGTGCGATTGAATCGCCGGATTCAATCTTCTATGCCCGCTTGGTGGCCAGCGCACTCTCCCTTCTGATCGGAGTTCCAGCAACGCGCTCGTTTGGCCTGTGGGGAGTGGTCTGGAGCGTCGTCATCGCCAACCTCGCGGCTTTTCTGATCTCGATGTACATCTTGCAACGCAAGTCAAAGTCGGTTCTGGTATTGAATCCGGCTTTACAAGGTGAAAGCTGATTACGTTATGAACAAACTGAAGGAACTTCGTTTCAAAGCATCGCGAACCAAACTGCGCGCTCCAAAGGGCTGGTGGGAGCACCGGGGTCTCAATCATAAGGACGTATTCTTCGCGTCGTTCGAGCGCTCCGGCAATACGTGGCTGCGTTTCGTCCTCATGGAAATTCTGACCAAAGACAATGCCGGCTTCCTCAATGTAAATCAGGTGTTGCCGGAACTGGGTACGCATATAGGGATGAAGCCGGCGCTACCCAACGGCGGCCGCCTGATCAAGACGCACTACCAATATCGTTCCGCTTACAAACGCGCGATCTATCTGATGCGCGATCTGCGTGACGTAATGCTCTCCAACTGGGCCCGCGACAAGGAAATGGGATTTGCCCAGTATTTCGACAACGGCAAGGACATGGACGGATATGTTGAGTCCTTCCTGCAGGGCAAGGTGACGCGCTTCGGCTCGTGGCAGTCGCACGTGAATTCCTGGCTGAACTGTCCGCTGGCGAAGAACGGAAATTTGCTGGTCGTACGCTACGAAGACCTGCGCCAGGATACGGAGACCGGGCTCCTGGAACTGCTCGAGTTTCTCGGGATCAAACGCGATCGCGACCTGGTTCGCCGTGCAGTCGAGAACAATTCCTTGCGCGCCATGCGCGAGAAGGAAGACAAAGCCAAGAAGTCCGGGGCCACTCTGGGCAAGGGAACACTGCTGCGCAAGCATCGCCTGGATCGCGAAGATGCCCGCTTTGTCCGCAGCGGATCAGTCGGTGGCTGGCGCGAAAAACTGAGTGACGCGCAAATCGACATGGTAACCCGCTATGCGAGTGAAGCCTTGGTGCGGGCCGGCTATCCTGCTGGCCTTTCCATGGACACGCAGCCTGAAGAACTCGCTTCCGAAGTCCGGGCGTAACCTCGCACCGATGACTTTGGTACTGGAGCAAGTCCTTTCGTTTCTGGCGATGATGCTGCTACTGGTTCCTGTGGCCGCGTCCCAGAAAAAGGCCGCCGAACCTGAGAACGAAACCTTGCGTCAACATGCAGACAAGATGGGCTTCTGGGTAGGCACGACCATTCAGGGCAGGATGTGGAATCGCGACCCGGAATACAAGCCGGTGCTGGGACGGGAATTCAACGCCGCGGTTTCCATCGTGTTTCAGGGCATCACGCAACCGCAACGAGGGCGCTTCAATTTCGATGGGATGGACGAGGCCATGAGCTTCGCCAAAGATCACCATATGAAGCTCATGGGGCATTGCTTGGTTTATAAAAATGCCACCTCGGCGCCCTGGCTGAACTTCAACACTGCGGCGTGCGGCGGCTGGTCGCCAAGGGAACTGGACCCGATATTGAAAGAGCACATTCAAACCGTCGTCCGGCACGGGGGGGACACCTACTACTCGTGGGAAGTCGTGAACGAGCCCACCGAGCCCCATCACAACGGCTGCTGGTCACGCATCCTCGGCGAAGAGCAGTACATGGTGAAAGCCTTTCAATACGCGCACGAAGCCAATCCGAATGCGTTGCTCCTGCTCAATGACACATTCGGGCAAGGTGGAATCGACAAGGAACGTGCCGATGAATTCTTTTCCCTGGTCAAGAGGCTCAAAGCCGCAGGCGCTCCGATAGATGCAGTCGGAACCGAGATGCACTGGGAGATGCCGCAGTTGCAGCCTTCATATCTTGACGAATTCAAATCGTTCCTCGACAGCGCCCGGAAAGCCGGCGTCAAAGTGCATATCACCGAGATGGACGTTTACCAGGGCCCGGGAAATTCCACCGAGACCTTCGCTAAGCAAAAAGACATTTTCTACAACGTGACCCACACCTGTTTGCTGGACTCCAATTGCATCGGCTTCATGACGTGGGGAATTGCCGATCGCTACACCTGGCTTCGCACTTCCGATTGGAAAAATCTGCCCGATGCCAAGCCCGTGTTGTTCGACGATGACTTTAAGAAGAAGCCGGCATACTACGGCGTGCTCCAGGCGCTGAAAGAGGGACGATGAATTACACCGTTTTAGATCGGACACAGGAACACAGCGGGCTGGATTCGCGACGACGCAGTCCAGTGTGGCTACTGCTGCTGTTTGTCCTGGTCGGATTTTCCATCGCGACCCTCGTTTCCCTGTTAGCCGGTGCTAAGCCTTTCGGCGTCCTGGTGGCGGCGGTCGCCATCCTCCTGGCTATTCCTCTCATGGGGCTAGTGATCCAGGCGATTCCTCAAGGACTTTCGAAGGCGCGAGTCCTGGCTCAGAACTGGACCTGGTGGCACCCGTTGTGGTTCTTCATCTTTTTCAGCATGCTGGTCTTCCGCATCCGCGACGTCGGCGCGGCGAAGGCTAATCCGCTGGACGCCTATGCCATGCTGCGAATCCTTCCAGAAGCGGTTGTGGCTTTGAGCCTGGTCGTTCGCCTGATCCTGAAGAAGCCCAATTGGCTTGGTTCTTTGTTCCGCGGCATTCCAGGAGCTATGGCAATTTATTGCCTGGCGTGTCTGGCGTCGACCACGTGGTCGGTGAATGCTTCATGGACCGCTTACAAGTCGCTGGAATTCCTGGCTGACGTCTCGCTGCTTGCGGCGATCGTGGCCAGCGCGGAGTCGTGGTTCACCTATCAGAGCCTTCTCGATTGGACGCTAACGTTCTACGGACTCTCTCTCGTTGTCATCTGGATTAACCTTCCCATCTGGCCGGTGGAAGCGATGGATGGCGGCCGCCTTACCGGCGTGCTGCCGGTCGAGGCTTCCAACAGCGTTGGAACTTCGGGTGGCGTGCTGGCGCTGGTTGCGCTTTGTCGACTGATGCCGGTATTCGGCCGCGGCAAGAATCGCGCCTGGTACATCCTCTTATTCATCTTCGGCATGGTCTCCATGGTGCTGTCACAAACCAGAAACTCGGAGGCCGCGTTTGTCTTCGCGGTGGGGCTGGTAGTGATTTTTTCGCAGAGGCTGCGAAGAATTGCGCTTGCCGGTACTGTAGCCCTGGCTCCCTTCGTAATCGTATCTGTGCTTTTGAGCCAGCGGCTGTGGCAGAAGGCTGGGGATTTGTTGCTGAGTTTTGCCGTGCGCGATCAGTCATCGGGCGCGATTGATTCCTTGAGCGGACGTACCGCCTGGTGGGCCTATGGGATGGCGCAATTGATGCATCATCCCTTCACCGGCATGGGCGCTTATGCGGCGGGCCGCTTCGCAGTGCTCGGCAAGTTGGGTGTCGGATCCGCGGCCATGATGCACAGCGATTGGGTCGAGGTCATCATCGGCACCAGCTTCTGGGGCCTGATCCCATTTACCGCCGCGTTGGTCGCAGCGTGGTGGTACCTGGTGAAATGCATTCGCAGCAATGCTTTCTCCCCGGACCAGCGCCAGCTCGCGCTTGAATTCTTTGCGCTGCTTGGCATGCTCACCTTGCATTCCTTCTTTAACGATGAACTGAGCTGGCACTGCCCTCTGCTTTATTTCGCCATCCTGGGCTATGCCGAGTTCGTGCGGGTTCAGGCTAAAGCTGACCCCAGGCGTGCGCTGAATCGAGCGCCGGAAAGCTTAGTTCGCCACAATTTTTGATCGAAGAAGTATCGCAACAAATTTGTCACCGACCGAAAAGCAAGAAAACAATAAAAATCTTAGGGGGAGTTAAGGACATGGGAAACAAGACTCGGATTCTGGTAACTGGTGCCGGTGGGTTTATTGGTCATCATCTGGTCAAACGTTTGAAGGCCGATGGTCACTGGGTTCGTGGGGTCGATATCAAGCAGCCTGAGTATGAAAAGTCCGCTGCCGACGATTTTCAGATTCTCGACCTGCGGATGTGGGAAAACTGCCTGACCGCCACCCGCGATATCGATCAGGTCTACAACCTCGCCGCCGACATGGGCGGCATCGGCTACATCACCGCGTTCCTCGCCGACATCTCGAAGAACAACCTCCTGATCAACGCGCACATGCTCGAAGCCAGTAAGCAGAACGACGTGAAGCGGTACCTGTTCTCGTCCTCGGCCTGCGTCTATGCGCAATACAAGCAAAAGGTTGCAGACCTCGCGCCGCTTAAGGAAGAAGACGCATATCCTGCCGATCCCGAGCCAGGGTATGGTTGGGAAAAGCTTTTCGCCGAAGAGTTGTGCCGCTACTACTACCACGATTACAAGTTTGAAACGCGAATCGTACGCTTCCACAACGTGTACGGGCCGCTCGGCACCTACGATGGCGGCAAGGAGAAGTCTCCCGCAGCCATCTCCCGCAAAGTCGCGCAAGCTGTGGACGGCGGCACGATCGAAATCTGGGGCGACGGTGACCAGACACGTTCCTATATGTACGTCGACGATTGCGTCGAAGGTCTGATCCGGCTGATGGCTTCACAACATCGCGAGCCTCTCAACCTCGGCACCGATGAGATGGTCAGCATCAATCACCTCGTCGACATGATTTGTGGAATTGCCGGGAAGAGACTCGCCAAGGCCCACGATCTTACCAAGCCACAGGGCGTTCGCGGACGCAACAGCGACAACACTCTTCTCCGCAAGGTCCTGGGCTGGGAACCTTCCATGCCGCTGGAGCAAGGGCTCGCGATCACTTATAAGTGGATCGATGGCGAGCTGAAGAAGAAAGAAGTTGGCGAGTTAGCCGAAGTTACAGGCGACTAACTCTAATCAGGCGACGGCTATGTCGAATCTTACTGCTGACAGTTGCGTCAGAATCTTGGGAGTCAAGGTCCATGCCACCAGCATGGACCGCGCACTCTCGCGGATAGAATCGATTCTGGCACACGGTGACAAAGGATATGTCTGCGTCACCGGGGTGCACGGCATCATGGAGTCGCAGGTCGATTCCAGTCTGAAGCGCATCATCAATCACTCAGTCCTCACCACTCCGGACGGCCGCCCCACCGTCTGGGTGGGATGGCTTCGCGGATTCTTCAAGATGCGCCAGGTGACTGGCCCTGACATGATGCTCCGCATATGCGCCCTCTCGGCGGAGAAGGGTTACACCCATTTCTTTTACGGGGGAAACACAGGCGTCGTCGAGCAGCTGAAAGATTCACTGACGCAACGCTTTCCCGGTCTGAACGTTGTTGGCACCTACACTCCTCCATTTCGTCCGCTCTCCGCAGAGGAAGAAGCCGATCTCATCCGGACTGTTGCCCAGCTGAAGCCGGATTTCTTCTGGGTGGGACTGAGCACACCGAAGCAAGAGAAGTTCATGGATCAGTATCTCTCCAAGCTCAACACCAAGCTCATGCTCGGAGTTGGGGCAGCCTTCGATATTCACACTGGCCGAATCAAAGATGCTCCGTATTGGATGAAGCTGATGGGTGTTCAGTGGCTGCATCGTATCTACCAGGATCCGGGCCGTCTCTGGAAACGTTATTTGATTAATAATCCGAAGTTTGTGTACCGCATTACTCTTGAGCTCCTCGGCTTTGTGAGGCAGGAAAGTGCGTAGAATTCGCAGCCGCACACGAAGGGCAGCATGTCGAACCTCTGGGTGCGGGTATGATGAATCTCACGCATGAAAGTTTTACTCGTACACGGGGCCTATCAGCAGTTCGGGGGAGAAGACTCCGTGGTACGGGCCGAGAAGGAATTGCTCGAGCGCCACGGCGACGAGGTGTTGCTCTACTCCCGTCACAACGACGAGATCAAACAATTTAGCGTCGTCCAAAAAGTAAACTTCTTTCCCCAGACGGTTTATTCGCCAAAAACCACTCGCGAAATCGGAGACGCGGTCCGCAGCTTTCGGCCTGACGTTGCCTTCGTACACAATGTCTATCCGCTCATCTCGCCCTCGGCCTATCACGAACTGCACTCGCTCGGCGTGCCAGCGGTGCAGGTGCTCCATAATTTCCGCCCCTTCTGCCCGAACGGGTTGTTCTACACGCAAGGGAAAGTTTGCGAGGACTGCAAGGGCGGCAACTATCTGAACGCAGTTCGAAAACGCTGCTACAAAGATAGTTATCTGCTCAGCGGATTGTATGCGCTCACGTTGGGTGCCAACCGTCTCGCCGGGATGGTGAACAAGATCACCGGGTTCATTTGCCTGACCGAGTTCTTCAAGATCAAGATGCTCGAGGCAGGTGTTCCAGAAAACAAGCTGTTTGTCCGGCCCAATTTTGTATATGCGCCGTCCTTATCTCCCGCAGCAAGCGACGGCAAGTACGCGATCTACATGGGGCGGTTGTCCCCGGAGAAGGGATGCTGGACGTTAATTCGTGCCTTTGAACAGCTACCGCATATTCCTCTGAAGATCCTGGGAACAGGGCCGCTCGAGTCGGAACTGCAGGATTATGTCCGCCAGAAGGGAATCGGCAATATTCAATTCCTGGGTTTCAAAAGCGGCGAAGAGAAGTGGCAATTACTGCGAAATTCCCTCTGCCTGGTAGTGCCCTCGGAGTGGTATGAGAATTTTCCGGTGACGGTGCTGGAAGCGTTTATGGCCGCTAAGCCAGTGATTGCCTCGCGCATGGGCGGCTTGCCTTACATCGTCGAAGACGGACAGTGCGGTCTTCTATTTGAAGCCGGCAAGGTCAACGAACTGATACAGAAAATTCAATACTTGGCAGACGATCCCGCCAGCGCCACACGCATGGGCGCCTGCGGGCGGCGTTTGAGCGAGACTAAGTATGGTCCCGAACAAGGTTACAGCAACCTCATGGCGATTTTTTCCCAGGTCCAGGCAGCATGACTACGGCCCGAATGAACATGAAAAGCCAGAGTTTTGAGTCAATGAGTTCCGGCCCGCTGTTTGTGGTCGGAATGTGGCGTTCGGGAACCTCGCTTCTGTACGCCCTGCTCAACCAGCACCCGCAGATCGGACTCATGTACGAATCGGACCTCCCGTTGCTGTCGTCGCTTTTTCTTTTGCCGCGGAAGAGTTCGTCCTGGGTACCAAAGGTAGATTCCTGGAATGGAGCCTTGACTCGGCACAAAATTGACACAGCCAGCATCCCAGAAAACGTTGTAGATTTGCCCAGCGCTTTTCGCGCAGCTGCCCAGCAGTACGCGAGAAAGAAAGGCGCGGCCGTCTGGGGATGTAAATCGCCCAACTACTACGATTGCATGAACCAGCTGGCCACGTGGTTTCCCAACGCGAAGTTCATCGTGATCTGGCGCGATCCCGCCGATGTCTGTCGAAGCATCGTGCGAGCGGCAAAGAAGTCTCCGTGGTTCGCACGTCCGGGAATGGATCTCCGCGCAATCCTCGGTTATCACCGGATGAAAAAAGAGGCCGACCAACTGGTGCGTCGGGGCGTCGCCATTCATCAGTTGCAATACGACGATCTGGTCCGCGAACCGGCCTCAGCTCTGGCTGCAATCTGCAATTTCATCGGCGTTGATTACGATCCGAGGATGACTTCGTTGGAAGGTGCAGACCGCTCCGCTATTTACAACGGCGATCATCATTCCATGGTGAAGAGCGCCTGCATTGTGGCCGACCGCGAACGCCCGGAAGTGCTCTCTCCACAACTCAAGAATAAGATCGAACGTTACGTAATCTTCTGGCGCGGAAAATATGATGGTGCCTGGCCCGTCAATGTGAACATGAGTGAGGGCACGAAAGCTGCGTCCTTATTCGAGCGCACCTCCGATCGCGCGCTTCACTCACTGTTGCGCACGATGGATTTGGCTACTCCACTCGCCTACTCTTTCGTGCCAGTGCCCATCTGGCTAAAGTACCGCCAGTGGAAATATCGTTCCCAGCAAGTTCCGACGAAGACGCCCGGACCTGAAGTAATCTAGCGGCAGTCTCTCGTAAAACCTTCATTCCAAAGGAATAAGCAAGGTGCGCTCTCCAGTGATATGGAGGCCTAAATGCATCCGTTTATGAGACCCTTTCGTAACTCCAGGTCCAATGAGGAGATCCTCTTGTCCGCACGTGTGACCAAGTGGCTGGTTGTAGTGACCTGTTTCGTCCCGCTGCTGTGCAGTTATGGTCTGGCTCAGATGAGCACATTCCCTGGACTAAACACGGTTCAGAACAGACTGAACGCAACGGCTGCGCCAGATGTCACGATCGCCGTGGGAACCGTTGAATATTGCGAGCATGTGAACAATGCCTACCAGTGCTGGTTCAAGAGCGGTCCCAATGCCAATCAGCCGGTAAGTTTCTTCGGCAATACTTCGCCAAAGTCCGATGCCGGGCCATGGAGCCAGAACATCAACAACGGCGGGAACACTCCCAATTGTCCGACCGCATTCACTCCCAACTCGCAGATGCTGCATGACAACGTTTACAACGTCTGGATTCTGGAGAAGCGAATCACGTCGAAAGTCAACGGTCATCAGTACATGTGCGTCGCCATCAGCAACGTCGAGGATTTTGCATCGACCTCACCCGCGTTCAGTTGGTTCGCCTTCGAATACGATCTGGATATTGTGATTCCGAAGAATCCCCAGGGAAATTTTTACTATCCTGATTATCCTCAGTCAGGTCTCTGGCAAACTTCCACCACCACGACTCCGCCTTACACTCCTGCCAAAGACCAAGCCATGTGGATCAGCTACGATCTGCAGGACGTCAATAACAGCAGCAACATCAACGGAGTCCTGCTCTGCGCGGTCGATTTGGCGGGTCTTCGTGCCAGTACTTCGAGCCCGTGGGTGAATAATTCAAAGACACCTGCATGCACCCTTGCCCATCCGCTGGCCACCTTCAATCAGCGCCGCAGTTGGGTGCCCGCGAACAACTCCGACACCACTCCTCCGATTGCCGCTGACGGAGAAATGCTCACCTACCTGATTGAGCCTCCCAAAGACAGCATGACTTATCTGACGGATCCGAATCATACGCAGGGCGTTGAGCAGTGGACCATTGACTGGACAGCGGCAACTCCGGCTCCCGCCTTCGTCAACGGCTGGGATCTGCCCTCGACGCAAGCAGGTGGAGATCAACTGGGGTGTTTCAACCGGGGCAATTATTACGGCACCATTTGTATCCCGCAGCCTTCGACATCCACAAGCGGCATCATGATCGATTCAGTGGCCGACCGGATGCAGCAGTTCTTCCACTACACTGCGAATGGCGGTCAAGGAAGTGTCTGGACTTCAGCTCACGCCATTCAAATTGTTCCCAATCCCACGAACTTCACGCAGACCGAAGCCGACGTCCGCCTTCTGCAGCGCAACCCTACAGCCCCGAATGCTGTCTACGTTGCCGCAGACTACCGAATCGTGGATCCGACGGACTCGACCGCGTATGTCTTCCTGCCGAGCGTGGTCCGCGATAAAGTGGGCAACCTGCAGGGAATCCTCGGAGTCTCCGGCAGCGGCACCAATCAGCATCCCGGCCTCGACAGCCTGAATTTCAACCCCACGACCCTTCAGGCCGGTACCTACGGATACATTGCCAGTCCAATCACCGACGGAGACGCCCAAAATGTAGGCTCGTTAAGCTATCGCTGGGGAGATTGGTACTCAGCGGTGCTGGACCCCAGCGACTCCTGCACGGTCTGGGTGGCGGGAGAGTATCTTGCCTCCGATCGAGTGACAACGCCATTCTGGTACACACAATTAGCGAAGCTTCCCCCCATGAGCTCTTGCTCGGGCGCGCCAGTGACGCTGTCGAGCGCCAGCCTGAATTTTGGCAGCCAGCCGGTTGGGGTAAGGAGTTCGGCAATCGTCGAGACCGTGACCAATCGTCAAAGCGTCGCTCTCAACATCCTCGGCATCTCTGCCGGTGGTGACTTTACCCAAACCAATACTTGCCAACAACCGTTGGCCCCCAACGGCACATGTACGATCAGCGTCTTCTTTACTCCGTCCACGACGGGCACGCGTACGGGCACGCTCACCGTAACCGACGATGCCAGCAATAGCCCTCAGACTGCATCGCTCACCGGCACCGGTGCAACGTCGGCGATATCTTTGTCCCCGTCGAGTCTTGCCTTTGGCAACCAGGTTCTGAATACCTCGAGCGCCGTCCAGAAAATTACTGTGACCAACAATGGCGCTATCAATCTCACCGTAAACTCCGTAGCCGCGAGCGGGGGATACTCTGAGACCGATTCGTGCTCGGGTGTCACACTTACTCCGGGCCAGAATTGCACGATCAATGTGACGTTCACTCCCATGGTCACTGGGTCCATTGCCGGAGCCATCACCGTGAACGACACGGGTACGGGCGCGCCTCACGTGGTCACTCTCACGGGTTCGGGACAGCTTGCCGTTTCAATGTCGGCGAACCTTACCTTCGCGGCCGTGAATGTGGGCAGCTCCAGTGCTCCCCAGACAATGACACTTACCAACAACCAGAACCAAAGCCTCAGCTTCACCGCCACGACCAGTGGTGACTTCTCGGCTGTCGGCGGTGGCACAACTCCCTGTAACGGCACACTCGCTGCAAAGGCCAAGTGCACTTACTCCGTGACGTTCACTCCGACCATGAATGGGCTCATCAAGGGCGCGCTGACGGTTACCCATAACGCTGCCGGAAGCCCTGTTGTCGGCGGTCTTACCGGAACCGGCCAGAACGGTCCCGCGTCGCCTTTGACCTTCACTCCATCCAACTTGAGTTTTGGAAATGTTGCTTTGAGTACCTCGAGCTCAAAAACTGTCACCATCAAGAACGTGGGAACGACCACGCTGAACATCAGCAGCACCACAGGCAGCGGCTACTACGTCGTGACGCCCAGCGGCACTACTCCCTGCGGAGGCGCGCTGAACGCGGGCAAGCAATGTACGGTTACGGCGACTTTCACTCCGCTGGCAACCGGTTCCAGCATCGGCGGCCTGAGTGTCGTGGATGACTCCGCAGTCAGTCCGCAGATTCAGAACATTACCGGCACCGGCGTGTTGCCCATCACGCTGTCGCCCAGTTCGATTAATTTCGGAACCGTGGCAGTCGGAAATACCAGTGCCGTCAATGTAATTACCGTGACCAACAATCTGAGCACTGCGGTGCCCATCAATAGTGTGGTCGCAAGCGGTGGATTCATTTCCACTACCGGTGGAAGCATTCCCTGCAGTGGCAGCGTCCAGGCCAACAGCACTTGTACTCTGGGGGTACAGTTCAGCCCGACCGTACCGGGGGCGATCACCGGCGCGCTTACCTTCAGCTATGGCGCCGGTTCTTCACCGCAGGTGGCGAGTTTGTCAGGAACCGGCCAGTAGAGCAGGCACGATCAGTGTCCGCCTACGACTTTCGCCGCGGCCTCATAGGCCTGCTGATATTCCTGGTGGTGGCGGGGATAGTCCGGATTTTCAGGATCGTAGGCCACGAACCAGTCCGGCATGTAGATTTCGAAAATCTGCGTTTGCAGCTTCAGGGCGAAAGGCAGCAACTCTACCATCGAGCCGACGCGTCCATCTCCGTCAGGATTGCTGGCCTTCACGGTCTGTAATTCCAGAGGTACCTTCCCGCTGGCTTCGCGCCAGATGTGGCACCAGTCCACCGCACACGGAGCCCCAGACTGATCGGCGCGCACGTCCTCGATGGCCAAACCCTGGCTGCCGACCGCAATCTTTAGCTGGATGGCACGCCGCGCCACGGCGTCGGCAAATTCAAGATTCGGCGGATTGCCAAAGCTGTTGATTCCCACCATCAGTTGCTTCGGTGAATGAAGCGACGCCTCATAGTCCAGCATGTCGAAGATGTATTTGCGCCACCTCTCCGGTGAGAAGCCTTTGTTCTTCAGCGCATACATGCACGCAGGGTAGGTTTCACCTCCCTGTCCCAACCCAAAGCGGATGTACCCGACGGCGGTATTGTTTCCGAAGTGCTGAACTACGGCAGCCATGAACTGCTGATAGTTTTCCATGAAGTCTTTTTCCCAGAAGACCGGAACCTCGCCGGCGTTCGGGCAACTCACCGAC
>Ga0137389_10000454_pt1 | contig 22424 bp, 14 predicted proteins | sample 15con2h14BmetaG_FD_104645 | JGI IMG/M metagenome (GOLD analysis project Ga0137389, IMG submission 104645) | Vadose zone soil microbial communities from Angelo Coast Range Reserve, California, USA - 15con2h1.4B metaG | ecosystem: Environmental > Terrestrial > Soil > Vadose zone > Saprolite...
AGCGGTCATCACCGCAACCGAAGAACGACCTCCATCCCCCACCTCTCCCTCCCCCTCGACCCCGACCTCCACCTCTCCCTCCCCCTCGACCCCGACCTCGCCCTCTCCCTCCCCCTCGACCCCGACCTCGACCTCTCCCTCCCCCTCGCCCCCGACCTCGACCTCTCCCTCCCCCTCGACCCCGACCCCGACGTCGCATTTCCGCCTCCTCGTCCGCGACCTGCGCTGCGAGGACTCCCGCAGCCGCCCTGCCTTGCGCGGCCTGTCCTTCCACGTCCAGCCCGGCGAAGTCCTGGGCATCGCCGGCGTGGACGGCAACGGCCAGACCGAGCTGGCCGAGGCGCTGACGGGCCTGCGCCGCGCGCGAGGCACGCTCCTCTTGGACGGCCAGGAAGCCTTCGGGGCACGCGACTGGTCGCGGAGCCCCGGCGCCGCCCGGCGCGCCGGCATCGTCCACCTCCCGGAGGACCGCCACGGACGCGCCCTGTGCCTGCCGCTGACCATGGAGGAGAACCTCTCCCTCGGCTGGCAGGACCGGCCGCCCTACGCGCGCGGCGCCCTCATCGATGGCCCAGGGCGGCGGCGGAAGTCCTTGGAGCTGATCGAGGGGTTCCGCATCCTCCCCGCCGACCCGCTCGCGCGGGCCGCCGACCTGTCGGGAGGCAACCAGCAGAAGCTCGTCGTTGCGCGCGAGCTGCGCGGCGGTCCGCAGCCGCGCCTGGTGGTCGCGGTCCAGCCCACGCGCGGGCTCGACGTCGGCGCTGCGCGGCGCGTGCACGAGGCGCTCCTCTCCTCGGCCCGCGGCGGCGCCGCGGTCCTGCTCGTCTCGTTCGACCTGGACGAGCTGCGCGCGCTCTCGCACCGCATCCTGGTGCTCTACGAGGGCCGCGCCGCCGGCGAGGCGCCGCCCACCGCGACCGACGAATCCCTGGGCCCCCTCCTGCTGGGGCAGACCGCGTGACCCTGCGCGACCGGCTCCTGGGATCCGCGCGCGATCCGTTCTGGGCCTCCTCGCTGGCCGTGCTCGCCGCGCTCGCGGTTTCGTTTCTCTTCATCGCGGCCTCCGGCAAGGACGCCGCGCTCGGGTTCGTCCATCTGTTGCAAGGAGCCGTGGGCGGCGTCGGGCCGCTCGGAGAGACCGCCATCAAGTCGGCCGTGCTCATCCTGACGGGTCTCTCGGTGGCGGTGGCCTTCACGGTGGGCCTGTTCAACATCGGCGGCGAGGGACAGCTCATCTGGGGCGCGCTGGCCGCCGCGGTCGTGGGCCGGGCGCTCGATCTCCCTGCAGCGCTCCTCGTGCCGGCCTCGCTCCTCGCTGCGGCAGCCGCGGGCGCGCTCTGGGGCCTCCTCCCCGGGGCCCTGAAAGTCTACCGGGGCGTGCACGAAGTGATCTCCACCATCCTCCTCAACTGGGTCGCGATCCACCTCGTGCACGGGTGGCTGGTGGTCGGACCGCTCGCGGCGCGCGGCTCGGGAAGCGAGGTCAGCCTGGCCGGGACCGCTCCCATCCGGAGCGCCGCCTGGCTCCCGCGGCTCTTGCCCGGATCGCGCCTCGACCTCGGCTTTCCCATCGCCCTCGCCTGCGCGGCGGCGGCTTGGTTCTGCCTCACCCGGACCCGGATCGGGTTCGAGTGGCGCGCCGTGGGGACCGGCGCCGGCGCCGCGGAGGCGAGCGGTATCCCGATTCGGCGCCGGGTCTGCCAGGCGATGGCCTTGTCCGGCGCGCTCTGCGGCCTGGCGGGCGCCCTGCTCGTCCTCGGCACCGAGCACCGCTACCCGGGAGTCTTCCGCACCGGGTATGGCTTCGACGGGATCGCGGTGGCACTGATCGGAGGCGCGACTGCCCCGGGCGTGGTCGCAGCAGGCGTCGTGTTCGGTGCCCTGCGCGCGGGCGCAACCCGGCTGCAGTTGATCGGCATCCACCCTAGCTTCGCCGAGCTGATCCAGGGCATCGCGGTGCTGCTCGTCGCGGCTCCGCGCCTGTTCGCGCCCCTCCTCTTGCGGCTGCGCGCCCAGGCACGTCCGCCGGGTACCCCACCATGACCGCGGCGCTCTCCGCGGTGCTCGAGTTCGCCCCGCCGCTGGTGCTGGCCGCGCTGGGAGGAGTGGTCAGCGAGCGCGCGGGGGTGGTCAACATCGGCTTGGAAGGGATGATGCGCTTCGGCGCCTTCGCGGCCGCGGTGGGCGCATTTTCCAGTGGCTCCCCTTGGGTGGGCCTCGCCTGCGGCGCGCTGGCGGGAGCCGCTGCGGCGGGTGCGCACGCGCTCCTGTCGCTGCGCTTCCGGGCCGATCAAGTGGTGAGCGGGATCGCCCTCAACCTGGTCGCGCTCGGGCTGACCACGTTCCTCCTGGAGACGACTTTCGGCTCTTCCGGAGTGAGCCCGCAGGTCCCCGCGCTGCCGCGCGACGATTCGGGACGCACGGCGCTGGCCTGGGTGGCCATCGCGCTGCCGCTGCTCCTCCACTTCGTCCTTTCGCGCACCCCGGCGGGGCTCCGCATCCGCGCCGTGGGAGAGAATCCCCATGCCGCGGCAGCAGCGGGAGTCCGTGTGCTTCCGCTGCGGGCCGCCTGCGTCCTGTGCAGCGGCGCGCTCGCCGGGCTCGGCGGCGCCGCCTTGTCGGTGGGCATCCTGGGCCAGTTCGACGCGCGCATGCCCGCCGGGCAGGGGTTCATGGCGCTCGCCGCGATGGTCTTCGGCCGCTGGACTCCGCTCGGCGCGGCCGGGGCCGCCTTCTTCTTCGCCGGCGCAGACGCGCTGCAGCGCCAGCTCTCCTTCCAGCTGCACGCCGCCGACCTGCGGTTGTCGGGGATCTTCCTGGCGCTGCCCTACGCGCTCACCCTGCTCCTGCTCGCCGCCGGTGCGGGGCGCATCCGCGCTCCCGGCGCCGACGGCATTCCCTACGATCCGGAGCGTCGATCCTGACCTTACCTTCTATGGTGGCGTGCTCTCTCTGCGCAGTTCCAGCTTCTTGCCGTTACGCAAGTCGAGCACCAACCTCCGAGGCCACCTTTTGAGATGGGCTTTCATACGGTTGTTCGTTTACGGCTCGCGCGGGTCAAGCACCAGCCCAGTCACTTCGATTCCTGATGTCGGTTGTCCGCAGCCTTGGTCTGAAACCGTAAATAGACCCCATCGGCCCTTCAGCTCTCTCCGGCCGATCTTCTCCACGACTGTCTCGTCCGCTCGCACTTCAAGGGCAATTGCGGGTGCGCCAGTTGAACGATACGACCCTACCACCGTCTCTCGCCTGTCAATATAGATGTAATTACACGCGACGAGAGCACAGAGCACGGCTAGGACTTGACGGGACACAGCTCCTCCCCCTATTTCCAGCAGCTGTCAGTGATGCCCTTTGCATCGCTGTGACGCGCCAGGGTTGATTGGCAATCGGCGATCTGCATATCACTTAATCACCACCCTCCCGCGACCCGGCGGACGAGACCACGATCCTCCAGCGCCTGTTCGATGGCAAGGCGCTCTGCCAGTCTGGACGCACATCTTTGCGCGCGCAGCACGCTGGCCCGGCGTACGACGTCGTGGCGCAGCTCGCGGCGGTTGGTGCGCAGCGGTCGGCGAGCGTCCCAGAGCTCTGCCGAGGAGCGCCACCCCAGGGAGGGCCGGAGCCAGCGCTGGTTCAGCACCCGCAGCATCTCCTGCAGTTCGGCATCGTCGACGCCCTCGGAGTGCGCCAGCCAGGCCCGGTGTTCGCGGTTCTGCCGCTCATGCTGGCTATAGTACTGCGGGTAGCGCGCCGGTCCGTGCAGCATCAGCACCTCGTGCTTGTCCAGCAGCTCCCGCACCGGCGCCGCGTCGTGCTGCCAGGCGCGATCCATGCGCATCGCCAGCGGTGGGCCGTGGCGTTCAGAGTCCTCGGCCAGCAGCCGGGCCACTTCGCCTGCGGTGTACGATGGCAACAGCCGCGCGCTCGTCCGGTACGGCACCGCGGCGTCCGAGGCGACGAGCGCGATCCGCTGTGCCGGGCGCTGTCCGATGTACAGCTGGTCGAGGCTGCGCAGCACGTCAGGCTCGGGGACCAGTACCCGCGCACAGCCGCCGATCCGCTCCCGCTCGAGCTGCGTCATCACTTCAGACTTGACCCGCGCTGCTTGCCGTCGCGACACGCCCACCGCACGTGCCAGAGCACTTGCTCCGCACAGGCCGCGCAGCTCCTGGACCGCTTCCGTCAACCGCGCGCGCTTCCCGTCGGACAGGTCGCGCCCGGGACCTGGCCCGCGACTTCTGCACAGGACTCCATCACCGCGGAGACATGCTCTCCAGCGTCGCGCCGTGGCCGCACTCACCCCTACCAGCGCCGCTGCCAGCGCTGCGCTCATGCCCGCCGCTCACAGCCGTTGCACGTCGGACGCCTTGCGCCGCGCGGCTCCGTCCGGATCCTCGGGCTCACTGCTGCCGCCCTCCTCGGTCTTCTTCTTCCGCCGCACCGTGCGCACCTGCCCGCGCAGGATCCCGCCCGCCACTGTCATCAGCCGTGATTCGGGTGATTCGGGGGTGATTCGGGGACACCATACGCAATTGAGTGTGCCAATGACCTGAACCCCGATTATGGCCGGCGGTTAACGTGACTCCTCACGCGGTCTTCTTGGCCGCATACTCGTTCGGGGTCAAGTTGCCCAGCGACGCGTGCGGCCTCGCGCCGTTGAAGTCGATCCTCCACGCCTCGATCTTCGTCCTCGCATCCTCCAGGTCGGTGAACCAGTTCTGGTCGAGGCACTCGTCACGCAGCTTGCCTTTGAAGCTCTCGACGTAGGCGTTCTCGATCGGCTTCCAGGGCCGGATGAACTGCAGCTTGACCCCGCGCTCGTGCGCCCAGCGTCGAGCGCGCGCCCGACGAACTCCGGCCCGTTATCGCTCACGATTGTCTCCGGCAGGCCGCGCTCCTGAACCAGCCTCTCGAGCACGCGCACCACTGCAGCCCCGGCAGCGGACGTGTCCACCTCGATGGCCAGGCACTCGCGTGTGAAGTCGTCGACGACGTTCAGCATGCGGAAGCGCTTGCCGCTGGCGAGCTGGTCCTGTACGAAGTCCATCGACCAGCGCTCGTTCGGGCGCGACGGCGCGGGCCGCACCAGGCGTGGCATCGCCGCGAGCTTGCGCCGCTGCTTGCGGCGTACCTGCTAGCCGTTGAGGCGCAGCTGCCGCGCCACCAGCTTGTGGTTCACCGTATGGCCGTCCCACCTCGATGCGCGTCCGTTGTTGCACTCCGCCTACGTCATACGCCCATGTATCGACTGCGATTGGGTCGCCTATGCTGTCCGCTGGTTTCACCGGGCCGGTCATGTGGGCATGGTGGACGAGACGTTTCGCAGCGAACGATCACGCCTTCGCAACTAGCGTGACCTGTGCGATCACACGCTAGGGAGATGCACTTCCCCGCCTGACGAACCGGACGACACCAGAAGCAGGTGAATCAAATGACCGGCACCTCTGCACGCGTCGCGCCAAAGTTCGGTGATTCTGGCACAAGCCTCCTCTGCAGTCTGCGTCACCGCGAGAGCATTTACGCTTTCCAGGAACTCGGCCACCACATTCGACTGCGTAGAGGCGCGCGGCTGCCATGCCGCCGAACCAGCCAAGACCTCGGACAATTGGTTCGTAAACAGATTCCAAACCGAAGTCGTCGTACTGATGCCAACGATGAGCAGAAGCGACTGGAGTAACAATTCCGCCTGCCAACGACTGAGCACGCCGCGCCGCTGTTGAATCACTGTGTTCAGGATGCATGCCGTTTCGAATGCCAATATGAGTGAACCTTCTAGTACCTTCCTGTGGTGTTCTTCAAAAATGCCGGGATGCGCGTGCTCTATCATTCTTATGACTCGCCAGGCATCGCCCGGAATGGCCCGCTTCTTTTCGTCTGGACATAGGTCAACGATCCCTTCCTCTGACTTGATCGTCATCGCGGGAACCCCAGCGGACCCGAAGGCGTCGTAAAGCACTTAATGCACGCCTCCCTTAGAAACGTGTTTAGTGAATCAATATTCACTTGCGCCCACCACTCCAATTCCGCAAGGCTGACCAATTGCGCCTCCGAAAACGTGCCGCACCGTTTATAAATCTGTTTGATGAGATCCTTAAGTCGAGACTGGAGTTGGGCAATCTTGAAAAGATGGCCCGGATCCAATTGGCAGCCGTGAAAGCGAACGGCATCGCGAATTGTCTTAATGATTTCGTTAAGTGTGTTACGCGCCAGCGTAAATGCTTCTGCACACGTCTTCGGGGTCCGCGCCAACCCGTCTTCGTCGTAATCGTTCACGGGGTCCGAATTTATGTACGCGTATAGATTCGAATCGCCTCCGTGAAATCCGATTGGATCTCGTGTGATCCATCTGCCTAGTGGCGGGGCGTAGTCTCTGGCACCGAAACGAACGAGCTTGGTGTCTACATCGACAAGGCCGCCACCAAATCCGAACGGCTGGAACCCAGGAGCGGAGTCTGCCAACACGTTACCGAACTCGTCGTATGTTATGTTTTGAGCAATGCTGCCGTCGGGAGCGACGATTTGTCGAACACTTCCAACTTGGTCGGAAACAAATTTGTAGTTGACTCCCGACTTGATCATGTAATCCGGAACATGACGGCGGGAACCGAATATAAACTGAGCTTTCAACGAGCCGCCACCGTCATACCAAGCGAGCCGCTTCAAATCATCCTCGTACAGGAAGCTCTCGACGAGGAGACCGTTGACCTTCTTTCCTACACGTCTGCTCTGGCCGTCGATGATATAGGTGATGCTCGTGCCATTCGGCAAAGCAACACCGCGCAGATTTCCAAAGGCGTCGTGGTCGTAAACCGCCGTCCCATCAGGGCAGGTTTTCGTTTGCAGTGAACCATCCGCCTTGTAGACATACGTGCACTCACCATAGCTCAGCAGCCGATCTTGAGCATCGTACACGGGCGAAACGCTGAGCCCAGGCCCGACGGTACGGTTGCCGTTGGCATCGTACTCGTAATGTGAGGTCGCGACCCCGTCCTTGGTGACGTCGGTGAGACGGCCTGTCACATCATACATGTAGCCGTATGAGTGCGCCTCGCCTTGAACAGTCTCCGTTTTTGTCACTATGCGTCCGAGCGCGTCGCGCGTACCATAGTCGGCCGAGTAGAGAATCGCGCCGTTCGTGGCTACTGCTTGGGCCTGAACGTCACCATACACGTCGTAGGTGTACGTCTCGCGAACCACGCCCAGGGTCGTCGACGTGATAAATCCTGTGGCGGGGTCGCGCGTGATGTTCAGTGCTCCGGCGCTTGTGAGCAGATCGTCGTTGTCGTGCGCAAAGTTGATCGGCTGTCCTCCGGTGACGCTCTCGGTCGCGACGCGGAAGCTCGAATCATACGTCCTGTGGACATTTCCCGAAACTGCGCCGCTCCACGTGACGTCCCCGAGCAAGGAGCCGTCGTACGCGTATGTGAGCCCCACGCCGTCGAAGGTATTCACGCTCGTCAGCTGGCCCGTGCTGGAGCTGTAGCTGTACGTGATCGTACCGCGGCTGGTACTCAGAGCAGTCAATCGACCGGTCGCCGTGTCGTACGTCGGCGTTATGAAGTCGCCGTCAGGCCGTGAGATGGTCGCGACCTGCTGATCGAGGTTGTAAGCCGTATGTGTAGTTCGCGGTTGGCCGAGTTCGGGCGGGATGTAATCGCTCTCCTGGTTGGCCGGGGTATATGCGAAGAGATGGGCGGCCCGACCTGGCGGAGTGAGGGATGTGACGTTTCCAGTGGAGTCGTAGCTCATTTCGACGATCGCGGAATTTGGAAGCGTGGTCCTGATTGTACGGCCGGCGAGGTCATACTCGAAGCTGGTCGTATTCAGTAACGGATCGACGATGCTCCCGACGAAGCCGTCCGGACGATACGACGTCGTCGTAACGCGTGATCCCTGCGCCACCGTTTGGGGCCGGCCATTGGCGTCATACCCGATCGTGGTGGCGACCGTGCCGGGCGGCTGAATCTGGGTCACTCGGCCGTGCGCATCCAGGGTTGTCACGGTCTGACGACCCATCGGCGTGACCTGCGTGATGGTCCGCGCCGAGGCGTCGTAGGTACTTCTCGACGTCCTGCCATTCACCGTGACCTGCTCGATGAGCGAAGTGAGACTGAGCGGGTCGTTCGGATTGGAAAGGTTCGCCGTCCGTGAGCGCGACTCCGTTCGGGTGAGGCCCGACGGCGTCTTGCTGGTCGTCGACTTGATTGACGCCTGGATACCGAATCGCGGATCGGGCAGCTCGGCGGTGGCGATCACGGTGCCGTTGGGCAGCGTCTGCGTGGTGGAGTGATCGCCTTTGCGGGTCTGCACGGCCCGCAAGCCCGCCATGTCTGTGACGATCCGCGTCTCCTCGTCGCCGTTTGTGGTGCGCGAGGCGGCGTAGGTCTCCCTTCTGCCCAGCGCGGTGGTGCGCGTAACGCCTTGGGCCGAGAGCCTGCCCCCGCGCGAGAAGCTGTGCCAGCTGGCGTCGGCGCGCGTGTCCTTGGTGAGGAAGCCGTCGGCGTCGTACTCGTAAAAGGCGGAGCCGCCGCGGGCGTCGGTGTATTGCGACAGCAGGCCTCCAGTATGCGGATCGCCGGCAACCACGGGCTTGTAGAAGAGCTGCACCATCTCGCCGTTGGGATTGGTGGCGGTATGCAGGTAGCCGTCGGAGTCGAGCGCCAGGCTGGTCTGCTGCCCGAAGGGTCCCGCGATCGAGGTGGGATTCCCCTGCGCGTCGCGCTGGATCTGCGTCACATTGGCGTCGCGGTTGGTGATCGAGACCAGCCTGCCCGCGGAGTCGTACGCGAAGCTCTGCAAGGCGGCGTTGGTGAGCGCATCGAGCGTGCGCTGGTGGCGGCCGCGGGAATCGAAGACGTAAACCTCCCGGGCGTCGGGTGAAGGCACGAGGATGTCGGTCAGCGAGAGGTTGAGCTTGGCGCTCGCCGAAGAGAGTCGGACGATGAGCTGCAAGCCATTCCCCTGGGAGGTGTAGATCTCCCCTGCTGGTCCCAGCGCAAGGGACTGGACCGATCCCACCGGGGTCGCCGGACCCGGGCAATTGTCGCCCACACAGCCCGGCACTCCCGAATTAGGTCCGCCGATGAAGCCGTTTCCGGCCACGGTGTCGATGGTTCCGAAGGGGTTGATGCGGCGGACTCTCGCAAGCGCATAGGCGCCAATGAAGACCGTCGAATCGGGCGCGACTCCGAGGGCGAACAGAGGATAGCCAATCCCGGCGCTGGTGGCGGGGCCGCCGTCCCCGCCGGTCCGCGGGTTGTCGCTCCGGCAATCGCCACCGATGCCGGCGATGGTGGTGATGATCCCGTCCGGCGTGACCTTGCGCACTCGCTGGTTGCAGCTGTCGGCGATGTACAACGAGCCGTCGGGCCCCAGCGCCGCGCCGTTGGGGCTGTTCATCCGTGCTTGCAGTGCCGGGCCGCCGTCGCCGGAGAAGCTTCCGAAGGTCTCGAGGTTGGGCCCAGCAGGCCCGCTTCCTGCGGCGGTGCGCAAGATCCTGTCGGGGCCCACTTTGCGAATGCGGTGGTTGCTCGGTTCCGGGAAGTAAACGGTGCCGTCGGATGAAACCGCGATGGTGCTCCGCCCACGGAGGCCGAGTTGCGCGGAGAGGGCATCTGCGCCGTCCGCAGTAAACCCGAACCCACCGATCAGGCCATTTCCGGCCACCGTGAAGACGTGGCCATCGGGTGTGATCTTCCGGATTCGACCGCTGTTCGAGTCGGAGTAATACAAGGTGCCGTCGGAGGCGAGCGCCAAGCCGGTTGGGACATGCAGAGCTGCCGCGGTGGCGACCACTCCTTCGGCATCCGAGCCGGTTCCTACCTGCTGCCCGGCGTAGACATGGAAGATGCCGTCCGGCGTCACGCGTCCGATGACGCTGCGCTGCGAGTCGGAGAAATAGATCGATCCCTCGGGTCCAACAGACAGACCCGTGATGGGGCCGAGATCGATCGTGTTCGCCCGCGCGCCGTCGGGGAGCGGTACCGGATGGTCGGGCGATGCGCTGGTGCCGCTGCCCACGGCGGCATTCACGACGTAGCGATTGAGGTCATCGACGCGCTGAATGCCGCGATCGCCGCGGTATACGGTCTGGTTGGGGACGTCGAGCATGTGCTGCGCCGAGAGCGTCCAGCCGCCCAGCGCCGCCGGCTTCACGTTCCAGCCGCCGATCTTGACGTTCGCCTCCGCGCAGAGATCGAAGACCGCCGAAGACTGACCGACGAAGCGGGCAACCCTCGACACGCCGCTCAGCGCTGGCTGCGCCCAGGAAGAGAAGAAGGGCGCTTCGTCGCCGTACAGGATGGCGGGGTAGTTGTAGCAAGTGCGCACCGTCGCGGGCTGCTCTCCCTGCATCCCGCGCCCGTAGCCGTCGCGGCCGTCCCACTCGAAGAACCAGGTCGTATCCACTCCGATGGCGGCGCTCTCGGACGTCGTCTTGAATTCCCGCCCCGCCACCGAGACGCTCACCGTGGAATCCACCCGATACGGGGTCGGCACGGCGCCCTCGCTCCGGCACTCCGGCGTGCGGTTGGGTCGACACACGATGATGTTGGGAGGAAGCGGCTGTAGAAACGGCGCCGGGACTTGAAGATTGAGCCGGTAGTTCGCGCGGCGGCCGGCAACCACGGCGCTGCTGTAGTCGAGCTCGTAGCCCGTACCGATGAGAGGGATTCGCTCTCCGAGGACTTGGTTTTCGACCTCGATGATGCAGCTGTTCATCTCGCAAGGGTTGGGCAGCGGATCCGGCTTGTCGGGCGGAGGCGGGTTGGGCTTCTGCGGGTTGAGCGGAAAGCCGATGGGGTAATTCCAGTCCAGCCAGCTGAAGTGCACGATGGGGCTACGCCATAAGCTCTGCCCTGGTTGATAGAGCGCTGCCAGTTGTACCCGCTCCGCGTTGGTGAATCCCAGCACCGCCAGGGTGGTGGCATCGTCCGCCACCCCGTCTCCATTGGAGTCGATGTCCGCCGCGCCGCCCGTCACGCTGACGATGCTAATGACTTGCCCGTTCCCTTCTGGCAGCCAGCGCCCGGTCGGCGGATCGTAGGTGCCGTTCGGAACGATGCTCCCCACCGGCATGGCGAGGAAGTTCTCGACGTAGCCGAACACCGGCTGGCTGAACTGGACATGCGACGCGCCGGCCTGCACCGCCTCGTCCGCGGTAAAGTTGACCGCATACGTATAGGCGCTGGTCGACGGCAGCGGGCCAGGCATCGCCCTGGGGCCATCGGCCCCCACAGTCACCTCGGTGGCGCGGATGTGCATCGTCGACAGCGTCTGTGTCGATCCATCCGGCAGCGTGATGGTGGCCGAGGTTCCGGGCGGGAAGACCACCGTGGCCTGCCGCGACCCGATGTCGTCGATGGAGACGGAGCCGCGGGCCACCTGGGTGGTCGCGGCGCCGCCGGCGATCAGCGAGACGGACTGGTCCGGCGGAACCATCACCACGTCCGGCATCGGCGTGAAGTCCTGCCAGGAGGGAGTGACCTGGCGCTGGACCGCCATCAAATCCGCGCGGTCGTAATCGATGGTCAGCCGATCGCCGCCGTTGACCGCCAGGTCATAGCGGCCGTCGAGGCGCGACCAGGTGAGGCCGTATTCGGGGTGGTTGCGGACCGAAATCCTGACTCCCGACAGGGGCTGGCTGGCGCGATCGCGAACGAGGCCGCGCAGGACGGCGGCGCGGGTGTCGGTGATCGTGCCCGCCGCCACGCCGGTCTGGATTGCATCGGCTCCCGAGTACAGGAAGGAAGTTGCGGCGGCGATGGTCGTCGCGGTGGTGGTGTCCAGCGGAGGCGCTACGACCTGCGGGCTCGGGGGCACGGTCGTGACCGAGGTCGTCGGTCCATTGGTGGTGGAGTTTCCGGCGGCGTCCCGCGCCTGCACTTGAAAGCCCGTCGGCGTTCCCACCGTGAGTCCGCCCACGTCCGCGGCGAGGGCCGAACCGGAGAGGGTCTGGTCCAGCACGCCATTGCGGTAGAGCAAGTACGAGGTCACTCCGACGTTGTCGGTGGCCGGCGTCCAGGTCAGGTGCGCCGTCGTGGACGACGTGACCGCAACCGTCAGCCTGCTTCCCGCCGGCCAGGTCGGTGGAACCGAGTCGGTCACGACGATACCCGGCTGCGTTCCCGAAATCGTGCCGTCGCCGGCGGTGATCGATTGCGAGCCCGGAGAGAAGAGCGTGACGGCATTGGGGAAGGTGTGAAGCCCGGCGTCCGAAGCGGTGAAGGCGTAGGGAGCTGGCAAGGCGGCTTGCGGATCGCTGGAGGAGAACGAAACCGTCCCCAAATACCCCGTCGCGCGGTTGGCGAAAGCATCTCGCGCTTCCACGACGACGCTGGCTGCGATCCCGCTGGCGATCGGCGAGGGGACCCCGGAGACGATGAAGCGGGCTGCGGCCGCGGGCGAGACGACGATGCCGGTCTGGCAAGCAGAGAAGGTGCCGGCCTGGCAAGGAGCGGTCGTGCCGTCCGTGACCTGGATGCTCTGCGTTCCGGCGGTCTTCAGCGTGACGGCGAATGGCCTCGAGCCCGCATCTGTGGCCGTGAACGTCGTTGGAGGCGGCAGGACGGCCTGGCCGTCCGTCGAGGAGAAGGACACGGTGCCGGCGTAGGTCGTGGCGGCATTCCCGAACGCGTCCATCGCCGAGACCGTGATTGCCCCGGCAACGCCGGCCGTAACGGCGGCAGGGAATCCCGAGGCCGCGAGGCTGGCGGCAGAGGCGGGCGACACCAGGATGGGCGGCGAAGTGCCGGTAAGCGACGAGTCCGCGATGTCGGTCGCGGTGATGGATCGCAATCCCGCGGTCCGCAGGACGAAGCCGGAGACGGTCACACGACCTTGATCGGCAGGCAGGAAAGCGTCGTTCGCGGCGACGGTGGCGTTCACGTCGGACGACCTGAAGGACACGGTGCCCAGATAGCCCGTGGCGAGATTCCCCGACGGGCGATTGCCCAGGCAAGCATCGTGCGCCTCCACGATGATCGACAGGGGCGATCCCGCGATCGTCCCGCCCGGACCGGACACGACCAGAGAGGCCGCCGGGCCAGGAGTGACGGCGATTCCAGAGAGGGTGCCGGCAATCCCCGGGCTCACCGTGTCCGTCGCGGTCACGGACTGGAGCGCCGACGCGTCCTTCAGGGTCACGCCTTGGAAGGTGAACGTTCCATTGTCCGCGGCCGTGAAGGTGTGGTCGGCCGGCAGCGCCGCCGATGCGTCGGTGGAGGTCAGGTGCACCGTCCCGCGATATCCGATGGCGGTGTTGCCAAACGCGTCCTGTGCCACCACGGTGAGGGAGCTCGTGCCGCACGCCGCGACCGAAGACGGGCCCGAGACGGCCAGTTTCGTCACGGGATTGTACTTCCACGAGACGTTGACGGACCCGCTCGCCGTGACGCTGACGGACACCGAGGAACCGGAAGAGTATGCCCCCCCGTTCACCGACTCGCGGACGCTGAACCCGGTGGGAACGCTGGAGATGACGGAGTAGGTTCCGGCGGTGACTGTGAAGTTGTAAGAGGACGAGGTGGCCGGCGAGGTGGTCGTTGCCGGCGAAGTCGAGATCACGGCGCCGGGGTTGGTGAACGCGCTCCCGTCCTCGGCCGTCTTCGTCCCGGAGATGGTGCCCTGGGTGCAGGCCGGATCAGCGATGCAAGCGGCCTGGGAATCGCTACATACCCCCGCACAGGCCCCCTGTGCGGGACAGCTGCGCGCCGCGCCGGAGACGCAGGTGCCGTTGCTGCACGAATCTCCCACAGTGCAGAAACGGCCGTCGTCACAAGCCGTGCCATTTGCCTTGGCCTGGCAGGACCACGTGCCCGGTATGTTGGGGTTGGAAATGCCCAGGCAGACCAACGTTTGACATTGGTTACAAGTAGGCGGGGTTCCTCTGCACGCCATCGCCCACGCGGCCATCGGCTGGATCCACAGTGCAACAAGCCAAAGGCACGCAGATCGGATTCCCATCGGGTCGCCCCTTCCCGACAACAAAGTTGACCGCTGCTGCTGGCTGATGCGCGCGCCACCTTGAGCGAACCCGGTGCGAAAGGTCAATGCCCTGCAATTGATTTTCTTTCATTACATGTAATGTTTCAACCGCGAGAGCGGGGCGCATCCGCGCTCCCGCCCCCCACGGCGTTCTGTACGACCCTGTGAAGTTCTTTACTGGCGCTACATCCGATGCGGCTTCCTGCTGGCGTCCTTCTTCGAAGGCGTCGGGCGCGTGAGCGTCGTCCCCGCCGTATTCGCCGTCGTCACGTCTCCGGTGAAGGTCGGCTCGAAACGCGCATGCGTCGCTGCCTCGAAGCCCGAGGCGAGCTTGATCAGCGTCGGCTCGCTGAACGCGGTGCCGAGGAAGCTGATGCCCATCGGGAGGCCGAGAACGTTCGCGGCGGGCACGTTGATGATCGGGTATCCCGGTCCGCCCGCCAGGCCGGAGCTGGCGAAGAGGAAGTGATCGGAGAGAAGCAGGTCGGTCGTCCAGGCGGGGCTGTCCGTAGGCGCCACGATCGCGTCGAGGTTGAACTGGCTGAGCGCCAGGTCGATGCCATTCACGCCGGCGTTGTGATCCAGAGCGAGCGCTTGGTTGTAGCTGATGCCGAAGAACGGCTGCGGTGCGTTCGGGTCGGTGCTGAACAGGTCGGCGAGCTCGAAGACCTCCTGGAAGAAGTAGGGCATCTCCGTCGCCGCGTTCGCGTTGTTGAAGGCGATCGCGTCGGTCAGCGTCTTGTTCGCCATCGGAACGCCTACGCGGGTCGCGAAGTAGGCCTTCACGTCGATCTTGAAATCGAAGAGCAGCACCAAGAACTCGCCGGCGGCGGAGGCGAAGGTGAAGCCGGCGCCGTCGAGATCCACGACCGTCGCTCCGGCGGCCTGGATGGCGGCGATGGCGTTGTCGAACGCCTGGACTACTTGCGGCGGCGCGATATCGATTCCTTGCCGCGTCACGCCGACGCGCGAGCCGCGCAAGCCGTTCGGATCGAGAAACGCGGTGTAGTCCGCCGGAAGCGCCGGACGGGCGCGACCGGTTCCCTGCCACCCAAGCGGCACGCCGGAGGTCGCCCGATCCCGAGGATCCGGCGTGCGGCTCGCGATCACGTTGAGCACGGCGGCTGCGTCCGCGATGGTCCGGCCGTGGGGACCGATCGTGTCCTGCGTGTGAGAGATGGGGACAACCCCGGCGCGGCTGGTGACACCGACTGTCGGCTTGATGCCGACGACTCCGTTGACGTTGGCCGGGCAGACAATACTACCGTCCGTCTCGGAGCCGAGCCCAACCGCTGTGAAGTTCGCCGCGACCGACGCCGCCGAGCCCGAGCTGGACCCGCAGGCGTTGCGATCGAGGGAGTACGGGTTGTGGGTCAGGCCGCCGCGGCCGGACCACCCGCTGGTCGGGAAGTTGGCTCGGAAATTCGCCCATTCGCTCAGGTTCGTCTTGCCAAGGATGACGGCGCCACCGGCGCGCAGCTTCGCGGCGACGGTGGAGTCACGCAGCGCCGGATTGCCGGCCAGCGCGAAAGAGCCCGCCGTGGTCTGCATCTTGTCGCCGGTGTCGATGTTGTCCTTGAGCAACACGGGAATCCCGTGCAGTGGACCCATCACCTTGCCCTTGGCGCGCTGGCTGTCGGCGTTCTGAGCCATCGTCAGCGCGTCCGGATTCAGCTCGATGACGGCGTTCACCCCGGGGCCGTTCTGATCGAGCTTGAGGATCCGGTCGATGTAGAACTGGGTCAGCTTGACCGAGCTCAGGTTGCCCGAGGTCATCTGGGCCTGCAGTTGCGCGACGGTCATCTCGTTGAAGTCCGTGGGCGCGCCGTTCGGGTCAGCCAGCGCGGCCGTCGGAGCACCGGCTAGCGCGGCCGCTGCAAGAACCCCCGCCGCGATCTGCAATCCACGGAGGGTCGATCCGTTCGGTGACATATCCGATGCCTCCCTTGGCCTGCGCCCGGCGAGTGCGTAGACACCTGTCCCGGACCACCGATTGCGCGAGGCGAGACTGTTTCGAGCGGTTGTGGTTGGAGGGCGAGGAGAGTCCCCCGTCCCCTGGTGATTGCGCCGCGCTTGTTAGTTCGGCCGCGGAACCCTTGTCAATACACCGGAGGTCCTTCTCTTACGTGTCCATTTTGCAAAGCAAAATCCGGCACTTGGAAACGGTTGGTCATCCCCGGCGGGTGGAGAGGTGTTCACCCTCGAACTCCGTGATCCGGTCGCGCCAGATCTGCGGCCACGGCATGCTGCGGAACGTCGCCATTTCCAGGCAGACGAGCACCGTCTGCCCGATCACGCAGCGCAGCCGCGTCTCGACGTTGTCGACCAGGTACTCGACCCGGCAGCTCCGCGTGCCCAGGTACGCGGTGCGAACCTTGATCGAGAGCGGGTCGTCGAACCGCGCCGGAGCGAGGTACTCGATGGCCGCCTGGCGCACCACCGCCTGTACCGGGGTGCGCGTGCCGCCTTCCAGCAGGATCCCCAGGTAGCGCAGGTATTCGCTGCGACCCAGCTGCAGCAGGGTGAGCCAGGTGGCGTTCCCCACCACGCCCTGGGCGTCGATCTCGTCGTAGCGCACCCGGTGTCCGTGGCTGAACCGGAACGCCGCGTCGATGGCGGACGCGGCCTCGCTCACGCGGCGATCTCCGCGAGGAAGCTGCGACCCCGCGGGGCCTTCACGCCGAAGTACTCGGCGGCGGTCGCGCCCAGGTCGGCGAACGACTCCCGGACCCCGAGCGGGTTGCCCTGCACGCGGCGAGGAGAATAGGCGAGCAGGGGCACCTTCTCCCGCGTGTGGTCCGAGCCCGGGAACGTGGGGTCGTTGCCATGGTCCGCGGTGATGACCAGGACGTCGTCGGAGCGCAGCGCGGAGGCGATGCCCGGGAGCGCGCGGTCGATCTCCTCCATCGCCCGCGCGTAGCCCGGCGCGTCGCGCCGGTGGCCGTAGAGCATGTCGGTGTCGACCAGGTTGACGAAGAGCAGCGAAGACCCCAGGTCGCCGAGCAGCTCCTCGGTCTTGCGCAGGCCGTCCGCGTTTCCCTCGGTGTGCACCGAGCGCGACATCCCACGGCCGTCGTAGATGTCCGGGATCTTGCCCACGCCGACGATCTGCACGCCCGCCTGCGCGAGGAGATCCAGCACCGTCCCGGGAGGCGGCGGCTGGGAGAAGTCCCGGCGGTCATAGGTGCGGACGAACTTGCCCGGCTCGCCCACGAACGGGCGCGCGATGACGCGCGCGATGCCGTACTTCTTGCCCACCGTCCGCGCCGCCTCGCACCAGTGGTAGAGCGTCGCGAGAGGCACTCGCTGCTCGTGCGCGGCGATCTGGAAGACCGAGTCCGCGCTGGTGTAGACGATGGGCCATCCGGTGGCGAGGTGCTCGCGCCCCAGCTCCTCGATGATCTCGGTGCCGCTGGCGGTCTTGTTGCCGAGGTACCCGGGCGCTCCGGAAAGCCGGAGCCACTCCTGCATCAGCTCGGGCGGGAAACCCTTGGGGAAGGTGGTGAACCCCTTTTGCAGCACCACGCCGACCATCTCCCAGTGGCCGGTGGTGGTGTCCTTGCCGACGGACAGCTCGGCCATGGTGCCGAAGCTCGCGCGCGGCGCGGCCGACGGCGGGCAGCCGGCGATCTCGGTCAGGTTGCCCAGCCCCCAGCTCTGCAGCGTCGGCAGGCGCAGGCCGCCTACCCGGCGGGCCAGGTTGCCCAGGGTGTTCGCGCCTTCGTCGCCGTAAGCTGCCGCATCCGGAAGGGCGCCGGCGCCGCAGGAATCGATCACCAGGATGACGAAGCGGCCCACGACCACCTAATACTGCGCCGGGCTGGGGTTGTCTCCGGTGACGATCGCGACGCCCGCGGAAGTGCCGAGGCGGTTGGCGCCGGCCGCCACCATCCTCCGCGCGTCCGCGGCGGTGCGGATCCCGCCGGACGCCTTGACGCCCATGTCCCTTCCGACGATCTGCCGCAAGAGCGCCACGTCAAGGACGGTGGCGCCACCCGGTCCGAATCCGGTGCTGGTCTTCACGAACGCCGCGCCCGCGGCTTTCGCGAGAGCCGCGCCGATCGTCTTCTCTTCGCGGCTGAGAGCGCCGGTCTCCAGGATCGCCTTCACCGCGTGTGGGCGGGCGACCTCCACCACTGCCTGGATGTCACGGAGCACCAGCCCGTAGTCGCCGCGCTGGAGCGCGCTGAAGTTCACCAGCATGTCGAGCTCCTGCGCGCCGGCGGCGATCGCGGACCGCGCCTCGTCTACCTTCGCGGCGGTTTGCGAGGCTCCGCGCGGGAAGTCGACCACGGCGATCGGTCGCACGCCGGAGCCGGCGAGGAGGCGCGCCACCAGCGCCACGTTCGCCGGCCTCACGCAGACGCCCGCGAAGCCGTACCTGCGCGCTTCGGTGCACGCCTTCTCCACTTCGGCGGTGGTGGTCTCGGGCCGGAGCAGCGTGTGATCGATGAGCGGCGCGAGATCGATCGGGTCCGGCATGAGGCGGGCTTTGTTGTACTCTGCCGTCCTCGCGGGAGGCAACCGTGGACCGAGAGCTGTTCCGCGGCGCAGCGCAGCTCGCAGCCGACTGGCTGGAACGACTTCCGGAGAGGCATGTCGGCGCGCGGGCCACGCGCGAGGAGTTGATCGACGCGCTCGGCGGGACCCTCCCGGAGCGTGGCGAGGATCCGGCGGCGGCGCTGGAGCGGTTCGCCCGCGCGATGGATCCCGGGCTGGTGGCCAGCGCGGGCCCGCGCTACTTCGGGTTCGTCACCGGCGCGGGTCTGCCCGCCGCGATGGCCGCCGAGTGGCTCGGCGCCGTCTGGAACCAGAACGTCTCCTTGAACGTGGCCTCTCCCGCCGGAGCTGCCGCGGAAGAGGTGGCGATCGGCTGGCTCCTCGAGCTGCTCGGCCTGCGGCGCGAGTGCAGCGTCGGATTCGTCACCGGCGGCCAGACCGCGAACTTCACTTGCCTGCTCGCCGCGCGGAACGAGGTGTGCCGGCGGGCGGGATGGGACGTCGAGCGGGACGGCCTTCCGGGCGCACCCGCCCTGAGGGTGATCGCGGGTGCCGAAGCGCACGTCAGCCTCTTCGCGGCGCTGCGGATGCTCGGGTTCGGCACGGCGCGGGTCGAGCTGGTCGAGGCAGACGCGCAGGGCCGCATGAAGGCTGCCGACCTGCGGCGCGTCCTCGAGACGCGGCGAGGAGGCCCCACCATCGTCTGCGCGCAGGCAGGGAACGTGAATACGGGCGCATTCGATCCGCTGCCGGAGATCATCGAGGCGGCGCACCGGGCGGGCGCGTGGGTGCACGTCGACGGCGCGTTCGGACTCTGGGCGGCCGCGAGCCCGCGCCGCCGTGCGCTGCTCGCCGGCGCGGACCGGGCGGACTCCTGGGCGACGGATGCGCACAAATGGCTGAACGTGCCGTACGACTGCGGCATCGCGATCACGGCGCACCCGAGCGCGCACCGCTCGGCAACGACCGCCAGCGCGTCCTACCTGATCAACGCAGGCGGTCCGGAGCGCAATCCGTTCGAGTGGGTCCCGGAGGCGTCCCGGCGCGGGCGCGCCCTGCCGGTCTACGTCGCGCTGCGGACCCTGGGGCGCCAGGGGGTCGTGGACCTGGTCGACCGGTGCTGCGCGCTCGCCGCGCGCATGGCTTCCGCCCTGGCTGCTGCGCGGGGCGTGCGCGTGCTCAACGAGGTGGTGCTGAACCAGGCCCTGGTCCGGTTCGGCGACTCCGACGAGAAGACGCGCGAGGTGATCGACCGGGTGCAGCGCGACGGCACCTGCTGGGTGGGAGGGACCACCTGGCATGGCCTGCATGCCATGCGCATCTCGGTGTCCGGCTGGAGCACCACCGAGGCGGACGCCGATCGCTCGGTAGAAGCCATCCTCCGCGCTACGAGTTGATCACCAGGAGACGAGCGGGGGGAGGCTCATGAAGATCGCCTCCACGTTGCCGCCGGTGCGAAGTCCGAAGAGCGTGCCGCGATCGTAGAGGAGATTGAACTCCACGTAGCGGCCCCGCCAGCGGAGCTGGCGCGCCCGGTCCTCGTCGGAGTACGGCGTCGCGCGGCGGCGTTCGACCAGCGGGGCGTAGGCGGGCAGGAAGGCCTCGCCCACGTCGCGGAGGAACGACCAGCGCTCCTCGCCGCGCAGGTAGTCGAAGAAGATGCCGCCCACACCGCGCTCGCTGCCGCGGTGCCCGATGAAGAAGTACTCCTTCGCCCAGCGCGAGAAGCGGTCGTACATCCCCGGGCCGTGCGCGTTGCACACCTTCTGCAGGACGCGGTGGAAGTGGCGCGTGTCTTCGACGAATTCCTGGCAGGGAGTCAGGTCCATCCCGCCGCCGAACCAGGAGACGTCGCCCGCCTCCAGGTAGCGGAGGTTCATGTGCACGACGGGGACGAAGGGATTGCGGGGATGGAAGACGAGGGAGACGCCGGTGGCGAAGAAGGGTTTGCCGGACAGCTCGGAGGGGGTCGGGGGTCGAATCCCCAGCTTCGCGTCGTCATCGCGGGAGGTCGAGGTCGAGGTCGAGGTCGAGGTCGAGGTCGAGGTCGAGGTCGAGGTCGAGGTCGAGGTCGAGGTCGAGGCTTGATCGACTGCCGCGGGGTACTTGTCCCCCCACACTGCGGAGAAGTTGCAGCCGCCCTTCTCGAACACTTCCCCCCGCAGCTCGCTCATCTCGCCGCCGCCGCCGCCGGGACGTTCCCACTTCGTCCGCTGGAACTTGCCGCCGTCCAGCTCCTCGAGCCGGGCGCAGATCCGGTCCCGCAGTCCCCGGAAGAATTCCTGCGCCTCGGTGCGGAGCGTCGTCATGCCTTCCGAAACATCATCGCAGACCACGTGTCGTCGAGCGAGACCAGGCGGACGCCCTCGAGCCCTTGCGGCTCCATCAGCTTCCAGAGGGAGTCGCGGTCCAGGTCCGTGCCCAGTTTCTTCGCCTTGGGGTAGGCGACCCACAGGCGCCCATCGGCGAGGAGCCTCCTGGCGGCTGCCGGGAGGAGTTTCGCGAGTTGTGCCTTGTCCTGGACGTACAGCAACACATTTGGCAATTCCCCAGGCCAGTCGACGAGCTCGACGTCGCTGAACAGCTCGCGATGGCCCGGGGGCGGGTCGACGAGCAAGAGCCAGTCCCAGGACTTGAGCAGCAGCTTCTTGCCCAGCCCGGACAAGGCTACTTCGGTCCGCCCGCCGCGGCGTATACCTCACCAGCGAAGTCCTTCGGCGGTTCCTTGTTCAGTCCTTCGCCGAGCGCGTACCGTATGAACCGGCGCACTTGGATGTTCTCGCCGATCACGGCGATCGCCGCGCTCACCTCGTCCTGCACGGTGCGCTTGCCCTCGGTGTCCTTGAAGAAAGGCTGATCGAGCAGGACTTCCTGCGCGTAGAACTTCTCCAGCTTGCCCGGGATGATCTTGTCGAGCATCGCCTCCGGCTTGCCCTGCTCGAGGAGCTGGGCGCGGTTCACGGCCTTCTCCCGCTCCAGCACTTCGGGCGGGACTTCCTCGCGGCGGACGTACTTCGGATTGCCCCAGGCGATGTGCATGGCCAGGTCCTTCACCAACCCCTGGAACCTGTCGTTGCGCGCGGTGAAGTCGGTCTCGCAGTTCACCTCCACCAGCACGCCGACCTTGCCGCCCATGTGGATGTACGACCCGACGGCGCCCTCGGTGGCGGAGCGGCCGGCCTTCTTCTGTGCCGTCGCGAGCCCCTTCTTCCGGAGCCAGTCGATCGCCTTCTCCATGTCGCCATCGGCCTCCTGGAGGGCCTTCTTGCAGTCCATCATCCCTGCGCCGGTCTTCTCGCGCAGCTCCTTCACCATCGCCGACGTGATCTCTCCCATCTTGCTTACGCCTCCGGTTTTTCATCGGCAGGCGGCGCCGCTTCGCCGTCCCCAGCGCCGCCCAGCTGCGGCTTGCGCACCACCTCGACCTCCGGCCCGCCCTCGCGCGAAACCACGGGCCGGCCGCCGCGAGGCCCGCCGCGACCGCCGCCCCGGCCGCCGCCGCGCTTGCCGCGACGCTCGCTCGCCGAGTCCCGGTCCTCGCCCGGCTCTGCCTGGGCCGCCTCCGCCTCCTGCTGCCCGCCGCCGTGCGCCTGGTAGCGCGCCTTTCCCTCGATGGCCGCGTCCGCGATCTTGCTGCAGAACAGCCGGATCGAGCGGATGGCGTCGTCGTTCCCCGGGATGACGTAGTCGATGCCTTCGGGGTCGCAGTTGGTGTCGACCAGCGCGACGATGGGAATGCCGAGCCGCATCGCCTCGTGCACCGCGATGTGCTCCTTCTTCGGATCGATCACGAAGAGGCACCCGGGAAGGCGCGTCATCTCCTGGATGCCGCCCAGGTTCTTCTTCAGCTTCTCCATCTCGTTCTGGAGGATCGCCACTTCCTTCTTGGGCAGCTTCTCGAAGGTGCCGTCGCCGGCCATCTTCTCCAGCGTCTTCAG
>Ga0137389_10000457_pt1 | contig 22351 bp, 25 predicted proteins | sample 15con2h14BmetaG_FD_104645 | JGI IMG/M metagenome (GOLD analysis project Ga0137389, IMG submission 104645) | Vadose zone soil microbial communities from Angelo Coast Range Reserve, California, USA - 15con2h1.4B metaG | ecosystem: Environmental > Terrestrial > Soil > Vadose zone > Saprolite...
ATTTCACTGTCGCTAGCCTTGAGATGCTCAGAAGCCTCACGAAGCCAATGCTCAACAGCATACATTTTATAGTCATCCATGAAGACTGAGTTGACTATCCTATTCAACGACTTATTCATCGTTGTAATAGGATCAACCATCTTGCCTGTAGGAGCGTACTTATAAACTGGATTGCCTTGACTGCCTATGTCTTCCCAGTGAGTCAAACCAGAACTCTCACGTTCTGTATTAAAGGCTACTTGGAATTGTTTATTTAGACTGCCTGATTTAGAAGCATCTTTAAAGGCTTTACCATGTCGGGCTTCTAGTCCTTTGTCCATGTCTAGAACAGAAAGGCCTTTGGGTACAACTACGAATGGTTCATGGAGATCAAACATCGGAGATGTAACTTTACCTAGCTCATCTCTGCCTTCTTTGAACATAGGATATAGATCCTTCCATTCAATAGGTAGGTTAGCTTTAGTATAATCTTGAGCGCCTTTAGTATCTCCTTTACGAAGAAAACTTTGGACTTCTCCCATATGCTTAGCTATGTCATGGCCCATTGCACGATTAAGCAAAGGCATAAACGTAGTATCGCCATTATAAACACTTCTGAAACGACCTTTGACGCCATTCATATTTTCATACTGATGGTACATATTGGCTTGTTTCAAGAAGTGATCGTAGTCGTATTCGAAATGGCCACCGCCTCTGCGGTTAACGTGATTAAACTCGATCGGCTTGCTATCGGCAGTATCTGTTAAGACATATCTGACGTGTTCATTACCAGCTATATCTGAATAATTTCTTAAAGGTTTGTACTCTGGTGAATATAACTCAACGACTTTAAGACGTCCTTCAAGAACAGCCTTACGGTATTCTTCGAGATGCTTCAGCTGAATACCGGCACCACCGAGATTAACTATACGTTCTTCACCGAGTTTACTACCCATAATCATCATGACGTCATCACCACCTGGGAAGGCCTTGAGAGACCTACCATCGAAGTAGTCTGATTTAGCTAGCTTGCCATCAGCGCCTTTCTTAGACAGTGAGACTTGTTCGACACCTAATCTAGCTCTATTCCTAAACTCAGCGACTTCACGCAAGATACGATCGCCTTCAACCATACGGACGAAAGCAAAGTAAGCCTGGTGTTCTGAATAACTAGGAGCCCTATTAAAGAAGGTTTGGTAGTGATTAGTTAGTTCGCCTGGTGTCTGGAAGAAGTACCCAGGTTTACCTGTATTGGGGTCTTTGGCATCACGAGCGTGTTCTAGAGTTCTAGCGAATTCATTGTACGTAGCCTTGACATCACCTTTTAGTTTACCAATTACTGCGGCTGGTTTGGCTCTCCAGTACGGTATAGGCTGACCTGTGACAGGATCATTGCGAATAACACCCGAGGCTATCTGCCGTATGTGTGACGCCTCTTGCGCTGCCCATTCTTTGAAGAGGGACTGTGTGTACGTCCCGATTTTGCGCTGAATACTTTCATTGATTGACAACGTATCTTCTGATGTTCTTAGTGAACCAAGGGCTGCATTGAATAACGATTTGATACCTCTGGCACTACTTGTTGAAGTAGCTTCTGGATAAGGCACACCGTTGACATCTTTAGTAAGAAGATCACGAACGACTTTGTCTGTCTCTACCATAGGACGACGTAGAACAATCTTATAGCCTACACCATGCTGTTCTACCGTAGTGGCATTACTACCTACGACAGAAGCTTTACCGGTATTAATAGCTTTAAGTTCATCTCTCATTTGACCTATACGAGTTTCATTAGCAGCAAAGGATGCTTTCAGAATACCTCGGTCTTCACCCGTCATTAAGCCTTTAACGAGTTTACCACGAGCATCTTTATTGTAAGCCTGAGCTAACGAGATTTGGTTCTGTAGATCTGTAACGCGATTGTAAACTTCATTATTCTCAAGACGAAGGTCAATATCGTTGATCTGCTTCTTAATATTTTTCGAAAGGTCAAGACCTTCCTTCGTTTCCGGTAAGTCATTTAATTGACCCTTTAGGGCCACCTTTTGGTCTAGGAGATCTTGGGTCTTAGCGTTAGTTAATGGTCCTTGGCCTTCTACAACACGAACATCTTCCCAGCCTTGAGACTTAGCAAAGTTTCTTGCTGTGTCTGAATTAGTGAAAAGATTACCATCGTAATTACCAAAGGTTACTTCATGCCAGTACGTATTACTGCGAGGTTCATAGATAGGATTAGACACATCAAGAATAGCATTCTTTACTCCAGCATAATAGTCTTTTACGGAATCCTTAATTACCCTGACAGCTGATTGTACTTGGACAGCCATAGGAGTTCTATTGATACGAACGCTGTCGGTAATCCTTTGTAGAATAGTTTTAGCAGAGGCATCATACTGATCTTGTATACGGCGCAGACCTTCTGTAGAAAGGTTGCCTTTGTTTATAGCAAGCTTGTCTCTATCTTGGGCTAGGACGGTAAGGAGAGGATCAGTCGTAAGCTTTATAGGATCACTCTTACCATTGATATCAGCTTCGATATTATCTGAAGCACGCTGTGTAGATGCCGAAGCAAGATCACCTGTAGCTTCAGATCTAGCAGCTTTATCAGCTTGGATAGCTTCAGCCTTCTCGACTAACTGACGCACAGCTTGATTGGCTTGTCTATTTATACTAGCAGCTTTAACAGCTTTGCCACCTAGCTTACCAATGGCAGCGTAGTCTGGAAGAGCCATAACTGTGAATATATTATCGAGGACTTTATCTGAAGAAGGTAGACCTTCAAGGTAAGCAGCAAACCTAGCAGCTAACTGTGGATTGTCTTTACCAAGACTATCAGTGATATCCTTGGCTTGTTTAAAAGACTCATCAATAGGTAAACTAAAGACTTTATCGGCTTGTGCTTGGATGTTTTCACCAAGAAGAACACCACCAGACATAGAACCAACGCCAGGTGTATTACCTCGCATTTTGTATTCTACATAAGGCTGGAACATAGTCTTAGCTGTATCAGTTAAGTACCCAGGCCAAGATTGTTGGCCTACAGCGGCTTCCCAGTTCTCACGAAGCTTACGATAGTATTCCATCCTAGCAGTAAGTTCATCATCTTTGTCTTGGGCGGCTTGGACTTCTTGAGGAGCTTCCTGTAAAGGTTGTGATTGAGTTAAACCAATAGCTTCTTGTATACTTTGGATGTACTTCGTAGCGTATTGTTTCTCTACAACACTATTGGGATCAACAGGTCTATTAGTAGGATTAAAAGGATCTACAACTTTAGCTATTTCATTTTCATCTAAAGGACCGCCTTTGGTATTAGCTAAGGTAGTAAGTGCCTGAAGTTTATCTGCTTGTCGCTTGGCCCGTAGATTACTCGCAGCAATATTCCTCATGGCGTCTTCACGACCAGCTAGGATTTCTGCTTTGATTTCACTGGCGTCTTTCTGTAGATGCTCTCCAACGCCTTCCTGCATCTTAATAGCTCTTTGTTGAGCAACATCATCAGGTAAAGTAGTCGGTGCTTGTACAGGGTTAGCTAAAGATACACCGTTGTCTTCTTGCACAGGAGCTGCAGCAAGACTTGGTTGTTCTTGATCGACGTAAAGCGGGGGGAGATCAGTAGCCACTAGGAGACCCACCACCCATGAATGCACCACCTATATTACCGAAGGCACCACCTGCGCTTTTGGCTATACCACCAAGTGTACCAGCAGATGAAAGAATAGAACCTCCAAGGGAAGACCAACCTTGATCTGTAGCCATTTGACCTTTAAGTCCAGCTTCCTGGGAATTAAGACCAGATATTCTACTGTCTAATCCGAAGATATTATTACCTATTTGTTGGTTCTGGGATACGCCTAAGGAATTAAATAGTCCCTGGCTTTGTGTCGAAGCTTGACCACCTGCGAAGCCACTACCAAATTGTGCACCTTGTTGGACAGCTGCATTGAGACCTTGTGCTCTAGCCCTTTGGGTATTCCTAAAGATTTCTAATTGTTGGCGTCTAGCACTGAGGTTCATGGCTTGCTGTCGCTGATCGTTTACTTGTTGCTCTACGCCAAACTTTTGTTGTTCGACTTGAGATATCTTATTGGCATCGCTACTAGCAGAAAGAGAACCAAATAACTTCAGTCCTAAACCTACAGCGCCTATACCTAGTGTTATTGGATCCATTATACGCCCGTATTCACTGTTTCGTAAATAGACCAACCGATGATATCAAAGGGTAGATTACCTACAGAAGAAACTTTTATTTGAAGGACTAAACCACGTCCTCTTATCTTTACTCTTCGCGGCATTACGGCGTAGTTATTATTATACATATTAACTAATTGAGCCGTACTCCAACGTCCGGAATCACCAGTAATAGCGTAATCCCATTGCCCTTGGATATAAGAAGCATTTCTTTCTTCATTCAATCTGTAGTACATATACAGATAAGGAATTTGAAAGCGCATCTGGCCTTTGCCATGGAGCTTATAACCAGTCACAAAGAATGATTCGTAACTATTACCTACATTATCTAATGAAAACCAATCTAGATTATTGCTATCGTGTTCATCAGAGAAGGTAAACTTATAGGATCCCGCTGAAGAAGTCGATGTTAAGTACTTGAAACCTGGTGCAGGAGAAGTACTAGAAGTATTTCCTGGACTAGAAACATACAGTATTCCATTGATAAATGGATCTGTACTTAGTCCATTAGCATTAATACTGTAAGGATAAAAGGCTTTATTGTAGACGTTGTAATTTAGTATATGATCATAACTATAACGAAGGGTAAGATCAGCATTATTATCTTGATCATTATAAATCCATTGAATAACATAATCTAACGGATGGTAATAACCTCTGGCGAATTTCTTACTAGCTGTAGGAATACTATTATAAAAACTAAGGATAGTCCCTACCGTAATAGGTTCCACCGTTAAGCCACCTCCCTGGGAAGGCTTTACAGCGTAAATACCTTCAGCATTCCAAAAGTAGGGAAGTCCTTGGACATCTACAAAAGACGTACTAGAAATACTTTGAACTGAAGAAATTTTAGTACTAGTAAAATCATTAGCAGAGAAACCAATACCTTGGCTACCTGTTATAAACCACACACCATTAGCGGCAAATACAAGCATACCATTTTGTATTGGGAATAACTTGTAGATAGCTCCAGCACCTTGTATCTGTATTACTCCACCATCAGTTGGCAATAAATCAAATAACGTTTCTGAAGTAGGATCATTCGTTTGATAACACAAACCAAAATCATCTGTAGTCAAACTTATTTGACTAAAGTAAATATTCTCAGTCCACGTATAAAAATTAGCAGTGCCTCCGGCTACTTGACTCGCGTCAACACCGGCGTACCATACGCGTCCCTGAAACCAGGTTCCTGTTCTTGGACGTACAGCAGTCGTAACATCAGTTAATCCAGCAACAGTTGAGATGAGACTTCGTTGTTGATTAAATGCACTAAATATAAAATGACCTTGTGGGGCTTGACCTGCATTTAAACTCACTTGAACAGCCGTAGTAGCAGGGTCAAAGGTATTACTGGCATTCTTAAAGAACCACCATACATCGGCATTACTGGGGTAATTGCCTTCTGCACTAAACCAAGTGTTGATATACCCACTATTTATAGGAGTAATATAATAGGGCCCTAATGCACTACCTATATAAGTACCGTTACTACCTGTAACATTTATAGTAAGAGTAGTTCCTACGTAAGACGTAACTGTACCACCCATCATAAAGGTACCAGCTGGTGTATAAATACCGCCAGGGTTAGTATCAGTGGTAGTCGTAACTGAGACTTGTTGTCCGTTAGAAACTCCAGTTATGCCCGAGGCGACTGTGAAAGAAACACTTCCAGAAGATATCACAGTAGGGCTTGAGCCCACACTTTGGGCAAGCCAAGGAGAACCTTGGGTCCATCCTTGATTTATTAAATTGTAATTATGTGCAGCAGATAAAGTAACTGGACGCTGATTAACGGGTATACCTAGTTCAGAAACACCTGTAAAATCTCTAATCTTAATACTTATAAGCTTAGCTGTAATCACACCAGCATTGTAAGAACAAAAGAAAGGGTCACAACTAGGATGGAATACAAATAAGTATCCATTACCATCTGTGAACTGACATTCTTGTGTAGAAGGATCTGGCGTCACTCCAGTTTGGAATGATGTAATATCAACAGTACTAAATAATATTTGTTTTGAAAGAGGATTAGTAATAGTTGAACTAGAAGATAAATAGAAATTCAATGTCTTACCGACTTGAGTAACTATTATCTGGGTACTACCATCACCACCTGCATTATTCCATTTATAAGTATTGATAGCTCTACCAGTTCGGTCTAGTGTATTAGTACCAAAGTTAGTTTCGTAATCTATACCTTGACGACGTGTAACGTCCCCAACTATAGTATAAGCACAATTGTCAGTATCGGTAGCTGCATTTTCTGGGAAGTTCATCCCAGTAAATTCAGTAATCAAACCTTTAGTAAAATTGTTTTCAACGGAAGATATTTGTTGACTAGGCATTAATCTTTTACATCAATAATCTTTATCTTCTTGGTCTTGAAGTAGGTTTCAGCATGTTCTTTAGCTTGTTTAAAACTAGTAAACTTATTTCTAAAAGCAGGAGGGACTATACCGTGTTCATACTTGAATGACCAAAGTAGAGTACCGGAGTCCATTACTACATGAAGATTATTCTTACCTTCAAATACTGCTGGATCTAATAGACCTGTACTAGATTTAGGATCTTCCTTCTGAAGAACTAAAATACGGTCAATACTTCTTAATGCCATCTAAAAAAGGGTCCTTTATTTCTATAAGCGGCGGTTCTTCCATAATCAGGTAATTGGTCAAAATAACTAGGTTTATTATCTACGGACTTGTCTTTCTGTAGAGAACTCCATTGACGCTTGGCTTCTTGTTCAGCTTTGACATGAGGAGTTTGTTTTAATTCAAAGTAAGCCAAACTCTTAGCTTCATTAAGAAGAAGAGGAACTTGGGGATCATCGATGTCTGGTATAAAGTTATCAGTCATTGACCAAACAGGCTCTGCCTTACCGTAACACTGGGTCTTACTTGACTGGAGTGTACTATCTAGAAGATTATTAAAACTATCAAAGACTACGTAGAAGTCACTAATAAGGGAACAATACCTAGGAGTTACGTCATTCTTGTAGTTAAAAAGAAAGGTCTCTGAATTAACAACCAAGTTTAGCGTATCGACATTGGCGTCAGATGCATTATAACCATTGACATAATCAGCGAATTGTTGGATTGGAAGTATAGTTACGTACTTGTACATCTTAGCAGATGTATCCGCATCGAAGTATTTCATCCACTCAATCGTCTTAATTCCTTCTGGGATAAACATTAAAGTAGGTTGAAGGTAACTCCCAGAAGCGTCTAATTGAAACATTTTCTTCTGTTCAGGTAGTCCAGCTCTAGCTGCGATATTAAAGTAAGCAGTCTTGACTATTTCTGCTACTTGAGTACTTTCAGTAGTATCTCCGATACTATTAACTTCATCTGAAGATAATGCAGAGAGAATGTTTTGAACATACTGTAGTAAAGTTAATTTCATTTACGTTTCCAAACATTAAAGCCTATTACACCAAATAAGAAAGCGTAAGCTACATACGGTAAGTAACTAACACTTTCTGGGTAATTTCCTACATGGAACATCCATTCAGATGCCCAAGGATGCCATAGAGTATTATCAGATCTACGAGCCCCTATAATAGTATCCCAACCAATTAAGGTACCCCAAACAACAGGCATTGCAAGGGCTACATCACGCCATATCCTAATTCCGATATCGTCATTGGTATCGTGGATAATTTGAGCAGAAACCTTTTCGGTTTCTACGTCGGCTTTGATTTGTTCTACTTGTGTACTTTTAAAAGATGAATAGATTGAAGAGGCTGTACTAAACAATCCCTGCAGTATAGGACCTATGAGAGGAAGCCAAAGCATTAAGTATCCAGTGTCCTACGTCTAGCTATTTCATGGGATATGCCTATTAAAAGCACAATACCGCCCATGACGATCACTTGTTTGCGATCGAAGCCTGACATACCTAGAAGCGGCGACCAATCAAGGCCACCTATAATTGCTGTTATAAAACCTGATGCAGCTGTGATGCGAGCAACGACTAGCGTTGCACTATCACGAAAAAGGCTATCGAACCAAGTTTTAGACAGCTGGGGTGCTTGGGAAGATTTTGGTTTTAATATTTTCGACATCTGTCTTTATGTTGTTGAGGTCAATCTGAACACCGGTCATACCGCGTCCTCGGACGTACCAGCCGAGGCCAGCACCGACAAAAAGAGCGACAACACCAGAAATTATTGCAGTCATATAGGGAACTCCTGTTGGAATATATTGGATTATAGGTTGAGCCGCTGCGTGAGCTTTACTAGCGACCGTCATAATAAAATTCATTATTTACCTTTGTTTTTTATGAAGTGAACGACAACACCAATGGCGATAGCCGCGATGGCTACACCGACGAGTACTTCGATCTTGTGGGTCCCCAAGTAATTGTACAGTACCAAACCTAAACTACCCAAACCAGTAACCACGGCAGGACCAGTAGTATAGTCTTTCTTAGCTAAATCTTTGCTAACATTGCGAACACGTGTTACCCGATCAGTCCAACCCTTTAGGAATTGTGCATTATGCCCAACCCCAATTGTACGTAGGAACGTCATACGTTCATCATTTACGGCGTCTATTAATTTAGCACCGGCAAGAGATTTAAACTTACTGAGGGCCTTCCTAGGACGTCCCAGACCACTATTAACACCATAATCAAAGACAGTATAATCGACACCACCTGAAAGATTGTCACAGTTTAGTGCATCCCAATATTTGGATTTGTAAATAGCTTTGGCTTGGTCAACAGACATATGCTTGACATTTTCAGCTGTGCCATTTTTATTTATATACTTTTGGTAATCTACTAAGGTAATACCAAAATTAGTCGGACCACCGTCATCACCTGGAGTATTAGAATACCCACCTTCGTCTTTAAGAAGTCGTGTCAAACAATCATTATAATTACTTTTCATGGACCAATCCTTACTGCAGTAATATTACTGTCTTTACTAAGACCAGAACTATTGAATTTAATAAAACCCGTTGTAGCAGAACCTTGAACAGATATTTTCAAATTAGCAGCCGGATTTGTAATTACTCCTGATAGCGAACAAATAGCTCTTACGTTGGCGGCGGTAGTATTAATAACAGTACTTGCTACAACTGTAGTTCCATCCCATAGCTTAGCTATGAAAGCTGCGCCAGCAGCGGTATCTACACATGTGACTGTTCCTGTAACAAACCATGTACCTGAAGTACCTTGAGCTACAGAAGGACCATCAAAGAAAAGTGTTACATTATTTAAGGCTACATCAGCTCCTAATACATTTGTAAATCTCGTAAGAACTGCACCTGTGCAATTAACTAGATTGCCAGAAGCAGGAGTGCCCAGAGCAGGATTAACCAACGTAGGTGAACTTGAAAATACAAGATTACCAGAACCTGTTTCATCAGTTACTGCAGTGGCAAGATTGGCGCTGGTGGGTGTAGCAAGAAACGTATTTACGCCTGCAGCCGTGCCAGTTATACTTCCGACTGGAAGTGCTGTGGCATTAGTAAGATTAACTGCAGAAGGAGTTCCTAAGTTGGGAGCAGTAAAGGTAGGACTTACTACAGTAGCTACTGTAACTGGAGTGGTTCCAGATAAGGTGATGTTAGCGCCTGCAGTAAGTCTTGTAGATTCATCTTTCCAGGAAACATCATAGTTAGTACTTGTATTCTTAGCTAAGACTTGATTAGACGTACCACCTGCAGGAATAGCCTGGATTGTACCACCACCGATGAAACTATTTAAATCAGTTAGACGTAAAGGAGAATTAAGTGAAACTGGAGCAGGAAGATTAACAATCTGAAAACTATTCATATCCAGACCAGATTGCATCGGATTTGGAGAAGTACCGTCTCTAGATAAGGTATTGTCCATTGCAGTCTGGATAATACTATTATTATTGTTTATAGCAGTAACAGCCGTAGTTTCGTTCTGAAGATCTACTAAATTTGTAAGAGTTATTTTACTCATGCTATTCTAATTGCCCATATTGTTCCGTAGGCTCCAGCAGTACCACCAGTGAAATCTGAAGTCAAAACAGCATTCATTGTAGCTGAAGAAGTTAAATAAAATGGTATAGGTCCATTAGCTAGTATCCAACCATTGGCATTATTAGTTGTTACGTGTTGCGCCGTTACCGAGCCACTCCCAGGAGAAGTCAAGATAGAAGTAATACCGTTACCATAACATGAATGCATATGAGTAAAAACAGTCGCACTACTACCTAAAGGAGTTCCTATAACACCTGATTGACAGCCTACTAACCAAACACCCGCGGTAAGATTAATACTATTCCAGACTTGACCACCACTACCTGAAGTCAATGTAAATGTGGCATTAGTTAAAACGATATTACTGACGTATTCACCTACAAAACCTGCGGCAATAGGGGCTGCGTTAGTATTCATTCCTTGGATAGGAATACCACCACCACCTGTACGAGTAAGAGCACCCGTAGTATCAGCTATGTTAAGAACAGAATTCTGAGCTGTAGCTCCCGAAGTACCTGAGAATCTTACAGCATTTTTATCTGTAGAACTTACAGGTCCAGTTATAAAACCTGAAGGTAAGGTTGCAGGAGTAAACCAAGAAGCATCATAATTTGTAGAACTATTCTTAGCTAGAATTTGGTTAACAGTACCACCAGTAGGAAGGTTAGAACTGTTCCATCCAGCATCGTAGTTAGTACCACTATTCTTTACAAGGACTTGTCCTGTAGTACCACCTGCAGGAAGAGGCTGAACAGTGATTGTTCCACCACCGTTCAAAGTATTAGCGTCTACTAATCTAAGAGGTTCATTAACTGTAATAGGAGCAGGGAGATTCAAGATATGATTATTATTCATATCAATACTAGCCCGCAATTGGTTAGGTTGCGTCCCGTCTAAGGATAAAGTATTGTCAAATGCAGCTTGTACAGTAGCACTATTGGCATTTATAGTATTTTGAGATGTAGTAGTATCTACAAGATTAGTTACATTATTTAGAGTTATTTTTGTCATATGTTTCCTTGAGTAGGAACGGGGTCCGAAAACCCCGGCCTATTAAGCACTTGTAACCACAGACCAAGTAGTAGCACCGTTATTATTTATGTACATCATGGTAGAAGCACTACCATCAAGACGAATATAAACAGTACCTTTAACTGCCGTGAAAGTAGGAACGCCAGTACCCGCAACAATCGAAGGCTGTGTAGCCGCCGGAATTGGAGTATTAAGCATAGTATCGTATGTTAGTTTAACACCATCGACGAGGATGTTATTCTTTGACATATCAAACTGTAGAGTAGAAACGGTCATGTATTTCCTTTCTGATTGTGGGGGCCGAAGCCCCCTAAATCAATTACTGGGTAATAGCCACATCCAAGGCATGGTACAATACGCGAAGGCGAATTTTACCAGCAGTGAACGTACCAACAGCAGAAACCGTGAGGTAATACCCTACAGCGAGTTCAGGAGCAACCGGAGTTTGGACAGCAGCAGCTGAACCAATCAGGGAACCTGCAGATGCCACACCAGTGGTGTAGACAATCTTCTTACCGAGAGCGTTGACACCCGCGATAGCCTGAGCCGAAATAAAGGCCGTACCATAACCACCAGGAACGGTAGCACGATCGGACTGTACAAGACCGAAGTCAAAGGTCGTACCGCCAGTAGCGGCGACCTCTGTAACAGCCTGGATTTCTTCGATGAACAATTGACCAGCCGCGAGCGACGGGAAGAATAGAACATCGGAGACGATCAAGGTGTTACCAGCAGTGACCTGAGTAAGGTCAACCACACCTTCAAGTACTCGGTTTTGTCCAAACGACACGTAATCACCCCAAGGTGATGTTGCCGTCTTGAACGTACCGAATTTGAGGTACAGCTTGCTGTTCGTCATAAAGGATTGAGTATTAGTGATAATAGCCATTTATACTGTCTCCTTACGCCGGAACTGCCGACTTCGAAGTCAATACAGTGCAGAAATTCTGTTCACGGAAGAAACCGAGACCGAATTCAGCAATGGTGACATAATCCCACTGTTGCAGATCCATATCAAATTTGGACTGAACTGTAGGCATCTGACGCCATGCACCGACCCAAGGCAACGTATCGCCTGGAGTTGCATCGAAGAAGAAGTTTGGTACACCATTAGTCACGGAGACGGAGTTAATCGTCTCAGAGATATTGGAAGGCAGGAAATTCGACTCATAGATGTCGAAACCGTAGACGTTGAAACGATATTTGAAGCCAGAGGTAATACCCTGAGTTGTAATATCGGCCCAGGTACCCATTGGCGACATCAAGTTAGTGACGTTAGCCTGGGTTTCCAGAGTGTACGCAGTTGAGGGATCGACGACCGCACAAGGATTCTTAAGATTGACGTTAGCCTTTGTAAGGGCATAACGGACCTTAGCGAAGTCCTGAAATGAGAGCGCCGGAGTGGCACCAGAAGCGACCCAGCGATGGGATGCGCCGTTGATGGTATTTAGTGAACCTGACGTTTGTCCGTTGTTTCCGACCTGGAAAACACGAGTCTCATAGTATTCCATGAGGGCCCGATGTTGACGTTGGGGGAACAAAGCAAGGATCTGAGGCGAAAGCCACGAATCCCGCTTGAACTTCTCAGTCATTGAATTCGCCGAATACACGTAATCGGTGAAGTTGAACTGGAAGTTACCTGTATCCATTTGCTGATATTTCAGAGCCTGACCTTCATTAAAGGTCGAGATTTCAGCCTCACCAACAATCGGAAGATTGAAGTTGAAACCGTCTGGGAAATCATTTAGGGTACGAACGAACGACATGGCGTTTAGATCCGCAAGCAAAAGCGACGTGATATCCGAAGAGAATACCTGCGTCCGAATCATATTTTGATTCGTTGCGTCCATAAAACTAGCCATGGAGTCTCCTTAAGTTAGAGTTAAGTATAAGCCCTAACGTTTTGCTGTTCTTGAAACCTTTTCAGAAAATCTGGATGGTCCATGTCTTGCAGACGTTGGACTGATGTTTTGGGGCTGTAATAATCTGTAGGATTGTCTCTACGAAGTTTTTCGTAATAGACGGCGTCACGGACATCAACACTTGGTTTGAAGGAGTCACTTCTAATGTTAGATGAAGGTGGATTTTGGTACTGTTGCTGTTGAACATTCAGCCCAAGTGCGTTGATAGCAACATCAGGTGACTTCTTGGCAAGGAGTCTCAAATCCTCGGCGGTTAATCCTAGGGAGTTCATTTTATCCCGAAGAATCTCTTTGGCATTAGTGCCAAAGCGTTCTCGGAGACGGGACTCGACCACAGCAAGATTGTTGTCTTCGGCTTTCTTGGCTTCTCGAGCTTCGAGAGCTGCAATTGCTTTCGCAGTAGCGATGTCTTCAATCTGTTTTAGGTCGAAAGTTGGCTGGTTATGGATATTAGTATCGGTGTTCACTATTCCATCATTCTGTGCAGTTAGATGTTGCTTTAATCGGGTCTCAAGCTCTTCTAACTGAGCCTTTGTGGTGCTTGAAGCTTTTACTTGAAGATAGTCCTCACGCAGTTGGTCGAACTGTTCGAGTTTTACGTCATAGGCTTTGTCACCATGGTATTTACCCTTAGCTATGGCCTGATACATCTCAAGGTCATTGGCGTACTTAGTTTTGTCAAACTTAGCACCGGGTTTAGTTAGTTCTGCGATGTAATCGATTTTGTCGTCGATTTGGTCATCAAATAGGCTGTCGGCCATTATTTTTCCTTAGGGTCTAGGTTAAGTAATATTTGGATATCCCGAAGACAACGGCGGTAGCCATTGCAATCGGCTTGTTCAAAAGCCCAGGAAGGACTTTCGTAGGCTTTTTGGGATAATTCACTACTAGTGAGTTCAGTTTCCCATTGACCCAAAATAGCTGAGAGACGCTCAAGAAGTGTCCTATTATTTAAGACGTACTTCTTAAAACGTTCTTTTTCAACTGGATCTTTTAAATGGTGTGTCCAATCAGGCTTCATTGTGTCCCAATCGTGCCTGCCGGCGTAGCGCCCATAGGCGGATTACGTTGAAGTCCCATAGTCCCACCTTGAGGAGGTGGGGGATTCATATCGTGGTCTTCACCCATACCTGAAGCAGTACCCATTTCCTGGTGTAACTGTTCCTGCAAGGCTTGGACTTGACGTTGTGCATCAGCCTGTTCAGCAATATTGATGTACGGAACAACAATGCCGTAGTCTTCTAATCCGAAGATTGCTTCGTACATCTTGGCAGTTTTAACTGACGAGAAGTGCTGTTGAACGAATTGCCACATCGGTGAACCAGCCAATCCTTGGATATTCTGGATCATTTCGGCTTGTTCGGCGAAGTGCCTGGCACCACGTACGACGATTTTACCACTACCAGTGATGTCTTCGACAGACAGTTCCTGGAATGTTTGGATGTCAAATTCTTCGTTTGTGACTGGAATAGTAATAGCTGAGGTCATATTCCTACGAGCCATTTCTAGCATCGCATTGAGCATAGGCTCTAGAACCATTTCCTCGAATTGATTGATTTTATTCTGAAAAATACGGCTTGCCGCACTTTCTAGACGTTGGACTTCATATTTAGTCTTTTCACCTGGAGACCGGAAGCCCATAGCTTCCTTAGGAGCACCAGCCATCTCTTCCATCAAATTCATTAGCATGTTGATGTCTTCAACAAGTGCCTGAATAGAAATCTGAGGCTGTAATAGCTCTACATCACCGTCTTCAGACGTAAAGATCTTCTCACCTGGTTGCCATACGAAATCTTCTACAAAGCCCTTGACTTTTTGGACAGGATATGTAGAAAGATCCATAAGATCTGCCTTCATATTCTCCATATGGTCAAGACGGTATTGCATACCGATAAGATTTTCGAGAACGCCCATACCCCAAAGATTGTCTACTCGAGTACGCCAAGGAGCCTGGAAAATAGGCGGATAACCATAGAAAGAAGGATTAGGTTTATCATCCATGATTTTATGACGATCAATGAATGTAATTACTCGATTTTTCTCAAATATATCATCATCTGCGTTATAGAAATCACCATAGAAGGTAATTACCTCTACGGTGTTAGTCATTAAGTACTGTTGGAAACTACCAAAGCCATCCATTTGATAGATAGCGTCTCTCTCAACCCAATCACCGTATAATCCACGAGCCCTCATACGAATTTCTTTAAGATAATCGTAAAGGTTCTTCATAGCGACATGGTTTTCCTCGTTAGACATCTTATTCAGATAGTCTTTGAGTTCCCCCATGCTCATAATTGTTCTTACGAACTTAGGTGTAGATACCCAATCATCGCCTGTTGGATTTATTACTACATCCAGTGGTGACAAGCGTTTCCAGATTGGACCAACAAAGCCTACTTGAGTTTTAGCATCTTGTTGGACTCTTTGGTCTTGCCAGTAAGGCATTGCGATGGCGTTGCCTTTATGGACGTAATCTTGTAAACTCTTAGTTACACCTGCTTTAAAAGAAGGTTGACGCATCCAGTATCTTGCAAGGTTCTGTATGCAGTTCCGCTTACGAACACTGTTATCGTCTTCATTATCTGCAAGCCAGAAGACGTATTTGTCCTTTGGAGCTAATGTTAGTTGGTAATTACTTAAAAGATTGTCTGAGATTTGACAAATCTTCGGAATAGTAGTTTTATTCTTCCAAGGAAGACTGGAATTACTTGTCTGAGTAGTATCAGTAGCGTAAATATACCTATTGATCTCCTCCATATTCTTCTTCCAAGGCATACGCATATTGTTTTGTTCAATATACATCCTCGAAAGTTCAGAGGCTTTCCTATCGGGAGTTATGATGTCGCCGACTAGTTCTAGGACTTTACCAGTCATGCGACGCCACCCCAACGGGAATTATATTGGTATGCATTGGTATTTTCTTTCATAATCCTATAGGTATTTAACGGTGCTACTGAGAAATCTATAGCTGCAGCCAGGGCGTCTTTGACGTCATCATGGGCCGGGTTTGTGTATACGAGTTCTTCTTCAAGGATTTGACAATTCCCGCCTGAGTAATGCCAGACTTGACGATTCTGGTACTTGGGTTCAAGAACGGCTAAAATACGTTCTTCCTTGACTCCTTGCCACCTAACTGGCCGGAATTCGTCAACTGAAAGGCTGAGTCCATATTTACGGATGTAGTTTTCTTGGAAGTCTCTAACGAGTGCGACTTGGGCAACGTTGACTTCTGCTCGGATCTTTCTAAAGCCCCATTTTTCATATAACTTGATAATTCGCTTAAAGTATTCAGACGGCGTGTCCGACCTGAATCTGTCGATGTCGAGGACATAATAATTTCTCTTTCCGTCTACACCGATGACCACGATTGCGGTGTAATCTGCTTTCCTGCCAATAGAGAAGGCGAAGTCAACGGCTGCAACGACGTTGAGAGGTTCTCGTTGGTAGTACCATTGGTAATCTCGTCGGGAGATGTGGTCTTGGTTATAGTATTGAAAATAATCTCGTTTGATTGGGGTGGAGTCGACGTCATTCGGATCGTTATAGTATTGGGCTCTGAACTGAACCATGTTAGTTGAGTACTGGGCACGTTTAACTGCGAGGACTTGACTGTCAAATCCGTAGTATTTTCCATCGGGCGACTTACTTCGAGGCCAAATGTATTCGCCAGTGCCGTCTCCGACATTCTCCACGGGCCACTCCCTGTAGTCAAAAAGGGGCCGAGTATTGATGGGATTTCCCAAAGCATCATAGTCTGATATTTCCATATGTAAAAGAGTTGAGTATAGATCGTTAGGATGGTACCTTGTACCGAATATCCATTCCCGTGCACCAGTACTTTCTACAGAAGAAAGGTGGTTATACTGTTGAAGAGTTTTATCACGGCCTTGTTCAGTGTTAGCGTTATTGAAGACAACGACGTCATCCATGACGCATATATCCGCATGCATACCAACGATATTCGTAGTAAGACCAGCGGTAAAAATACTAGGATCGCGAATATACGCTTCACGTCGTAGTGGATGGTCGAGAGAGATTTCCCTTTCAGTCCACTTTTCACGCTTGGCTTCTTCCTTATTGACCATTTCAGGCCAATACATCCTGTAAACGTCTGAAGTCAATATGTCTTTCATAAACTTCAGTTGTTTAGTAGCGAGATTGCTAGTACTAGAAATATACAGTACCTTGAGTGTAGGGTCTCTTGTAAGCTCTAATACGACAAGGAGAGCGGCTAAGGCGCTCTTCATATGATCTCTAGGTAGGAGAAGTAGAAGATGATTCTTCGCTTCAGTGGAATCCCACCATTGAAGAATTTCCCTATGGATACTTCCTAACCAACGTTTAGGCTGGACAAGCGAAATAAACTCAATAGGACTCGACAAGGCAAGCCTACGGCGTTCATCCCTGGCTTGTTCTATATCTGTTCTAGGCTTGCGACCAGGTTTAGCCAAATGCATCAATCACTGGTTGCATCAACGAAGCAACAACACCGTAACCTGCGTCGACTAGATGTAATTGATCGCCAGCGTAATACGTTGTATTACTTGGAGTTTGTAATCTCGTATCATTTGCGAGGTCAACAAAACCATCAGCAAATGCGTGGTTATTACGCAAACTCGTGTTGAAAGCTAGACGCTCTGTTTCCATAGCTCCGGTCCATGAACCATCGCCACGTGCAATTATCGTCATAGCGACAAGTTTTGAACTAGCATTAGACGCACGGCGATTAGCAAAGTAAGTCTGTAGCGCAGTATAAGTTGCCGCACCAGTACTGCCATTTCCTAGATCGTTTGTGCCTCCCCAACCTGCAATAACAGTTCGGGTGTAATAACCGCAGATTGGATCAGTAAGAGCTGCTGCGTTACTGTCTATTTGCGAGATAGTAGTACCAGCGGAACCTTGGTTTTGGATAATCCAAGTTGTGGCACCTCCAGCCAACAATAATTGAAGCTGACCAGGATACGCACTCGATCCTCCTGGAACCGAACTGCCAGTACCAAACGTTAAACTATCGCCATCACCGATGAATAGTTTCTTAGTAGTAAGAGCGTACTTAGCATAAAGATACCCGTAAATCTGGGTAGCCTGAGGCCCTGTTAAGGTAGAATCACAAACTATTAGTTCTGATATTTGTATATGTGCAAAAAAGCCTGCATTGTGACCACCAGGTGCGCCTAACGTAATTGCAGTAATAGCGGCAGAAGGACCTCCTGAATTAGTTATTAATATTTCGTTATTACTTGTTATTGTTGTTGAAGCACCATTATAAAGGCCATCTGCGACATAAGCTGGATTAGTTAGTTCGCCACCCTGCCATTTATGATTTCCACTACCATCACTATCAAATCCCCAGAAGATAGAATTTGAACCATCTAATGCCATGACATTGGTATTAGTAGCTTGACCGTCTAGGAAGTATTTACTACCTTGGGTATTATCTAAGTTTTTGAAGACACAGAAGATACGTCGAGGTGTATTTAGTGATGCAAAGGTTGGAGATGTAGCAAGACTTGTCGAACCATCAAACTCAACGGTAGGTTTACTATTAGGCCCTGATGCTCGATAAGTAAGTGCTGTAGCAGCCGCTAACGCACCATTTGCAGAAAGAGATTGGTCTACCCACTTCGCTGCCGTGACGGCTCCGCCGTCTGAAACACCAGTAATAGTTCCTGCATTTAACCAGTATTTAACTGCGGTAAGACTACCAGGAGAGAAAGACGCTCCTCCTTGGGTATTACTACCAAAACCAGGGAATAGTTTATAACCTAGAGTAGAAAACATATATCATTACTTATGATGGCCTGCGTGGCCGAAGCTACTTCCATGAGTGCCAAAGTTCACGGTGTAATTACGGCGACTTTGTAGGCTTGTCCTTGGGGGACAGCGAAGTACTCAGTACTATTTGCAGCCATACGTGGGCTATTAGCCCCAGCTGTAGGGTTTGTACCGAATTCTACGCCACATGCCGTGTCTGTAAATAACCGAACGTACATCCTGTTATTCTTAGAAGCAGTAGCAGTCTGGGTAGAACCTGCACCGATAGTCACGGTTTGTTCCTGATTAGCCGGCCATTTAGCCATAGAAAAGGAATGATTATACGGATCGAGGTAGGTATCGGTGAATTCAGTTACGTAAAGTGTTGCCATTTATTTCTTTTGATTGGTTGTAGCCGATGCGGGCTAGTGTGACGGAAATGTTTTCGAAGCGTTTAAGGTTTTCAAGATGTCTATCGACGTCTTTTTCTTCGTGGTCTTTAAGCCAATTAGAAGTGCCTACGGCTTGTTCCTTTAGATCTCCCCGGAGTTCATCGAATGATTTAATCATCCAACGTAGGAACACCGTTTGGATAGTTATCAGCCCTGTAATTGTAGCTCCTATTAAAGAAGCCATACCAGGTTGTAGCATGTCTTCAAGGGACATGTATAGTACTTACGACGGGAGAAATATCCTTAGCTGTAGGCTTCTGTAGTCCTACTAGATTCAAGGAATGTTCCAGGAGTAAACCTTGGAGGAGGAGACTCTGAGGTAAGTCTAGACGATGGATAGCGTCTTTAATTGGTTTGGGTATAGTTACAGTCACTTGACCTTCTTATCCCGTTTCTTATCTTTCTTGGAACCTTCTTTAATCCCAAGCTTTTTATCTCTGGCCATATCGGCCTTCTTAGATAATGACATCGCCATTATGTATACCTTCCTACTGCAGATTTGCCTTTGTGTTTACTATTCCAGATCTTGGCAGCTTTAGTCTTAGCTGCTTTAGTAGACATACCTTTAGAGATGAAGGCGTCTCTGATTTTTTCATATCCTGCTGGCATATACCTTGACTTCTTAGTTATAGTAAGCCATAATGGCCTTTGTCTAAACATTATACAAATTTTAAGAAAGGCTGTCAAGACAATAATGGATATAATAGATATTTCAATAAGTTATCGTAGAAATTGCGGAGAAAGAAGGAAACCAAGTTTTACTAAGAAAGGTCCTTTAAATATTAATACTAATGAAATTCCTGTAGTTAATCCTTTTTTAGTTGCTATTAATCATAGTAAACATTCAGGACTACTTTATAGAAATGCTATGGGCGGTATAGAGAAACAGGGTAAACCTAGATATTACCCGGATTTATTTGAATAAGATGTCAAGCTACGTAATGGTTAAAGAAAATACTAATAGCCAGCAAGGCTGGCGTACTAATTGGTGGATTAAAAATTATGAACTACGGAACGGTGATTACAGATACAGTAATACTTGGAGGAAAATATGTACAGAAGAATGAACAGTAAGGATTTAGAAGTGATGATTATGGACTATTCCGAAGACCATCCTATATGGAAAAGCATAGACAAAGGAGGAGGCCAAAGTTGTGACGTCCGTGGTGTTTTGAGGCAATTATTTCATGATGGATACAAAATCATCAGAAGGTGATGCTCCACCTTCCGTAGATAGGTGTTTAAATGGCCAGAGAAGCCCGCTGGTGCGTTTAAATCAAAAAGAGCTACCACCCTACGTCTCAGAGACAAATCGATCTCCTGAGCCTTCCTACGGGCTCGATGTCTCGATGCTTGAATGGGCCCTGAAGTTTATGAAAAACTACGAAAGGAAAAGAAGTGGAAAACTGGTATGAATTAATTCCGTTATTTTTTAGGAAATAAATTCTGGTGCGATATTTATTGGATGCACTTCAAGCGCCAGCTTGGGGCCCCCCAACCCCCTTGGAGGGGTGTGGCGGACATGCCACAGACAAAACAGCAACGAACAACGAACCAAACAGGAACGCGCCAGAGGCGCTCAGGAACGTTGCAGACGTACAACGAACGTTGCCTAAATACCACAAGACTCTCAGAATGTAATGACATTTTGGCAACATCTATTCATGATGTAGGTATTACAATGTCTTATCTCTAACGAGGTTAACCCATTGTATTCATTGTGTAATTCATCATTATAACCTATAAGTACTATAGTATTACCTAAGGATATCAATGGGATAGCTTATGGACATCCATTACTTAACCCTTTGATTTCTTTACCAATGGTAATCAAATACAGCCTGATCACGGTTTCGTTACCTTCGATCACGCTATCGTGATTGCGGTACCCTCCCAGTGTGTTATGATGCAAATGGTGCCTCGTGCACCACGATGGTTTGTTCCCGGCAGATACGGCCACACGGCTCAGGCGCGGGTTTCACCTTCGGGTTGTTTGTCATCGTAAACCGGACGCACTGGCTAGGCCAAAGGCTCTAGTCGTGTGTTCATTGCTATCCCCTTTGCCTGCCCTCGGAATGAGAGCAGACTATGACTAATCTGCATATCACATCTCTTGGTGCATTCTATGACCTTGAGTTGGCTAACAGACATGACGACACGATGGATTATGCTTGTTGGTATGAAGCATACTTCAGAGGTTACTGTGAACCTCATTACCAAGTGCCTGCGCCATACTACGATCTACGAATAACCAATCGAACTGTTAGTTACTGGTCCTCTGATGGTGCAACGCGCATCATTCACGACAAGATGACCGGCAAGGTTTTCGAATACTAACTCCAACAGAGGGCAGACACGGGGGATAGCTAAACAACGGAGAAAACTATGGTTGATATCAATGTTGACACGACTTCGCAGACAATTACGGCACAGCGTGGCCACGTGCAAGCGTTGGCTTTCGCTCGAAAAGGCGGCTCTGCCCTGTCACGTCTGTTGGGCAATATCGCCTCTGCGAAGGAGAAGGAACGGACTGGTCCAATCGAGACTATGCTATTCCTGGAACTGAACTTCTCGGACGATGAAAGCGCGGCCATTCCGGTGGTCGGCAGCAAGCAAGGTGATACCGGCAATAAGCCATACGACCGCTACACCGCGTCGGTGAAAACGGCTGATGGTACAAAGAAGATACCCGGATCGTGGTTCACTGACGTTATCAAGGCCACCGATGACGCTACCGTGGCGTTGCATGCAATCGAGTGCTGCAACGACGCCGCGACCGACGGTTGCCCTGACTACATCAAGGCCATGGGTACCGGCGCTCGCATTGCCGAGAAGAAGCGGCTACGCCAACGGCTGGCGGATATGCGTACTGCCCTGACAAAGGGCAGTATGCTATTCCACCATGCCGAGACTGTCCGGACCTGCAACCCCGAACGGATCGAAGTCAAGATGCCCATCCGATCGGAATACGTCCTGGATGCATCCGGCAGCCGCGTCACCATCGACGGCGTTGAGCAGACGAGGCAGGTTGTCTACGGCAACATCATTCGTCTGATCGATC